>Ga0082212_10006897_pt1 | contig 15150 bp, 12 predicted proteins | sample TergutNt197P3_FD_71548 | JGI IMG/M metagenome (GOLD analysis project Ga0082212, IMG submission 71548) | Neocapritermes taracua P3 segment gut microbial communities from Petit-Saut dam, French Guiana - Nt197 P3 | ecosystem: Host-associated > Arthropoda: Insects > Digestive system > Gut ...
TCGGTTTTTCGGTGTGCTTTATAATCCGGTTCAATAGAATCGGATGATGTTTCGGCCAAAAGGGCTACGCCTGACCAGGATTGAATAAATTGCGAAACAGGGATGATTATTTTCTTGCCGTTCCGTATAAAATGGATTTTTCCTGTTTCCCCGATTTCCCCGATTTCCCCGGTTTCCACCTTCTCTACCACCACAAAATCACCGCCGGCAAAAGCAACAAACGGACATTCGATATTGAAAAGATCATTCTCCTTATCCTCAATACGTGTGGCGGCATTCCGAATTCCATAATCGGACAGCATTTGGGACAGTCCATACAAATTGCTTTTGTGCGGATGCTCATTGAAAGTTTGATCGGAAAACGATTTAGTATGTTTTACTTTCAACAAATCCAAAAATGTAACAAATGTATTTTCCATGTTTTATTTATCCATAAACTGATTATTTCTGGGGTCAAAGATAGTGGGCTGTATTTAACAAAAAAAATACTTTTAAGCTCAAAATTTTACTTTTAGTAAAATTTTAGTTACTTTTGCGAAAAAAATATCAATACAATGGAAAAGGAAAAAACGGCAAAGGTAGTCCAAAAAATTATGGCATTACGCTTAAAAAAAGGTTATACTTACGAAAATATGTCTGATGAGTTAGGGATGACTCCGGCGGCGTATCGTAAAATAGAAATGGGAGAAACAAAACTATCGATAGAACGCTTGTTTAAAATAGCTGAAATACTTAATGAAAAGGTTTCAAATTTACTTGAAACAGATGCAACTATTTTTAATCAAACCAACCATGACAATGCTACCGGCAATCAATATCAGCAAACTATTGAAAACTTTTTTCAAGAGAATAAGGAAGTGTATGAAAAGTTAATTGCATCAAAAGACGAGCAGATCAATCTTCTGAAAAATCTGGTTGTATCACAAAATGACTGATATTTTCAATAAACCTTTCGACAATCAAATATAAGAATTTTCACAATAGTGAAATGACATCATTTTCGATCGTGTTTATATCGTCTATACATTTTACTACCGCTCCGGTTTTATCTAACAGAAACAAGACCGGCAATTGCTTTACATTATAAAGAGCCGCAAACAGAGAGTACTCCATCTGTGGATCATGTACGCAAGTCCATGGCAAATTAGAGGCTATATTTTTCCAAATATGCAAATCACTGTCTAACGATACCTGATAGAGTTCCAATCCTTTTGAATGATGCTTGGAGTAGATATTTTGCAATATCTGATTGAGTTCGAGTGAAAATTCAGTTTGATAAGCTGTAAAACTGAGAATCACCACTTTTCCTTTTGCAATGTCGGAAAGTTTGATGTTTTCGCCCGAAATATCCGGCAATTCTATATCCAGCAAATCAATTTCATTTGCCTCAATATCAATTTCGCGTTCGCTGCGAATCACTTTCAATGATTGCAATGCCAGATTATTCAAATGCATCGCACGTGGACTATGAGGATAAAGATAGTGATGACTTGTGGCAACAGCCGTATATGCACGAGAGTCGGTCTTATCATAGAGGTCAAACAACAACTCTCCGTCAATTTTCTGAAAGAGCGCATAATAAGCAGCAGTCGACATGGGTTGTCCGTAAATATATTTCAGGGCAACTGATTTATATTCGTTGACAATATTGAATATTCGTTGCCTGTAAACAGAATCCGGCATACTCCCTGCCTCAAATTCTGTACGTAAACGTCTGAATTCCTGATTTGCATCCAATTGTGCTAATGTAATTTCTTTGATAGCCACATTGTTCATTGAACCATCCACAGTATAAGATGTGGCAAATGTGCCTGCGGCGGCGGCAATTGTGATTGTTTCGGTCGAGTCGATTGCCAAATTTATCAGTTGATTATTTAAACGTAAACGGTAAAAATCCGGATAGTCAAGACGCGGCTTTTTAAAATGGAAATGCCCTGACGAATTAAGTTTCACAGAATCCATCAATTCTATTGACGCAAGCCCTACATTTTCTATATAGATTGTTTGTCCGTCTGCTCCGGCCACAATGCCCTTTATAGTAAAGTTTGGGGTTTGTCGGCAAGCAATCATCATTCCTAATCCACAAACCAAAAACAAGAGGTGAGGTAATTTTTTACGCATAATTATGGTGTTTTATAATATCAACGGATGCAAATATACGTTATTTTATCTTGGTTTAAAAAATATTCTATTACTTTTGCGTTTATGAATAAACAAAATTACATTTCTATCCTGGAAAAAGAGGCTGAGGCTATTCGTAATATTCCGGTTACAGAGGAATACGACAAGGCAATCAATTTGATAATAAAGAAAGTACATTCATTGGGCGGCACATTGATTACAAGCGGAATGGGAAAAGCCGGCCAAGTGGCGATGAATATAGCTACTACATTCTGTTCGACAGGTACACCTGCCTGTTTCCTTCATCCAAGCGAAGCACAGCATGGCGATTTAGGAATTATTCGCAAGAATGATTTGATGTTGTTGGTTTCAAATTCCGGAAAAACAAGGGAGTTGTTGGAACTGGTACAATTAGCAAGGGGATTGGTTGAAGATATAGAGTATATTGTGATTACGTCAAATCCGGAGAGCCATTTGGCCAAAGAATCGGCGGTATGCTTGTGTACAGGCGCTCCGAAAGAAGTTTGTCCGTTAGGTTTGACGCCGACTACATCTACTACCGCCATGACGGTAATAGGCGATTTATTAGTAATCAATGTAATGAGGTTCATTCATTTTAGTAACGGAGATTATGCCAAACGCCATCATGGAGGTTATTTAGGCTCAAAAAGTCGCAAGCAAAGCAAAGAAGAAAATAAAAAACAATGAGAAAGGTGATTGGTATTGGGGAGATTATTTTGGATATAATCTTCAAGGATGGCCAACCACATTCAGCTGTTCCGGGAGGTTCGGTTTTTAATGGGATGGTTTCGTTGAGTCGTTTGGGGATTCCGGTGTCATTTATAGGAGAAATAGGAAACGACCGGGTCGGTAAAATCATCAAATCTTTTATGCAAACCAATGATATGACAACCGAATGTATTGGTCATTTGTCTAATGGTAAAACCCCTATTTCTTTAGCGTTTCTTGATGAAACAAACAATGCGGAATATAGCTTTTATTCAAATAATTCAACTTCACCGGTACACACCTCTTTTCCAACTATTCACAAAGATGATATTGTGGTATTGGCTTCCTATTATGCTTTAAATCCATTACACCGGGAAAAAATCATCGAATTGCTTGAGTACGCAAAAGCGCAAAAAGCCATCATTTATTATGACCCTAACTTTCGTAAAGCGCATATCCATGATGTGATACGTATACGTTCTTCGGTAATTGAAAATTACGAGTTTGCGGATATTGTGCGTGGATCTGAAGAGGATTTTTTTCATTTATACGGCAAGACAGAAATAGAGCAAATTTATAAAGAAGAAGTATCTTTTTACTGTAAAAAATTAATCACAACGCATGGTTCAAATGGCGTAAATCTTTGTACCGAATCATTGCGCATACATTATGACGCCATTCCTATCGTTCCTGTTTGTACTATTGGCGCCGGTGATAATTTCAATGCAGGTTTTGTTTACGGACTGATAAAGCACAACATTGGTTTTAGCGATTTGTGTGCAATCAATGAGGCAACCTGGAATAAGATAATGTATTGTGGAATTGATTTTGCCACAGAAGTTTGTCAATCTTATTCAAATCATATATCTCCTGAATTTGCAAAAAAATATTCGATGTAAAAACGACGTAAAAAAACCCCCGGTCACGTTTATAACCGAGGGAACAAAATACTTAAAAATCATGAAAACTAAAAAAACCAAAAAAACGATGGATGGTTCTATTTTTTCTCAAAAACCGCATCAAATGCGATAGCAGATGTTTCAAAATCCATTTGTTTTACAAATTCACACGACTCACAAGCTCCATGTTCGCGATCCATTGCGCTGTCTTCCCATTCTACGGACAAAGGCCCTTTGTAACCAATATAGTTTAATGCGCGAATGATCTCTTCAAAATTGATATTTCCTCTTCCCAAACTGCGGAAATTCCAATAACGATCCGGATTACCAAACGTCACATACCCTCCAAAAACTCCGGCTGATTTTGGCGTATCACTCCAATACACATCTTTCATGTGTACATGGAAAATACGCTCTGCAAAACGGTATATAAATTCTACATAGTCTACTCCCTGATAACCAAAATGGCTTGGATCATAATTAAAACCAAAAGCGGGATGATTTTTAACAGCTTCTAATGCACGACCGGCCGTAATGGTATCAAAAGCAATTTCCGTGGGATGTACTTCGAGTGCAAAACGAATACCTAATTTTTGATATTCATCTAAAATGGGCGTAAAACGACGAGCAAAATCCCGGTATCCTTCTTCTATAATTTCAGGCGACACAGGCGGGAATGAATACAAATATTGCCAAATAGAACTGCCTGTAAAACCAACTACTGTTTTCACACCCAACTTTTTGGCAGCGTGCGCCGTAAGAATCAATTCATTCGCAGCGCGTTGGCGAATTCCTTCCGGATCTCCATCGCCCCAAATATAATCAGGAAGAATTGCTTTATGACGAAAGTCTATATTGTCACAGACAGCTTGCCCAATTAAATGAGAAGAAATAGTGTATAGTTGCAAGTCATATTTTGCTAACAATTCTCTTATTCCTGTATAATACGCTTCGTCGGTACGGTGTACATCTACATGGTTTGGTAAACCAAGTTCTAAACCGTCATATCCATACGCATTTGCTTTTTCACAGATTGTCTCTAATGAGAGATCACCCCACTGAAGAGTGTACAAAGTTACAGAACGTGCCATAGTTTTTTAAAATTAATGAGTAAGATTGCAAATATATTAATATTTTTTGAAAATTTATAATTTTATAGAATATTTTATCCTGTTGAAAGTGTTAATTTTTTTTTTCTTTTTTTCTTGTATGATTAGTTTTTAGTGATAGATTTTTTTTATATATAAGATATGAGTATTTAAATTTATGTATAATATATTGAATAATAATAGATTATATTTATTTATCAACAAGTGTTTATAAATTTATTTTTTTAAAATTTATTTGGTAAGATGAAGTAATTATTGTTCGTTTATCAATGCTAAAAAAGAGTCATAAATCATTATTATTGATACCGGGTATTTGAAATTTTTTATTATTGAAAGATCAATATGAAACGTACAAAAGATTTTTTAAAGACTTATAAACATTGTTGTGTTTATTTTGTGAACAACAAATAAACAATTTATTTTCTATATGTACGCCAACCGGCAAACCCCAACAAACTCAACAATATGATTCCTGTAATAATAGAAGCAATCAGAGAAATTTTTGCTCCGCGCAGATAGATGTCATCAATACATTTGAATTCAATCGTATGGTTTCCGGCAGGTACTTCGAGGCCACGCAAGATATAATTCACACGTACTATTGGAACTTTATTGCCGTCAATATACGCATGCCATGTCTTATAAAAGATTTCTGAGAAAACAGCCAAATGAGGCTGAATACTTGAACTTTCATAAATAATATTTCCCGGATTAACATAATCTTTTAACCTGATAGTTGCCGTACTGTCGGCATTTTCATGTTGCAGTTTTTGCCAATTCGGAATAGTTTCTTTCCATTCCATGTCAATAAATGCAACCTGAGAAGGATCAAAATCTTTCAAACCGGCAATTTCCTCATCAGGCGAATTTACCCATTGTATTTCATTTATAAACCATGCGTTACCCAATGCATCGGGATTATAACTAACTTGAGGCAGTTGCCCTTGCTGAGGTTGAAAAATAATATACCTTGTATTCAACATATTAAGTACATTCACATTTAACGGATTACCTGAAAGATGATAATCATATATATCCTGGTAACGTTGCAATTTGGCCGGACTGTATCCGCCAATTGATTTATGAAAATAAGAAGTATTTGATTCCTGAAACCAGTTGGGAGCATAATTGAATACCCTGAAATTGGGATCTTTATCCTGTAATATTTGGAGGTCAACTTCAGTGGGTGCGACTATTTTTGTTTTTTGTTTTGCCACAAAACTGTCTTCATTCACGAAACGTCTGCCAACCATCCATAAATCAATAAAAATCAATACTCCTAAAATGGCAATCAGATAGGTAATTTTAAACGATTTTTTCAAATAATACCAAAGAACTCCGGCTGATAACGCAATGAAAAATAATGACCGCCAAGCATCTGAAGTTAGCATATTTTTGCGGTCTTGAATGATTGCATCCAAAAGTTCAGGAGGATAATTAGCATCCGCAAGTGATGAAAAACTCATCAAACTTCCTCCTATTAAAGCATATATAAAACACAAACCTCCTGTTATGCCGGCTGAAATATAAAGAGGTTTCATATATTTTCCCCCATTTCCCCTACTTTCTCCGTTTCCCCAATTTTCCCCAATTTCTTTTAAAGCCAGAACCACCATTGCAACCATTGTGACTTCGGCTATTATCAGCGCCATTGCCGGTGTGCGGAATTTGCTGTACAAAGGAAGGTAATAGAATAAAAAATTGTTTACCAAATCAAAATTTCTGCCCCATGCCAGCATAAAAGAAAGAATAGTAGCGCATAGCAACCACCATTTTTCAGGGCCTTTTACGACAAATAAGCCCAGTATAAAAAGAAAACAAATAATTGCGCCGGCATAAGCAGGTCCACTTGTCCCCGGCTGGTCGCCCCAATACATAGGAGCATTTTTACTGATTTGAACAGCCTGGCTTCCATATCCGGCTTTTTGTAAAAAATGATAAAATTCCGAATCTGTACCAATATCAAAACCTGTCTTTGCACCGTAGAAGTTGGGAATAAGCAATGTCATCGTTTCGCCTTTTCCATAACTCCACTGAAAAGCATAATCTATATCCAATCCGGAACTTTCTTTATTTCCTTCGTCGTTTTTTTGAAGCACAGCGCCTCCACGCATCGTATCTTTTGCATAGTCGGCCGACGAAATAAGATTGCCCAATGAAGGAGCTATGGCTACAAGCGCCACAACAAGCAAAATTGCGGAAGATTTAAAAAAGTCCGGTATCGTTTTTTCCTTGATGGCATAAATGAAGTAAACTATTGCAATAATCAGAATCATCAATAACAGATAATAGCTGATCTGTTGATGATTGCTGTTTACATTTATTCCTGTAAATATCAGTGTAATAATTGCTCCCCACAGAAATTTCTTTCGATACGTCAGTATAATGCCGCCGATGATGGGAGCCATCGTTGCCATTACAATCCCTTTATTCACATGTCCTACTTCGAGGATAATCAGGTTATAGGTAGTAAATGCGTAGGCTAAAGCCCCTACAATACTGAGCAGGGGTTTACAACCGATTGAAATCAGAAATATGTAAAATCCAAATAGATAGATAAACAGTACGCCTATATGCAATAATGGCAGGTTGAAACTGAATAATCGTCCCAAATAGTTGAAAATATTAAAAGTTGGAGGCATAAAGGTATAATTGGCGGGCATGCCGCTAAACATGGAATTAGACCAGAAAGCATAATCGCCTGTTTGTTCATGATAATCTCTTAAATCTTTCCCCCATCCTGTCATATTTTCCAAATCACCCTGAAAGAGCGTTTTATCTTCCGTAATTACCGGATAAAAAAAGGTAGCTGATAATGCTAAAAAGAGGATAATCGCCAATATATGCGGCAATATTTTTTTAATATTTTCATTCATAATTTATAATTATTATTTGTTAATCAATATGTTTTAAATTGTAACTTGGCTATTGGTCAGCATTTGAAAAGATTTACCAAATATTCGATTGATAGTGATTCCTATTGAATAACTTCCTTGTGTAAGTTCTTTTTTTTCTATAACCGCGAAAAATCCACATTCCACTTTATTTATATCGTTTGTAATATCATATCTCCTCTCAAAAAACGGAATACATTTGAATTTATTTTTAGAATTCCCAAAATAAAGCGCTATAGATGTTTGGTTCATGGAGTGATTTTTCAAAAAGGCATATCCTTCTATCAACAAATAGTTTTCACATTCTTCTATTCTTTCAATCTGATATATAATCGCATTTTCTGCGTTCACGTGAAAATTGTCGCATTGTTTGACTTTCGATTTGTATTCCGACAATGGAAATGAAGGCATGTGATAGAGGTTAAGTTGTTCGGTTCTTTTCAGGTATCCGGCAGCATCCGGAAATGCAAATGTAGCCAATCTTTCGATATTGTGTGCCCAATTATAGGCCGATTTCTTTTTCCATTCCCATATTTGTTGCGTTTTTTTTCGGTAGAAAACAGTAGAGAACAAGCTTAACGATAGCGCGAAAACAGGAAGCAGACAGATAAGTTTTTTTGAATAATAAATTTTGTGGTGATTGATAACCAATAAACAGGTCAGTATTAGTATCAGACATCCATATATTCGATACCGCAGAAAAGCAATTCCTAAGTCAAAGCCACCGCTATATGTAGCGGCAGCAGCAGAGATATATAGAAAGGTAAGGCATGAAAAACAAAACAAATCTTTTTTATAAACGCCTTTTATCAACCCCCATGCATAGATGGCAAAACAAATGATGCCCGCAATAAGGGAAATATATTTTGCAGATGGTAACCACAGATTATTACCTATGAAAATAAAGAAGTTTCCGGCTAAAATGTCCAAGTTGTTTAACAGTTCCGGTATATTATGACTTATTCGTTCACTTGTCGTATAACTATAAAAAAAGAGTGCAATACAAAAGCCTGAAAAACAACTAAAAAATACCAAATCCCGTACTCTTTTTTGCAGGATGAGGCAACAAATAACGGCAGGAACTATAAACATTCCATTGCCATTGGAAAATATGGTGATGGCGGCAAAAAACAAACCTGCAAAAAATAATTTACGCTCCTCCGACAGGAGCAGATACATGGATAGAAAAGCCAACAACAGCGCTCCAACATTTGCCAGCATAACCATAGCCCATGTGGAGGTCTCAAAATTTTGACCGTTAAATAATAATGAGATAATCAATAATACGGATAACGATTTTAGTTTTTCTATTTTAATTGTTTTATAAAGCAACACACTGATTCCCAACAAAAATAAATGCCCTATAAAAATAGACGCCGAATAATTTATTTTTCCCGTTATAAAATATATGGTCAAAACTACTAATCTGGTAAAGACAATCCTGTGCTCGCCATGTTGCCCGAATAATAAATTAAATTTTTCTAACCAACCATCCGATTCTGCATAATTCACTAAAAAAGCATTAAACACATCAAAATCATCTGTATATGGGATATTGATTGTGAATTTATACACAATTACAAAATAGACGACACATAAAATGCCGGATGTGATTAAAAATATTTTATCCCAAAACCGGATAGATGAAAATTGTCTTACCATTTCTTTTTAAAATCGCCTCTTGAGAAATATTTCTCTATTAAACAGTACATTAAGATAAAAAAATAGCGTGTGCCCATTTCGCGTATTTTCAGTTTCGATTCCCCCGTCTTACGGTTTGTCCAGCTATTGGGTACGATGCGGTATGAATATCCCCTGATGATTACTTTCAAGGGCAACTCGACAGTTAAATTGAAATGAGGCGAAAGAAACGGTTGCAGTCCTTCTATCGTTTTGCGTCTGTATAGCTTGAAAGCATTGGTCGTATCATTGTATTTGATTCGGAACAGCACGCGAATAATCGTATTCGCCAGTCGATTCAACCATAATTTATGTTTCGGATAATCATATACTTTTCCGCCATTACTCCAACGTGTTCCGAAAACGGCGTCACAATCCTGACTTTCCATTAAACGATAAAACGCGACCAAATCCTCGGGCGAATCCGACAAATCAGCCATGAAAACAGCGACACAGTCCCCATCGAAATTAGCTAATCCGTAGCGTACCGCATATCCGAAGCCGTTTGGGCCTTTATTGGTCAGGAAACGCATAGACGGTATATCTTCGCTAAGGGCAGATAAGATTGCCAAGGTGTTGTCGTTGGAGTTGTCGTTGATTACCAAAATTTCATGTTCAATGCCCGAACCGCAGAGGGTGGTATAAAGTTTTTGCAAGGTATCTTTTATACACCCTTCCTCATTATAGGCCGGAATCACTACGGATAATTTCATGGAGTTATCTTACACACGTTTGCGCATTGATTCATATATTTCGACTGCGGTAGTTCGCAGGTCGTATTTCCAGTCCCAGTCCGGATAATGGCATTTAAACTTGGACAAGTCGGATATATACCAGATATGGTCGCCGATACGGTTATTCTCTGCGTAGGTCACATTCATTTTTTTTCCGGTTATTTCTTCGCACAGTGTAATGGCTTCCTGCATGGAGCAATTAGAGAATCGTCCTCCGCCTGCATTATATACCTCTCCCTGCCTTGGATTCAGGTAGAAATGCCAGAACATGTGAATCAAATCCGACGAGTGGATATTGTCCCTTACCTGCTTTCCTTTGTATCCGAAAATCGTATATTCATCTCCGGTAATGGCGCATTTCATCAGATAGGAAAGAAAGCCATGCAGTTTGGTACCGGAGTGCATTGGCCCTGTCAGGCAACCTCCCCGAAATATGCCTGTGTTCATTCCGAAATAGCGTCCGTATTCCTGCACCAATACATCGGCAGCGACCTTGGATGCGCCAAAGAGAGAATGTTTGGATTGGTCGATACGCATATTTTCATCAATGCCGTTTTCGTAGTATGGGTGGTTTCGGTCTATTTCCCAACGGCTATCCAGCTCTACCAGCGGTAATTCATTGGGCGCATCGCCATAAACTTTGTTGGTAGAGGTGAAAATGAAAACAGCGTTCTCGTTTGCATATAATCGCGTACATTCCAAAAGGTTGGATGTGCCTGTCGCATTGACCGAAAAATCGGTTAACGGTTCTGCGGCTGCCCAGTCATGGCTCGGCTGTGCTGCTGTGTGAATCACTAAGGCAATATCTTTGCCATATTGTTTGAAAACTTGTTCTACCGCTGCATAGTCCCTTATGTCGATAGCATAATGGACATAATTGTTAATTGAATTTTTCAAAAGAGTCTCGTTCCATGCTGTCGATGCTTCCTTGCCGAAAAAGTAGGAGCGCATGTCGTTGTCGATACCTGCGACCAAGTCCATTTCAGTCGCAAAGAAGCGTACCGCTTCGCTCCCGATCAATCCGGCCGAACCTGTAATAATTGCTATTTTCATACTGCCAATATATTTTTTAATTGTTGTTCATTCTCTTTTATCCACGCGAAAATATCCGTCAATATATTTTTTACGTCTTTCTGTGGCGTCCATCCTGTTTCGCCGGTCACATAACGGTGGTCGGTCAGGTAAATCGGTATATCTCCAATCCGGTTTTCGGGGTTGGATTTCACAGGTATCCTGTTGCCGGTAATCTCTGCACAATAAGCGGTTAATTCCCTCAAAGAAAAAGAAACATCCGTTCCGCCGCCGACATTGAATATCTTGCCCGACACTTTTTCAAAATTATTCAATTCGAAATCAATCAAGTTGAATAAATCAACAATATGTACGGCATCGCGCACCTGTTTTCCCGTCCCGTTATAACCGATGTAGGTTAGTTCCTTCTTCCAAAAATGCGCAGCCATCCACAACACTACTACTCCCTGATCTACCTTCCCCATTTGACGGGGGCCGGCAATCACACCACAACGGTTTATTACGGTTTTCAAATCGTAAAATGCTTCATATTCTTGAAGTATCAACTCGGAAGAAAGTTTGGTGGCGCCGTAAAGCGAGCGTGCTCCCGCCAAAGGGAAATCCTCTGCAATACCGTACTTAGAGCATCCGTTGAAAGGTTGTTTATCTTCCGGTACAAACCTTGTTTCTGTTTCATAATAATGCATTCCTTCCAATTTTTTGATAGGATAAATCCTGCTTGTTGACAAAAATATAAATTGGGAAGCATGCTTTACGGCCATATTCAATAAATTGACGCTCCCATCTAAATTCGTATGAATCAAATAGTCCGGCGTGCCGCTTAATCCTGCCAACACAGACGGCTCGGCAGCCGCGTCAATAATGACGTCAACAGGTTCGTCAAAATGTAAATCCTCCTTATTGCGAATATCCCCATGTACAAAATTTACTCCTATGGATTTCAACCAGGCGAGGTTCAATTCCGACCCTCTCCGCTTGAGATTGTCCAAAGCAATAATATGCCAAGAAGGATATTTGTTTTTCAACAACCAGGCTAAATTAGCGCCGACAAACCCGGCGCCTCCCGCGATTAATATTGTTTTTGACCTATGCATGTTTTTTCAACTGTTTTTTTTAAAAAGTTTGGCCCAATAGAATCTTACGGCAAACCAAAGATGCCGTATCCGAGTAGGTATGACGCCATAATAGCGGCACATGATGTCGTACCGTTCTTTCAAAGATGCTTTACGGTTGGCGGTCGTAGCGCCTTCATAGAGGTAGTTGACCAATCTCAAATTTGTGTTGACGATTTTTCCTGACAAGGGGATTAATCCCCTTGTTTCTTCCCCGACTTCCCCTGTTTCCCCAATTTCCTCCGCTTTTTTCAAACAGCGTATGCACCAGTCGAAGTCGGCTGAAAATCGATATTGTAAATCAAAAGCCGGCGCTATATCACGTTTTACAATAAACGCCTGATGACAAACCAGCATCCCCATCCGGAAACTTTTCCACGTAAGATTTTTAGGAGTTTTCAATCGTCGTTCGGCAAAGACGCGCCCGTCTCTGTTCATCAAATCCGTTTCCCCATACAAAACCTCAGGCAGTCCTGCCGATGCTGCTATCCCGGCTAACTCCGTAACAATATTATGATGCTGAAAAGTATCTCCTGCGTTCAGAAACCACACATAATAGCCTGTCGCTTCCCGTAATCCTTTATTCATGGCGTCGTAAATCCCTTTGTCCGGCTCGGAAATCCAATAGTACAGACAGGATTGGTATTGCCTGATTATATCAACGGTACCATCCGACGATCCACCATCAATCATAATATATTCTATATTATTGTATGTCTGATTGATCACACTTAATATAGTTTTCTCCAATACTTTTTCCGCATTGAAAGTAACTGTGATGATTGAAAATACGGGTAATTTTTGCATTCAAATTCAGTAGTTATTTTGTTTGAGGACTTTCCAATGACCGCCTTTATCGGGGCCGATACGTTCAATTAAGCCTTTTTCTTTGAGTTTGGCAATGTTGTTGCGTATATTTTTTTCATTAATTCCAATTGTAAGACTCAGTTCCTGTTGTGTAATATGAGAATTTTTGCAAATGGCATCCAGTATATTTTTTTGATTTTGTGAAAGGTCTTTTTCTAGGTCTTTTTCTAGGTCTTTTTCTAGGTCTTTTTCTAGGTCTTTTTCGTTTTTACCTACCTTTTTCCCTAATTCATTGCCTATGGGGAAAACTTGTTTGTTTTCTTCAGAAAGTGGACGGTATAGTATGCTTCTAAAATCGTTTTCCTGAATAAATTCGGGTTTCCTCAAGCCTTTCTCAATACACAAATTGGCAAGTTCTTCCGTACCTGTACCCATTCGTTCAATGGCGCCGCGCAGATACATGGCTTCGGCAATTAACGGATTGGCAGGGATAGAACGATGAGCGATGTATAGTTGGTCAATCGTCAATTCGTAGGGCAACATACCGGGGTTTGCTACTTCGAGGCGGTCGGCAAAAAGCATCACCTGCACACTGCCATTGCTCGTATAATCGCGATGTGCTACGGCATTTACGATTGCTTCCGTTACGGCTTGTCGGGGGATTTCGTATTCCACATCAACCGTTACGTTTTTACTTCTATCGCCCACATACAGATTGATTTTAGACAAGACAAAATCAACAGCGCTTTCAATCATTTCAAAAACGTCTCCCTTATAAACCTGATACGAAGGTATGGGTTTAGATACTTTTAAGCCATGAAAATGCGCACATTTTACCTCCGACGTAATGAAAAACCGTTGCGGCTGTAAACCGAACAATAACAATGCTGCGTTTGTAATGCGTTCGCCTTTAATCAAATTCAAGTGCGTTAACACATCTTTTATATTAGCGTCTCCGGTAAAAGGAAAGGCTCTTTTTCGGTGTGCAATATCGACAAATTGGCGGATTTTCTCTTCATTTAAATCATCAACAGTAGCTTCGGTGTGTAAAGTCGCATCAAAAGGAGTCGTTCTGATAATTTCATTTTCAATCAGATAATTAATCAATGAAGCATATACGGCAGTTTTCAGTTGTTCGGAAGTATTGAAATTTCTACGAACAATAAAATGTTCCGCCTTACGGATAAGTAATTCTTCTTTAGGGTGCCGGTGTTCGATTTGTTTCACATAAACCAAACGAGTTTTATTCCCTTTTGTAGCAGCATCAAATTCTCTTTCGGTAGGAGAAACGCCATCCGAATCTTCATAACCATAATGCTCTCCAAAAATACCTAAATAAATATCACATTTTCCCACTTCGTCTAAAAAAACTTTAGAGGGGTGGGCATTCAAAGCCGGTACATTTTCAAAGATAAACGGCTCAAAAAATTTCCCCAATAATGCATCGGAAGTCAGATAATCAAACAAAATCTGCCTCTCTACCGCAAATTCCGCTTGAACACTGCTTATAAATACCTTTTTTCGTTGCATAATTGGTCTTTTAGTTTCAAAACTTTATAATATACTTCATTTACAAACGCTTAGTAATAAAATCCAAGTAGTTTGTTCTATCAATACAATGAAATTCATGTGGAGGATATGCTTCTGCAAAAGCATTGGGAATTTTACTTTTCCGCTTCTCATTCCACTTAAATTCATAAGTATATAAAATCCCGTCACGTTCTTCAATGTAATCTATTTCTTGCTGTGTATGCGTTCTCCAAAAATAGGTATTTGAATAAATTTCATTGTATTCAAGATATTTTTTTCTTTCGCTTACCATAAAATTTTCCCATAAGGCGCCTGTATCTGTTCTGAGCTCCAGTGGTTTAAAATTTTGTATCAAGGCATTGCGGATACCATTGTCATAAAAATATATCTTTCGACTTTTCTTCAGTTCATTTCTCAAATTTCTGCTTAAAGATTGCAAACGAAAAACAACAAAAACCTTTTCCAACAGTTCGATATACCGTTCAACTGTTTCGCTTTTTATG
>Ga0082212_10006898_pt1 | contig 15149 bp, 14 predicted proteins | sample TergutNt197P3_FD_71548 | JGI IMG/M metagenome (GOLD analysis project Ga0082212, IMG submission 71548) | Neocapritermes taracua P3 segment gut microbial communities from Petit-Saut dam, French Guiana - Nt197 P3 | ecosystem: Host-associated > Arthropoda: Insects > Digestive system > Gut ...
GAAGCGGTCTTTATCGAAACCTGTTCCGTAAACCGAGAATGGATTTATCGCAACTGCCAATAAATTTATGTCTTCCAAAATCTCTATTTTGCAGCCTTTTAAATAAAGTTTATTATAGTTAGCGCTATTAATCAGGACCTTACTTGCATCACGAACCACGAATATTAATCCAGGCAAATTTGCTCCTGACATAAACAATTGCAGAAGTAAATGATCCGTTATGGCGCCATTAAATAGAATATGTGTTGTTTTATTATTTTGGTATTTAAATAATCCTTCTCTTATGCTCATCTCCAAGGGTAGATTAATTTGATCTATGCCGAAGAAAATGATACTACTATTAGCATTGACTGCCTTGATTAACCTAAGCATTGCGGAATCCTGGACAAGGGGCAGGCTCAAAATTTTGCAAATATATTTCATATCGCGAATATTTTTGTTGACAGAAAATTACATTGTGCTAATATGTATTCGCCAAGCCCGGGAATCCCGCGAACACGCTTCGGCACGGCCAAGCAAGTAGCAGATGGGAGGATGGGGCGCGGCAGGCCCGACAGCACCGGTACAGCGGCTGCAATCGGATGCGCGCTGAGGGCGGATGCCCGTTGAAGCCGCATCGTAAGAGGGAAGGTTGGCGATGGCCGGGAAGGGGCCGGAGGGTTACGGCATCACGCGCACCGCGCAGCATTGGGGCTGTCGCCGAAGGCGGTCTTGAGCCTTTGGCGGCAGCCCGCAGCCCGGTTTCCGGCCCATAGAGCCGTACGCCGGGCTGAACCGCAAAATTGCCGCGCGTGCGTTTTTCGTTGGTTATTTCTGCTGTTGGATATGCTCTTTGTAAAATTTGCCCAGTTCGACATCAACAGTTTTTATGTGATTGATTATCCAATTAATAACAGAAGTATTCAGACTTACCGTAAACTTGGCCGAAGGGCCGTTTGCGGCAAATTCCTCTTTCATTGCCTTGAGCGCGTTGATAAAAGTCTGATGCTGCTCTTTATGCCAGTCGTATTTCTTATAGCCGCATTGCCTTTGCAATCCTTCTTCATCCTTGAAGTGTCTGATGACATATTCCTCAAGGAAGTTGATTGTTTTCTGCGTTTCTTCTTTTGAAACAGCCGTTGTTCCCATTGATATGACAGCATTGAGCCTGTCAACCAATTCTTTATGCTGTTCGTCAATTTTTGCGACTCCGGTTTCCATGTCTCGCGTTAATGTAATCATAATACACCCCCAAAATCAAAAAATTTACTCAAGGCGCAGGCTTGGAATCCTGGCCCGCCATATCCTGGTCCACCTCACGGGTGGACATGCGTGGTATTCAACAGCCCCCGGAAAGCCCGCCCGCTTTGTTCACTATCCTCGTAAGGGCGAAGACCACCGCAAAAAATCCGGCAAGCAGCAACAGTTCCGTCATAAAAGAGCCTCCTTATGACCGGGCGCGATGCACCTACGCGTCTCCCCCGGACCGGGTTATGCCGAGAATATTATAGCCGCTGTCCACAAAAATCGTTTCCCCGGTGATGCCGGAAGCCAGATCCGAGGCCAAAAAGGTCGCCGCGCCGCCTACTTCGTCCGTGGTGATGTTACGGCCGAGCGGCGCATGTTTTTCGATATGGTCGAAAATCTTTCTGAAGTCCGAAATCCCCGAAGCCGCCAGCGTCCGTACCGGTCCGGCGCTGATGGCGTTGACGCGCGCCTGCCTCCTGCCCAAGTCAACGGCCAGGTAGCGCACCGAAGCCTCCAGCGCCGCTTTGGCCACCCCCATGACATTGTAATTGGTGATGACCTTTTGCGCTCCATAATAGCTCATGGTAAGCACGGATGCGCCGGGCGCAAGCAGGGGCTCGAACGCGCGGCAGAGCGCCACCAGGGAATACGCGGAAATATCCAGCGCCTGCGCGAAGCCGGCGCGGGACGTGTCGATAAAGCGTCCCATCAGCTCGTCCCGGTTGGCGAAGGCCACGGAATGCACCAAGATGTCCACGCCGCCCCAGCGTTCGCGCGCCAGATCCGCTGCCTGGGCGATCTGCCCGTCGTCCGTCACGTCGCACTGGAAGGTGAATTCTCCGCCCAATTCCTGAGAGATAGGCTCAACCCGCTTCTGAATGGCCTCGCCCACATAGTTGAAGGCCAGGCGCGCCCCGTGGCGGCGGTATGCGGCGGCTATTCCATAGGCGATGCTTTTCGCGTTGGCGACCCCGAAAATCAGGGCCCTTTTTCCTTCAAGCAGCATAGCTTCTCCTTAACGTTGATCTATACTTTTTACCCTAAAAGGCAGATCAGGTCAAAGGCCGCCTCTGTTGGAGGTAGTGTCTCATATTTGCCGTCAGACGAGAAAGGCGAGTTTTTTGCGGCGGGAGTGGACTCTTACGGTCCATGACCGGAGCAAAAAACGAACCCTGCGGCAGCCGTAGGCGAATCTTCGAGCCGTACGGATGGCGACAGCAGCGCTGACGAAGTATCACGGCAAATATGAGACGCTACCGCCGCGCTTCGGCAGAGCGGGCATGAGCCTCCAAGCCCTCCAGGCGGGCCAGGCGGGCGACGCTGTCCGCGTGTTCCCGCGTAAAGGCCGGAGATGCCGCAATAATGCTGGTGCGCTTGCAGAAGGTATGCACGGACAGCGCTGAGGCGAAACGCGCCGTGCCCTGGGTGGGCAGCACATGGTTGGGGCCCGCGAAATAATCTCCCACGGCCTCCGGGGAATACGGCCCCATAAACACGGCGCCTGCGTGGCGTATCCGCGGCAAGAGCGCCCACGGATCCTGCACCAGCAACTCCAGGTGTTCCGGCGCGATTTTGTTGCTCAGGCTCACGGCCAAGTCCATATCCGCCGCCAGGACTACCGCGCCCCAGTTTTCCAGGGCTTTTCTCGCGGTAAGCGCGCGCGGCAGGGTGTTGCATTGTATTTCCAGTTCGCGCAGCACGGCGTCGGCAAGTGTGGAATCAGTGGTGATGCAGATGGCGGACGCCAATTCGTCGTGTTCCGCCTGCGAAAGCATGTCCGCCGCCACCCATGCGGGATTGGCGGAGCTGTCCGCGATAATGAGAATTTCGCTGGGGCCGGCGATCATGTCTATGCCCACCCGACCCTGAACCAGCCGCTTGGCGGTTGTCACCCAGATGTTGCCCGGCCCGGCGATGACGTCCACCGACGGGATGGAGGCCGTGCCGCAACAGAGCGCGCCGATGGCCCAGGCGCCGCCCGTGCGGTATACCTCGTTGATGTCCAGCAGATGCGCCGCCGCGAGAATATACGGGCTCAAGGCGCCGTCCGCGCGCGGCGGCGAAACCACGGCGATTTCCCGCACACCCGCGACCTGCGCCGGAATGGCGTTCATCAGCAGGCTGGAAAGCAGCGGGGTTGCTCCGCCCTGCCCGCCTGGCACATACAGGCCCACACGGTCAACCGGCGTGACCTGTTGGCCGAGGATGACGCCGTCCGGCCTGTTCATGAACCAGGATCGCTCGACCTGCGCCTCGTGGAAAGCGCGGATGTTGGCCGCCGCCCGGGCGATGATCTCCCGGTCTTCCGCGTCCACGCCCGCAGCGGCGCGCAGGATCTCCTCCCCGCTCAAGCGGAGCGGCGGCTGCAAGTCCGGGCAATCAAAACGGCGGGAGTACTCAAATACGGCCTCGTCCCCGCGCGAGGCGACATCAGCGAGAATATCCCGCACCGTCCGCTCGACGGACTCCTCGGACTCGACGCGCCCTTCGAGCATTCGCGCAAGCTTGGGCCAGTCCTGTTCCGAACGCATCTGCAGTATGCGACACACCATACGATCTTCCTGTATAAAAATGAAAAAGACAGGCACACCATACGCGACGGAGTATCGAAAGTCGAGCCGGGCCATTGACAGAAAGGGGTTTTCTAGAGCATTTCTATAAAAAAACCTCAAGCGCATCGGTTTCGGCTATGTATCGCAACTCCTTCCGCATGCTCGTTCCCTTCCTGGCCGTTCTGCTTCTGTTGATCGGCGGTTGCGGGACGAAGACGAAACCTTGGCGCACGGGCGGGGTGGTGGGCAGCAAGCCCTACACCATCCGCGGCAAGACTTATTATCCCTTGCAATCCGCGCGCGGCTTCATCGAGGAGGGCATAGCCTCCTGGTACGGGCCGGGCTTTCACGGCAAGCGCACCGCCAACGGCGAAACATACGACATGCACGCCATGACGGCGGCCCACACTATCCTGCCCTTGGGCACGATCGTGCGGGTCACCAACAAAAGCAACGGGCGCTCGCTGGTCTTACGCATCAATGACCGGGGGCCCTTCGTGAATGACCGGGTCATCGACCTTTCGCGCGCCGCAGCCGACAAGCTGGATATAGTGGCCAAGGGGACCGCGCCCGTGCGCATAGTGGCGATAAGCGATCTGCCGCAGACTGCCTCAGCCGCTGCCAAGGCCGACAATCAGCTTCCCAAGCTGAACAGCGGCAAGGACGGACGGTTTTTCCTACAGGTGGGATCCTTCCCCCAGCAGGACGATGCCCAAGAAATGGCCCGCCAGCTGGAAAACCTCGGCTACAAGGGCCGCTATTTCTACGCGGAAAACGTGAAGCGGTGGCGGGTGCAGCTTGGGCCGGTCGCCTCGCGCGACATGGCGGAGGACATGAAGGGACGCCTGGTCGACGTGGCGCATGACGCCTTTGTTGTCATTGATGAATAAACGCCCGGTCAATACAGCCAGCAGCTCACCATGTGCCCCGGCCGCATTTCGATCCGCGGCGGGGGCTGCGCACAGCGTTCCATGGCCTCGGGGCAGCGCGGGGCAAAGGCGCAACCCTCCGGCAAGAGGTGCAGCGGCGGCACCGTGCCGGGAATGGTGGGCAGGCGGTCCAGCTTCATGCTGTCCTTATCCGGGGCGGAGCGTATAAGCCCCCTGGCGTACGGATGCAGCGCCCCGTCCAGCAGCGCCCCGGCGGGCGCGCATTCCACCAGGCTCCCCGCGTACATTACCCCCACGCTGTCCGCCATCTGCGCGACCACGCCGAGATCGTGGGTGATGAGCAAAAGGCCCATGCCGCGCTCCTGCGCCAGATCCTTCATGAGGCGCAGTATCTGCCCCTGTATGGTTACGTCGAGCGCGGTGGTCGGCTCATCAGCCAGCAGCACCTTGGGCGCGCAAGCCAGCGCCATGGCGATCATCACCCGTTGGCGCATGCCTCCGCTGAGCTGGTGCGGATATTCGCGAATCCTGCTCTCCGGGGAGGCTATACCGACTTGGCGGAACAGATCCACGGCCCGCTCCAAAGCCCGGGCGCGAGAGAGACCCCGGTGCCGCATGAGCGCCTCGGCCACCTGCAAACCCGTGGTCAGCACGGGATTCAGGGAACTCATGGGCTCCTGGAAAATCATGGCGATGCTGTCGCCCCGGATGCGGCACAGTTCGCGCTCCGGCAGGCCGCACAATTCCCGCCCGGACAGACGGATGGAGCCTTCCGTAATGCGCCCCGGCGGAGGCAGCAGGCCGAGGATGGCCTTGGCGCATATGCTTTTGCCGCAGCCGGATTCCCCTACCAGGCAAAAGACGCCGCCCGCCTCAATGGTGAAGGAAAGCCCGCGCAGCGCCTCAAACGAATGTTCAAGGCTGTCAAAGCGTACGCGCAGGTTTTCCACTGCCAGCAGGGCCATGGCTCCTCCGTGGAGCAATTTTGGCGGGCATGCTGCCGCCGTTTCTTTACTCCTCGAGGCTGGCGACAAGCTGCTTGAGATCGTCAAACTGCCCTTTGAGCGGCACATCCAGACCGATGCCGCAGAGGGCGCCGTCGTGCCAGATGACATACCCGGTTACGCCGTGCAGGAGTGCGGCCAACTGCGCCTTCTCCGCCTGTATGCGCACGGTGGTGTTTGCGGGGAGGACGTCCTCCTTCCCCCTGTCCTGGATTTCCAGGCGCATGCCGCGCATGCTCACATCCAGCAGACGGCAGGCGCAAGGCGTGGAACCAGGGCTTTCCAAAGTCAGTATGTACGGCGAGTCCAGCGACAGACGATCATCCTGGCGGCGATCCGTCCCCATGGAGTCAATGAGCTGCTTCAACTCATCGGACAGATTGGCGAGTTCCGTCACAAACGCTTCGGACTCGTTCATATTGCTCACGGACTGGCGGGCCATGTCCTTGATTTCGTTCATGGACGTGGCAATGATACCGCCCGAGCGGGCCTGTTCCGCCGTGGCGTCGGATATGGCCAGCACTTCGGCCGCAGCGTGTTCGGCGATGCTCACTATGCGGGTCAGGCTCTGGCCGGATCGTTCCGCGAGTTCCGTCGCGGCACTCGTGAACTGCATCGTTTCACTGGTCAGAGACATGTTCTGCGTCACTTCTGTCTGAAGCGCGGATATGGATGTGTTCACGTCGGTGGTGGCGACCATGGTCTTTTCCGCAAGTTTCCGCACTTCGTCGGCCACAACCGCGAAGCCGCGCCCGGCTTCGCCGGCCCGGGCGGCTTCAATGGCCGCGTTCAGGGCCAGAAGATTGGTCTGATCAGCGATATCCTTGATGAGTTCCACAACGGTTGTGATGCCCTCGGCCCGGGCACCGAGCGCCTGCATGCCTTTTTCGGTGCGGCCGGCATAGTCCGCCACACTGTTGATGCAGTCCACGGTTTCGTTGACCACGCGGCTGCCGTCCTCGGCTTCCAGACGCGTGGCGCGCGTTTCCTCGGTAGTCTGCTTGGCCTGGAGGGCCAGCGATTCCAGGGTGTCGTTCATTTCCTGCACGCGCCGCACCGTTTCTTCCGAGGCATTGTCCTGCGACTGTGCGGTCCGGGAAGTCCTATCAAGCTGTTCGTTCAGACGGCGGAAGGCCTCGCCCTGGCGGTCGGAGATATTTTGCGCTTCCTTGACGGACATCGTGATTCGCTCGTTCAGAGCCAAAATTCTGTCCTGTTGCGAACGGATTTCCGTTTCGTCAGAAATCAGCATGCATGCGCCGAGCGAATTTTTGTCCATATCCCATAAGGGCGAAGCCGTGATGCGCATAAACTTTTTATCACCCTGGGCATTGCTGCGCGCGAGCGGCACGCCCAGCATATCCTTTTTGTCCGCCAGCACCTGATCGAGCAAGGTTTTCCTGTCAGCGACGCCGTGCAGGAGTTCGCCGGAGGTTTTGCCGTAAAAATCCTCCGGCTTGCCGCGCAGACCCCAGTATTCCAGAAAGCGCGCATTCAGGTATGTGATTGTTCCGGCCATATCGATCACCACAAAGGGTTCCGCAATCCCGAGCATGATGCCCTGGGCAAAACCAAGCCGTTCCTTGATTTGTTGCGCCATGGACTGTAATGAGTTGACCACTGCGCCCATTTCGCCTTTTTCGCTCACGCGTACGCGTATCCGGGTGGTAAAATCGCCTTGCGCAATGGCGTCGGCGTACGCGGCAAGGCCCTTCAGCACACGGACGAAGCCCAAAATGATAAGCGAGGCAAGCACAAGACCCGCCAGTATGCCGATGGCGCTGACGCCGAGCAACATTTTCTCGCCTTCCAGGTTTTCCTCGATCAGGGCCGCGCCATATTCTCTCATGTGCGCGTCAGAACGCTCGCTCAAGGCCGTAAGGGCTTTGTTTGTGGCTATCTGGTGCTCACGGTTGGCGGTGGCTGTGGCTTTGCCGGCCAGGACCAGGTCGTGCATCACGGCAAAGGCCTCGAGCATGGCCGTGGTCGCGGATGCCAGCCGGGCATGAGTTTCCCGGTCCGTCCGCGTATCAAGAAAACGGCTTATTTTGTCCAGCATGGGCATTATAGCCGAGGAGGACTGTTGAATAAACGCAAAATCGTTTTCGCTGTGGTTATACAGATAGCGCCCGGCGGCGGAAAGCAGAAGGCCGTATGTATTCTCCATTTCCACGACAGTGAAGAGCAGGCCTGTATTGCCGTTTTGCTTCGCGCTTTCCGCGAGGGCGAGAAAACCAGCCATCATGGCGCGGCTGACCGGGATCAGCTTGTCGTAATACGCCTTGTGCATGTTCCGGTACTCGGCCATATTTTTGACCAGGCCCGCCTTGTACGCGCCGGCGTTTTTGCGGATCTTCGCCGCTTCCGCTATCTCATCCGGGACTTGCAGTTCCTTTTCGGCGTTCGCCATGTGCCCGTCGAACGCGTCTAAGGCCTCAAGGGCCGCTTGCATAAACCTGTCCTCAAGGTAGGCCACGAACAGGGCCGCCCCGCCGCCCGCCTCGTTGAGCTTGATCATGGCATCGCTCAAACTGACGTTCGCCCGCGAGCTTTTGCCGTATTCCTCAAAGTCTCTCAGGCTTTTTTCCAGGGACCGGTATCCCAGAGCGGCCATCATTACGATGATGACCATCATGCTGACAAAGCCAAAAATGATTTTGTTCTTTGTAGTCATGGAGTATTCCCTTTACGTGTTGGAACGGTTTGCGCGATACGCTTCAACAATGGGTTGTATGCTACCCGAATGTGACGTCCTTGGCTAACGACCTTGACAATCATTCTCAAAAAGCTTAGCTATGGGCATGAACTGGGACTACCTCATCATTGCGGCCGCAATCGCCGCCTCCCTGACGTATCTGGCGCTCCGGCGCGCCCAGCTGAAAGGGACGAACAATGTCTGCGGATCTTCCTCCTGTGCCCGCTGCCAGCAGAGTCCGTTACATCATGGAACCCGTAATGACCACTGATGCCGCCATCCCCCTGCGCAGGCTCGAACTGGGGCGTAAAGCCCGCATTGTCAGCATTCGCGCCAACGGCGAACTGGGCAGGCGCATACGCGATATGGGCCTTGTACCCGGGGAAGAGGTGCAAGTGACCGGGCGCGCGCCCTTGAAAGACCCGGTAAGTTTGCGTCTGCGCGGGTTCACGCTTTCACTGCGCAACAGCGAGGCGGACCAGATTACCGTGGAACCCTGTACCTGATTTTTTGGGGCTATTGTGCTATCCTGTTCTGCCGATGCTTCGTATACATGTCGCGCAAGGAAATATACGGGTCCACCGCCGCTTTTTTGATGTTTTCATAGGTATCCAGAATATCGTCGGCGGCATTGAAGCGCAGGCCGCTCCAGACGCCGGCGCTGACCAGATTCACTGTGGTCGTGCCGGGGATAAAGAGCAGCGGATCCATCAGCCAGTCCGCGGCCCGGCCCACGGTGTCGCGCACATTGCTCGGCCCGATGATCGGCCAGACCAGATAGATGCCCGGTCCCGCGCCCCAGACGCCGAGCGTCTGCCCGAAATCCTCGCCGTCCGGGTCAACCGGAACGATGGTCTTCTTGTCCTTGGCCACGTTGATCAGCCCGCCTATCCCCACGGTGGAATTGACGATAAAGCGCCCCATCTCCACCCCGGCGACCATGAACTTGCCCTGCAGAATGGAATTCACGAAACGCACGGGAAAGAGCGCGTTCACCAGGGCATTTTTCAGCCCGGCGCGCAGCTCCTTGGGGGTCACACAGACGTATCCCCTGTATAGCGGCCGAAAAACATAGGCATAGAACGCGTCGTTGAAGCCGAACCAAAAGCGGTTCCAACGCTCAAGCGGGTCGGCAATCACCTGGAGCGGAGCGTCAGCGTAGTTATCCAACTCGTCCGCTTCCAACGGAGGCAGGCGGTCAGGGTACGCGCCGCGCGCCTCGGAACCCCGGCTTTCCGTCCATGCGGACTCAGGCGCAACGACGCCTTCTTCCGCCTGGGGCCGGTTTGTGCGGCCGGCGCAGGCGGTCAGCAGCAGCGCAAGAAGCCCAAGCAGCAACAACCTCCACGCCCTATTGAGCATCTATGCTCTCCCGCGTTTTCCGCGCCTGATCGAGGATGCGCGCAGTCAATGCTTCGGGGCTGCCCTTGAGCAGCAACTCCTGGAACTGCGTGCGGTAATTCATGACCAGGCTGATATTTTCGATGATCACATCGTAGACCACCCAGACGCCGTCTTTGGGCAGCATGCGGTAGTTCAGGGGCACGACCTTGTTGTCCTTCATGGTCAGCGTGGTGCGCACTTCAACCCTGTCTCCCTTGGCGGAAACCTGTTCGCCGAGATAAGCCACCTTCTCGCCGCCGTACCCGTCAACCCGGTCGAGGTAGGTCGCCTTGAGCAGGCTCGCAAAGGCTTCGGTAAAATTCCGGCGCTGTTCCGGCGTGAAGGAAGACCAGCGCGGCCCCACCGTGCGCGAGGAAAATTCCGTAAAATCAAAAAATCCGGCGACTTCCGCCTCGATCCGCGTCCGGTATTCCGGTCGGCTGGCCTTGTCGGCAAAGCCGGGTTGCTGAAGGATCGCGAAAATGTGGTTCACCCGCGTCTCCAGGGCCTGACGGGCCTGGCCTCCCGCGTCATCCTGGGCGGCGCCCGCGGGAGCGGCGCACAAAAACGCAAGCAGACCGAAAGCGCACAGGGCGCGCAAAGGACGGCGCACGATCATTTCACTCCTCCAAAGGCGAATTTTCCAATCAGGGACTCAATATCAATCACGGACTGCGTCTCGCCTATCTCGCCCCCCTGCGCGATCATGTCCGGAGAACCGCCGGGAGAGAGATTGACGTACTTATCGCCAATAAGGCCGCTTGTCTTTATGGCGGCGATGCTGTCCTCCGCAAGACGCAGATCGGGCCTCAGCCGCAGGACCACAAGCGCCGCGGACGAATCTCCGGTGAGTGCGATGGAGGAAACCTTGCCCACCGGCACCCCGGCTATCTCCACGTCGGCGCCCACGCGCAGGCCGGTAACGGAACTGAAGCGCGCGACCACACGGTAGCCCTCATCGGACAACAGTTCCATGCGCCCGAGCTTGATGGTCAGGTAGCCCACGCACAGCAGGCCGACAAGGACGAAAACACCGACAGCCGTTTCTCTGTATCCTTTCATACCAACCCCTTATGCAGGCTGTGCCTTAGTTGTCAAGCCATGTACGCAGGGCGGCCCGCACGGCCGAATCCGGCAAAGCCGTTTCGTCCGCCTGGCTGCATTCGCCTTCCGGGTTCTGCCGCCGCAAGAAGCTTTGCAGGTAAGGGTCATCCACGGCGGACAAATCCGCGCAGCTTCCCTGGAAAACCGCCCCGCCTTCGCGCAAAACCAGGACGGAATCCGCAATGCGGGCAAGGCTCGCCAAGTCGTGGCTGACGACTATCAGGCTCATGCCCGGATAATGCGCCCGCATGTCCAGGAGTAACTGGTCCATGCGCGCGGCGTTGATGGGGTCAAGGCCCGAGGTGGGCTCGTCGCACAGGAGAATGCGCGGTTCCGTGATCAGGGCGCGGGCCAGCCCCGCGCGCTTGCGCATGCCCCCGGAAAGCTGGGCGGGGAAATAGCCGCCGAAGTCCCGCAAGCCCACCAGGGCCAGGCAACGCAGGGCCGCAGCGCTGATAACCTCCCGGCGCAGCCGGGTATGCTCGGTCAGCGGCAGGGCCACATTCTGCTCCAGGGTCAGCGCGCCCAGCAGCGCGCCGTCCTGAAACAGCATGCCCATATGGCGGCGCAGGCGGCGAAACCCCTTGGGCGGCAAGGCGAAAAGATCCTGCCCGCCGATCAGGGTCTTGCCCGCCATGGGACGCGACAACCCCGCGATATGGCGCAGCAAAGTGGATTTGCCGCAGCCGGAACCGCCCAAGATCACGGAAATCTTGCCCGCCGGAAACAGTGCGTCAATATCCGAAAGCACCACCGTGCTCCCGTAGCCGACGCGCATGTTCTCAAGGCGGATGTCCCAGATCTGCTCGCTCATCTTCAGCCCTACAGCAAAAACGATGTCAACACATAGTCAGCAATCAAGATCAGTACGCAGGAAATGACCACCGCCGAGGTGGTGGCGTTGCCCACAGCTTCCGGCCCCATGCCGTCCCTGCGGCGATGGGCGTAATACCCCTGGTAGCAGCATACGCTGGTGACCAGCACCGCGAAGACCAGCGTTTTGATGAACGCGCCGGTAACGTCGACCAATTCCACGCTGCTTTCGATACGGTAAAAATATGCGCCTTCGTTGATATGCAGCAGCAACACCCCGGTCAGGTAGCCGCCGCAAATGCCCACGACATCAAAAATGGCGGTCAACAGCGGAAAGGCGATCAACGAGGCCAAAAGGCGTGGGGTAACGAGATAGCCCACGGGATGGATGTCCATCACCTCCAGGGCGTCAATCTGCTCGCTGATGCGCATGACCCCGATTTCGGCGGCCATGGAGGAACCCGCGCGCCCGGTGATCATAATGGCCGTAAGCACGGGACCGAGTTCACGAATGAGCGACAGGGCCACGGCCGCGCCGAGCAAACCTTGGGAACCGAACTTGACAAGGGTGTAATAGCCCTGCAGACCGAGCACCATGCCGCAAAACAGCCCGATCAGCACGATGACGAACAGCGACTTGTAGCCGATGATGTACGTCTGTTGCACAAGTTTGCGAAAAAGATGCGGCGTGAAGGCTACCTGCCGCAGTCCCTCCAGCAGGAAAAGGCAGAGGTTGCCCAGGCTGCCGAGCATATCCAGGGCCCGTGCGCCCACGGCGGCGCAGAAACGCGGCAAGGCGCCCGTAAGTCTCATCGCGCTCCTCCCCCAACCGGCTTTTTAGATCGCAGCATCGGCGGCCCCAGCCGGAAGCGTTCCAGAACGCCGAGCAGTTGCTGCTCGTCTTCTTCCGTGCCGCGACGCACGGCCAGAACCTTGTGCAAGGTCTTGCCGTCCTTGGCAGGGCTTTGTTCCAGGGTGGTCCGCACGCCTTCGCCTTCCAGGCGTTCCCGCAGCCTGTCCGCCTGCCCTGCCTCGCGGAAAACGGCCACCTGGTAGACATAATCAAAGCGGGCGGGCGGCGCCGGAGGCGGCGCGGCCTGGACGGAAGCGGCTGGGGGGCCGCTCGCGTCGGCGCTGTGCGTCCGGGGGGCCGGCGGCTGCGCTACGGGCTGCCCCACGGCGGCGCTCGCGTTATGGAGCGGCTTGTCGCGCAGGGCGGGGCCGAAATCCAGCTCTTCCGGGCGTAAAATGGCCTGGGGCGGCTCCTGCACGGCGGGCGCCTGTCTGCCGCGCAACACGCGGCCGGTGATTTCGTGGATCTTGGCTTCCGGGTTGTAGCCCCGGCCCACCATCACGCCGAACATAAACACCCAGCTCACGCCTATCAATACGACTATCACCGTTGTCAGCAGCATGGGAAAGGTCAGGTTCAGGGTATAGGCCCGCTTGCGCAACGGGATTTTTGCGGCGTCCGGCTTGCGCGCGCCCGCCCCGGGCGGGGGGCCGCCCGCTCCCGAAGGAGGTGGAGAAGGTGGTGGTCCGCTCTGCGACATGATATCCTTTCTAGGCAGTGCCTACATGGCCTCCGGCGCGCTGACGCCGAGCAAATCCAAGCCGTTGCCGAGCACCTGCCCCACGGCCCGCAACAGGGCCAGGCGGGCCAGGGCGCTGGCCGGATCGTCCGCCTGGAGCACCGGGTACTTCGCATAATACCTGTGCAGGTGCCCGGCAAGCTCCATCAGGTAATTGCCGACATGGTGCGGCGCAAGTTTGAGTGCGGCGGAAACGGCCACGTCCTCGAAGTGGTCGGCAAGGCGGAGCAGGGCGATGTCCTCGGGTTGATCCAAGGGCGCAAGCACGGCGGCGTTCAACTCTTCTGGCAGCCGCACCCGGCGATCCTCCGCGCGCCGCAGCAACGCGCGGATGCGCGCATGGGCGTATTGGACGTAATACACCGGGTTCTCCATGCTGCGCTGCCTGGCAAGCTCCAGGTCGAAATCCAACGGACTGTCGCACTTGCGCATGAGGAAGCTGAAACGCGCCGCGTCCACGCCCACTTCGCGCACCACATCGGCAAGGGTTTCAAAAACGCCTGCCCGGGTGGACATGCCGACGGGCGCGCCCTTTTCCAGCAGGTTCACAAGCTGGATGAGCAGAACTTCAAAATCCTCGGGCTTACGCCCCAAGGCCTGGACGGCCGCCCGCATGCGGGGCGCATAGCCGTGGTGATCAGCTCCCCAGATGTCGATCACCGTCGCGAAGCCGCGCTGGTACTTGTCGTGATGGTACGCAATATCCGAGGCGAAATAGGTCAAGCTGCCGTCGGACTTTCTCAGCACGCGGTCCTGATCGTCGCCGAAGCGGGTGGCGGTGAACCACAACGCGCCGTCCCGCTCAAAGCTGAAACCGTTTGCGCGCAAGCGCTCAAATGCGCGTTCGACCGCTCCGCTTTCAACCAGGCTTTGCTCGGAAAACCACAGTTGGTGCTCCACGCGAAACTCGCGCAAGTCCGCCCTGATGCCGCGCAAAATTTCGTCCGTGCCGTAGCGCCGGCACAAGAGTATGCCCTCGTCTTCCGGCAGGGAAAGCAGATCCGGACGTTGGCGCACGAAGTCCACGGCAAGGTCGGCGATATACGAGCCCCGGTAATACTCCTCGGGCCACTCCACAGGCAGGCCCGCGCATTCGCGGGCGCGCAGCCAGATGGACAGGCCGAGCAGATGCATCTGCTTGCCCGCGTCATTGATGTAGTATTCCGTCTGTACGTCATAGCCCGCGAAACGCAGGATACGGGCCAGGGAGTCGCCCACGGCCGCGCCGCGCCCGTGCCCGATGTGCAACGGTCCGGTGGGATTGGCGGAAACGTATTCCACCTGCGTTTTTCTGCCCTGCCCCACCTGGGACGCCCCGTAGCGCGCGCCCTGTAGGGCAACATCCAGAATGCGGGCCTGCCAGAAGGCCGGGCTGAAGCGGACATTGAGAAAACCCGGGCCGGCGACCTCCGCCGAGGCGACCTCCGGATCTGCGCTGCATAGCGCCTGCGCCAGGCGCTGCGCGAGATCGCGCGGATTGCTCCGCGCTTCCTTGCCAAGCAGCATGGCCGCGTTGCTCGCCAAGTCTCCGTGCGCCGGATCCCTGGGGGCTTCGACAACAGCGCGATCCGGCCAAGGCAGGCCCATATCCCGGACTATGCCTTGCAGAAGGTGCGTCAGATGTGAACTTGCGCGCATGAAACGAACTGTATCCTTACAAACAATTCATGAACATCGAAAGCGCAATACTATACACAAAACAGCGTCTAAAGTCATCCACCGTTTGCTAGCGCGGCCCGCATCTTTTCCACAGTGCCGGCATCCGGCTTCCTGCCGCTTGCGGTAAAAAGCTCCAGACAGTACGACAGGGCGTCGAAAAGCGCGCCGTAGGCATCCCTCTCGCGCATCTCCACGTAGGGGCCGCGCATGCTTTGCACCTCGTACTTGAG
>Ga0082212_10006899_pt1 | contig 15148 bp, 13 predicted proteins | sample TergutNt197P3_FD_71548 | JGI IMG/M metagenome (GOLD analysis project Ga0082212, IMG submission 71548) | Neocapritermes taracua P3 segment gut microbial communities from Petit-Saut dam, French Guiana - Nt197 P3 | ecosystem: Host-associated > Arthropoda: Insects > Digestive system > Gut ...
AAAAAACCTTTGACTCCTATATGGATTCGTTGGAACCGCTTGGCTTTGAGTTCTTTCTCACGAATGCGGAAAATGTATATCAAGGCGCCGGGGACGATTGGACTGCCACAATCGAATTTATCCCAACCGAGGACATGGCTGACGTTTTCATGCAGTTTAGTATAGGTAGTTCTGATCCCAATCTAGGTCCTTCACGGTTTGTGTGGCCCGACGAAATACCTGAGTATCCTGATGGGGTTTTCGAAGTATCACAGGAAGAAGAAAGGAATTCTGTCGTTATAAGAATCAGTGATACATCGAAAGAAGCTTGTGAGGAGTATGTTGACATCCTTGTCAAAGCAGGCTGGGAGCTGATTTATGATAGTGAACGGGGCAATTGGTACTTCAGGAAGGGCGAAAGGGGGGTGGTCCTGACGCTGCTGGGCAGCGGAAAAACCGTGAGTGTCATTGTGCAGGATGATTAATCAGCGTTTCCATAACGCGCAAACCAGGATTGCGGGCGGCTCTTCCATGAGGGCCGCCCACGGGTTACAAAAAAATGAGCGAATAAGTGCCCTATAAGAACGGGGCCATATAGACCGGGAGATAGACAATGCCGTCTTCTGATTTCAGATCGCCTGTATGCAGGACATAGGGCGTGTGCAGTTGTTCATGGTATTTGTCCCGGAATTTCCTAAGGGATGTCAGCGTATAGTTCTTGCCCGATTTCACCTCTATAGGGGAAATACTATGCCGGTTGCTGATTTTGTTTTTTGCTATCAGGAAGTCAATTTCCATTCTTGAGCTTTTGTCGTTCCGGTCGGGATTTGAGTAGAAGTACAGTTTGTGGCCGGAGCAGGCGAGCATTTGCGCAACGATGTTTTCGACAATCATGCCTTTATCGACCTCGAGCTTGCCAAACAGCAGCTTACGGTAAATTTCCTCCGACACAATACTGTTTTCGTCAAAGGCATGGCTGATGAGCAGGCCCGTATCTGCCATATAGCATTTGAGCGTAAGCCGGTCCATATTCAGCTTCAGCCCAATGCCGGGCTCTGTGGCATTGTAGCAGGTATTGACAATCATGGCGTCGTCGAGCCAAAACAGCGCGTCTTTGTAATCGCGAAAGCGCGCCTCTTTCGTAATGGAAGCGAGCTTGAACTTTTTTTTGTGTTTGCTGAGTTGCGCGGGGATTTCGTCAAAAATACTGGCGGCCTTCATTTCATAACCATTGGCATGCTTGGAGATATCAGCTCTGTAGAGGGACAGGATGTCCCGCTTGATTTGATCGACTTTGTCAAAATCGCGGGCCTCCCTGTATTGGGCAACGGCTTGGGGCATGCCGCCGACAATCATGTACTGCCGGAAAAAATCCATTGCCTTCCGGTGCATCGCCTGCCCGAGCGACTTCTGTTCCAGGAAATGCTTGAAAATGACAGGGATCAGGGTTTCGTTTCCTAAAGCCTTGAGAAATTCCTCAAAGTCCATCGGGTACATCTTTATGTGGCGTTCTTCCGACGGGATCACGATGTCCTTTACGTTCTTTTTGATAGAGACGATCGAGCCGGTTTCAATATAGTCAAACCGCCCATCCGCGACAAGGTATTTCAACGCGGCGCGGGCGCGGGGATACATCTGGACTTCATCAAAAATAATCAATGACTCGCGCTCGTAAAGCTTGACATTATAATATGCGGAAAGATACATGAAGAAGCTGTCCAGGTCATTCAAATAGTTTTTGAATAAGTTCAGGACATCATCGCCCGCGTTGTTGAAGTCGACGAGAAGCCAGGTTTTGTACTCCGCTTTGGCAAAAGCAGTGGCAATATAGCTCTTCCCGACCCGGCGGGCGCCGTCAATCAGAAGCGCTGTCTTCCCTGCGCCATCCTTTTTCCAGTCAAGGAGCCTGTCATATATTTTTCTTTTCATTTCAAAAAGCCGCCTTTCAACCGCAAAATCGCTCCAAGATAGCCCACGCACGTTTTCGTGTTTTTATACAAGATAAAATATCACGTTTTCAAGATTTTTGCAAGTACGAAAATGCACGTATTCAAGACTTTTGTAATCGTGGTATTACACGAAATCAAGCTTTTGCACTGTTTACGAAAAAATGAGCGAATAAAATCAAAAATACCCGATAATTACAGCGAAAAATAAAGAAAACTTACAAAAAAATGAGCGAATAAGGGGGCGGCCCTTCAATGAGGGCCGCCCGCTTTCAATTGCGCTCTTTGTCTTGCCGTGTCACTGGATGAAGCGGGCTTTCAGGCCTTCCATTGCCGCGATGAAGGCCGCCATCCGCTCTTTCTGGTCCTTGATGTTCGTGCCAATCGAAGTGCCCTTGACTGTAAGGCTGACGGGCTCGCCGCATGCTATGTCCAGCAGGTACGAACCCAGCCCTTTGGTTATTTTAATTGCTGTGATGTTTGCGATGGGGATCGCCAGGGTCGCGGTAATGCTGGACGTATTGTAGGCATCCAGCGCGATCACGTACAGGCCTTGCCCTGTCAGCCCGATATAGCAGAACGCGTTGTTCAGGGAGCCCGCGACGCCCGCGCCCCCGAACCCGCCGACCATGCGCGACAACTCGCTATGGCCCTGGAAGTGCGAGATGTCGGCGTAGACCGTCCCCCACAGCATGCAGTTGAAAGCCTCGCCCGGCGTTTTCGCCGCCTCCAGGAATTGAACCATCTCTTCTTTTTTCAGTGACAAGCCCATAATATTACCTCCTTAATCAATCAATAAAAAGCCTGCTACTCCAGGTCGGTCTTTCCTTCGCCCCAGCCGTAGAACTTGTCGTCCAGGTCGTACCAGAATTTGCTGAACCTCGCCATCCGCGACATGGTCTTCTTCCTGGTCAGCTTGTCGCCGGCCTGGTAGGCGTTCGGCCCGCCGGGCTCGTCGAACACGCCCCACTCCTCCAGGGAGGGCAGGAACTCCGACTCGTCCATGGTTTCATAGGTGGCCACGGTCTGCTCCTTCGCGATCTCTATGGTCTTGAAGAAGATCTGCATGGCCTCGCGTTCCGTGATGGATGCGCCGGGGTTGAAGTCCCCGCGCAGGATGGTAATGCCCATCACCTCCTCCGTCTCCATGTTCTCGACCCCCATCAGGCCCATAGCGACCATTATGTAAGCATACGCGAAGTCCATATCGGTGTAGTCGTTGCTCATGTCATTGAACTCGCACATGATTTCCGGCATCGGCATCATGTCAAAGTCGTCGGGGATCGCCGTCGCGTACAGGCTGTTCATCATCTTCACGTATTCGATACGCGTCACCGGGGCATCAAGCCTGTTCAGCGGCAAATAGTGCCCCAGCCTCAGCGCGAGGCTGACGTCGTTCCTCGACCAGTCGTCCGGCAGGTCCGATTCGTCCTCAATGACCTCAAACATGAAATCCTTGCTGGCGCTCAGTCCCCCGGAGTTTGTCGCCGTGAGGGTGATGGTGTGCATCCCCGGCTTCAGCGTATACGGCCACTGGTAGAAATAGTAGTCGCCGTAATTGTGCCAGAACTCCCCGTCGATATACCATTCGTACCCCTGGTTCCAGAGCCACCCGTCCTGCGCGTCGTACACCTTGCCTATTATCTCGATGATGTCGGTAAGCTTGACCTGCGTGACGTCCGGCAACACGTTCAGGATGTCCGGCGCCTTCCAGGGCGTCTCTACAAAGGGGCTTGTGGCCACGCCCGTCTTTGCCCCGTTGGTCGCGAGGATCCTGAACCAGCCCCGCTCCGTGCCCGGGTAGTCTGACAGGTCGATCTTGAGCGACGTGCCCGTGACATTGCTGGCCAGGAGGAACTCTTCCTCTGTATAGTAGTCCTCCTGGATCGGGAACTCCTCGCCCGCCTCCTCGAAGAGCTCTTCCATGAGGCTGAAGTCCACCAGGGTGCTGCGGACATACCAGATTTGGTAGGTCAGCTCGGCGCCGTCCGCGTCCGAGGCTTCCCAGGTAAGCGTCACGTCGTTGCTGAGCTTTTGCCCGTCGGTCAGGCCCGTAATGGCTACGGTCGGCGTGCCTTTGGACACTTCCCGCGCGTAGATTTCCTTGTCCCCGTCGTTGATCGTGACCTTGGCCGCGTTTTCGGGGAATTTGATGATTGCCTGCACAGGCGTAATATCCCTTTCGGAGTATTCATACCCCTTTGAAGTAAGCACTTCGTTCAGGGTTTCGGTCTCGAAATACGCAACCGCCTGCTGGTCGCCTTTTTCGTCATAGACATGCACTGAATAACGCCCGTTCAGGGCTGTCGATACCGAAGAGGCAGGCGCTTCGTAGGAGTACCATGGGGCAGGGGTGAATGTGCCGGCATCGTCGACGTCGCCCTTGATGTCGAGGACCATGGTCAGGTTTGACGAATCCTCGGTCGTCTTGCCGTCGCCGCTGTTGAACTCGACAAACTTCGGGTAATAAAGGATATAGTCGCAAGGTGGATGGTAGATCCACAGGTCGTCGTCCGTCAGGTCGGCCTTCTTGTATGAGGCCCCGCAGTTGCCGCAGCTGAACTCCGCCCCCTTGATTTCCACATATTCGCCGCAGGTATCGCATTCGATGAAGCCGCGCGGGTCGTATACGTCACTGAAGCATTGGAAGCACTGCCCCCAGCTGTCGCCCTTCGGCTCGTCGGGTTCGCCGTCCTTGACAGGCTCGGCGTACCCTTCTTCCTTCCCGCTCAGCTGGCCGGTAAAGACCTTGAATATATGGTTGTAGACATCCGACGAGCCCCAGAAAGCGAACGACGGCGCCCCTGTGCCGCCCCCCATAAACGAGGTAACGTCTTCAAGGATCTCCCTCCCTTCAAGCCAGTATGGGCGCTGCTCGGGGTAGATCATGGAGCCGGTGCCCCTTATCCCGAAATCCTTGCCGCTGAGGACCTTTTCCTTCGTCCCTTCCGCCGGATCCCTGGTGAGGATGTCATGCCCCCTCATTTTGTACGGCGGCGGGTTCAGGATATTGTTCAGGCTCCCGTTTTCGTATTCGTCGCCGATCTTATAGCAGTGGGCGATCTCATGCGCAATGGTTGCCAGCATGTCCGGCTCGGACTCGCAGACGATGTTCGCGGGCAGACCGTACGTATATCCGAGGATCCCGTCGTCGGTCTTGTCCCTTATGAACCCGATGATCATCGTGTATTCGTTGTTTGGCGTCTGCTGTGCTGACAAGGCCTGCCATACCTCTTTTCGCCCCGCCTTGGTATTGATATCGTATTTCGGGTCGGACAGGTCGATTTCGGGCCCGAGCACATATTCGACTTCATCTCTTGCCACGGGGTACGTGGCGGTAAGCATCGTCGAGCCCTGTTTCCAGTCGCCTTCGCATTTGCGGATGTCGCCGGAATAGTTTGCCACGAGCGGGATGGCCAGTATCTTCAGATTCATGGCTTTGTAGAAATTCGTCGTCCTGGTAGCGACGCTGTCATCCATCTCAAAGGTAAATGTATAAGCGCCCTGGTCCCAGTAGCCGACGTCCCCGATGTTTTTTGGATGGAAAAGCAATGTTTTGTCGTCAATAATGTCGACCGAGGTCAGCGTATTCACAGGCACACCATCTTTTTCGATCTTCAGCCGAATCTCGCTTTTCGGGTCAAAAGGCTCGTTCAGGGCGATGAAGACCGCGGTCTCTTTGCCGGAGACAAAGTTGTCCATAAGATAGAACCCACCTGTATCGGAATCGAAGCCGTAGCTGAGGCCCTGGTTGACCTCGATCATTTCGATCCTTGGGTCGTTCGTGGTGAAATTGGATTCGCCGATGTCGAAAGGCACATTCCTTCCGCCAGGCTGTGTCCCGAACACCTCGATATTCAGTCCGCCGTCCATGTCGTCGCCGTCCGGGGCGGGCCCTTTCCCGCCGATATTCGGGAAGATGACGAGGAAGAACACCAGCACGGCGGCCGCGGCGCCGGCTATCCCGAAGAGGGGCTTTTTGGATTTTTTCTTCGAGGGCTGCCCCTGCGGCGGGGGCGCCTGGTACGCAGGCTGTGCATTGGCTGGCGGGACGCCGAGGGTGGCGTCCCCTACGGGTTGTCCATATGCCGGTGGTGGTTGTTGCCGCGGCTGTTCATATGCCGGGGGCGGTTCATATACAGGAGGCGGCTGTTGCCCCTGTTGCCCGGGTAGGGGCGCCTGCTGTGGCTGCACCGGCTGCACCGGTTGCGCCTGATATACAGGCTGCGCATCGGCTGGCGTATATTCTTGTGGTGCAGACCCGACCTCATCCGGCGGGACGTCAAAGGCATTGTCCCATATGGGTTGCACCTGCGTCGCCTGCGCCGGCGCCTGCGCTATGCCGCACCCGGAACAAAACCGGGCGCTGTCCTTTAATACTTTACCGCAATTTTTGCAAATCATAGCCCCACCTCTGTCTTTTCTTTAAGTCACGGGATAAACGCCAAAAATTCGTTATCTGTTTATCGCGGAGATGACGCCAAAAATCCATCATCGGCGTCCCTCTGCCTCAGCGCACTTGCGCCGGATAATTTTACTGCGCTGAACCCTATGGATGTATCGGCCTTATGGTTCAGCGCAGTCTCAGTTGTTTGGTCTTCTTGTCCGCCTAGTCTGATACGACTTCCCAGTCCTCATTGACAGGGGCGAAGATTTCTTCGCCATCGGCTCTCCCGGCGAACCCTTCATCGTCGATAAAGCCCATGTTTTTCAGGTTCCCAAAATCCAGGTCAATGTCAACGTCAACATCGTCTACATCATCCGAATCCGCCGGCAGGGCGTCTATGCCTTTCTTTGCGCCTTCGTCTGCATTGGTGTCATTCCCGCCGCAGCCTGCCGCCAGGGTCAGGACCAGGATCAGTGCCAGTGCTATTATCAATACTTTTTTCATTTTCGATACCTCCATTTTTTAGCCATTTGTCTCTTTCGCAATTGTTCTTCACAAAAGGTAGAGGGCCGGTTGCGCCTGAAAGGTGCATCATTACAATATTTTTTTTCGCCCCGCTCACTCAAAACTAAAGTATTCCGTGAGTTTTTCAGGGGAAATAATCCTGACAAACACTGAGCGGGTTTCCGGATCGGCGAGGTCTATCTGTGTGCTTGCGCTCATCCCCTTCCCGTCCAGGACCTGGTACATGGGCGCGACTACCGAAAGCAAGAAGACCGATTGACCCGCGCCTTCTTCTTTCAGGAAAGCCTCCGTGCAAAGCAGGTTCATACCTGTGTAATTGTCGCCCTCATACTCTATGGCTTGCAAATTGGCAAAGTCTCTGCTGTATACGCTATCTATAATTTCTTTGATAGTCGTATGCGATTTTTGCTTGGCCTGCTCCAGGGCCTGGCCGGACGCAAACCTGTATGTAAAGGTGCCGTCGCCGTTGTCGATGGCTTGCGAGGCGCCCCATATAGCCGCCCATTTGTCAATGGATGCCGGGTCGCTGCCACCTGCCCTCGCCAGCCATTGCGACAATATTATGTCTACCTCTCCCCCCGCGGGGCCTGAATCGGGCGGATTTGACGGCTCTTCCGGCGGCGCCGGCTCATCTACCGGGTCGTCGGGCTCTACCGGATCGTCTGGCGGGGCCGGGTCGTCTGGCGGGGCCGGGTCGTCGGGCTCTACCGGCTCGTCGGGCTCTACCGGCTCATCGGGCGTTGCCGGCTCATGTACTGTCAGCGTCCCCTCGCCGCGCGTGATCTTCAGAGAGTAGCCGCTCTTGCTGTAGGATATCTCGACTACGACGAGGAAGCCTTCTTCTTTTGACTCCTTAGCGTACTGGTAGCCCTTACCCGAAGAGCCCGAATAATCATAGTCTTCCGTACTATAAAAATCGTAGTCATCGACAAGGGCCTGCGCGTATTCGGCCATCTCGTCGCCCTGGTCTTCATCGACTTTGTATTCGACGGTCACCCTCATGGAATCGCCGGATTCCGATTCCTTGTACTCGGAGATCTTCCGCTCTTCACCAAGGACATTCTTGACGGACGGGACCTGGTCCTTGCCGAGCTTGAAAAAGTCCTCGCCGTCCATTTTGCTTCCGCCCATGTTCAAAATGAGGAGCACTACGACAACCGCGGCCGCGGCGATGGCGGCTATTATAATCAACATCTTCTTTGACAGGCCTTTTTTCGCCGGTTCGCCATAGGCCGGGGCGCCTGGCGGCGTATACCCTCCCTGAGGCTGGCCGGGCGCCGCGTAAGGCTGCTGCGCATACGGGTCCTGCGGCGGAGGCGCGTACCCTCCCTGCTGCTGCGCATACGGATCCGGCTGCTGCGCGTACCCTCCCTGGGGCTGGCCGGGCGCTGCGTAAGGCTGCTGCGCGTACGGGTCCTGCGGCTGCTGCGCATAAGGATCCGGCTGCTGTGGTGGTGGCGCGTACCCCCCCTGGGGCTGGCCGGGCGCTGCGTAAGGCTGCTGCGCGTACGGGTCTGGTTGCTGCGGTGGCGGCGCGTACCCTCCCTGCGGTGGCGGCGCGTACCCTCCCTGCTGGGCCTGCGGCGCTTCCATTGCTGCTCCGCAACCGGGGCAGAACACTGCTGAATCATCAAGCTGCGCCCCACAATTCTTACAAAACTTTGCCATGATTTTTCTTTCCTCCTCCGATGCTGTCCATTTACTACACTGACTATTGCTACTCCTGGATCTGCCCGCAAGAGGCAGCCCATCCAGCTTCCCGGCAATTGCCGGCACAAATGCTGTATTAAGAGAGTTAATAATATCACTCTTTTATTGATACTACAATTCTAACATCTAAGCTCCCAAACTTCTTGACATTTACACCCCCAATCTTTTTAATTTTTATAATTTACGGCCAATGCCGTTATTATCCCAATGCCTTCAGCCCCTGCTACCCGGCGTTTCCAGCCCGATCACCCCACTGCTATATATACAGCCCAAGTCGTTTTCGCTTGACAAAGAATATGGCAAACAAAGCGGCGGCCGCGATCGCGATGGCAATCGGGATGACAGGCGTGCGCCTGCTCTTCTCGAAAACATAGGACGCGGTGGCTTCCGTGCCGGCGGCCTCCGTCTCCCCGCCGATCTGCAGCTCGGGGTCTGCCTTTTCAATGGCGTCTTCCAAAACCGGCGCCAGCGTTACGGACTCTTTGCTGACCGGATCTTCGTCTCCGTCTCCGGCTTCCTGGGAAATACCGACCGGGGCCGGCACTGCGGTTTCCATGCCCGCGCCTTCGTCAGGTCCGGGAAGGCCTCCGCCGGATGTGCCCGGCGCAAAACCATAGGCCGCGACACTGGCAAAAACAACAAAGCAGGCTGCGGCTGCCGCCATGCTATAGGAGTATTGGCGGCGCTTCCTGGTATTGGATACCTGTTTGCGGTCGGGGACAAACTGCGGGACCCGGATGTTTATCTCATGCTCGCTAAAATAGGCGAGTTTTTCCGGCTCGGCCAGAACCAGCGTCTTTAAGGCATTTTTGAAGTTTTCTTCGTTCCTGTTGATCACCCTGGTTATATCTCCATCTCACGTGCGGCCTTCCGCAATTTTTCCAAAGCCCTGCGGAAATTTGACTTAAGCGTATTGTAGTTTATTCCGTCCATATCCGCGATTTTATTCAAGTCGGTGTCATATGCATAGTGCAGCAGGATAAGGCGCTGTTCATCCTCGCGGAGCACCGCGAGCAGCCTCGCGAGCAAGTCGCGATCAGCAAACAATTCCGAAAAAGCGGATTCTTTTTCATCGACCACCTCAATGCCTTCCTGCTCGTCATCAAGCGTCTGCGCGTTGCTGAAGAAAACGAAGCCGCGGTTTGCGAAATAGCGTTTTGCCTCATTGCGCGCAATGGAGTACAGCCAGGCGCGGGCCGACGAAACGTCACGAAGCGTCCCGAAAAAGCTGTAAGCGTTTTGCCAGACATTTTGCGAGATGTCGTCCGTCATATCCGGATCGCGCCGTGCGATCGTGAAAATGAAGCGGTGGATCTCTGCATAGTACTCGCTGTATGTCTTCTCAAAATCCGCAGTCTTGCCCATACTGCCATTATACAAGGTAGAGTGCGTTTGGGGCAAGAAAGGTGCAAACAGGGTACGATATTTCAGCTAAAAGCTAAAAGCCAAAAGCCAAAAGCCAAAAGCCAAAAATCTGCAAGGTTGCACCACACTGCAATACAATTTGCAAAATATGCATCAGATATTGTATAAATACGAGGTTGATTTTATAATACAGGATGTGGAGATTCAAGGAGCTGATCAATGGATAAGATTTTGAAAGTGACGGGATTTTTTGATACGGACGGCAGGTTCTGCGCCGATCCCTGGTTCTCATACCCGGGCCCCCGGCCGCCAGTCGCCGGGAAGCTGAACGGCGAATACTCCGTGTATGTTTACGGCAGCGAGGGGAAAAAGGTAGCGGTCACACACTTTGACGCTGTGAACAGGGCGAGGGCATATACGGCCAACGGCCCGGTCCCTATGGAAGGCGCCAGGATACCGGTCGATGTCTCCGTCAGGCTGCCGGAAGGCGCGGCGAGGGTCGCTGTGGCGAAGGGGGGAGCGGAAATCTATTCGAGGGATGTGCCGCGAACCGCGCCGGAAGTTGCTTTCACGGGGATGGCCGAGGGGCAGGGGCTCGACGGGAAAGTGGCCCTCACGTGGGAGGCGTCAGGCGCGGCCGGGCACGAGCTGCATTTTGAAATATGGTACTACCCGCGCGAAGACGTGGTTTTCAAGCTTGCGACCGACGTCACAGGCAGGTTCCGGGAGATCGACCTCTCAGACTGCCCGGGCACGGACGAAGGGCATTTTTGCATAATTGTCACAGACGGCGTCAATACCGCGGACAGCCGCAGCCCCGGTATAAGGATCCCGTTCAGGCCGCCGGTCATTACAACCATCCAAAAGGAAATCCCGCAGGTGAAAACCACGGAAAGGCTCTTTTTCAAAGCCAATGTCTACGACAAGCAGGACGGCTGGATGGGCCGCCCCCCTGCATCCGGCACGGAACCGCAAGGCAGCATTGTCTGGCGGCTTAATGGGGAGGAATATGACCGCGGCGACACCCTGTCTATAGAGCCGGGCAGACTCCCGCCGGGAGTGCACACATTCACATGCACAGCGGCAAATTCACATGGCCTGAGCACGGACAAGGAGTTTTCCTTTGAGGTCATTTCCGGGGAAAATGAAAATTACGAAAACCATATAACCAAAAGCACTTATTGATTTTATACGGATTTCACCAAACGTCACGCTTAAGGTGTATACAACGCGTGACGTTTTTTGTAATTTGTATCATGCAATTTCAAACATTCGAAAAAAATGAAAAATTGCGAGGAATTATTACAAATTCAATCAAAAGGGTAAGACCCGGAAGGAGTAAAAACATGAGCAAAAAGATTTTGACCCTTATGCTGGTCGTTGCGCTCGCTCTCGCCCTGGCGTTCTCGCTTGGGGGCTGCGGCGGCAAAAACGACGTGGAAGGCAGCGGGGTAATGCCGCAGGACGATGATTCATATGATGGTGATGGCGGCGATCCTTATGATGGTGATGGCGGCGATCCTTATGACGCAGACGGGGGCATGGATGACTGGGTCCCCGTTAACGATGGACAGGACGAGGAGTATTTTACAGGCGAGTGGCCGGACAACGAGTTCACCCGCCAGGTCCCCAAGCCGCCTTTCCCCTTTGCCTTCGGCGGTTTTCAGGACGGAGACTTTTGCGCCAGTTTTGAAGATGTGCCTTACGCCGACGCGCTTGCGTATGGCGAGCAGATCCAGGCGGCAGGTTTCGATATCGATTTAACTGTTTACGACCAGGAGGAAGGGGAGCGGTATTCGTTTGGGGCCGAAAACGGCGCCGGGTATGGTGTGGACTTCGTGTGGAAAAGCGGCATGGAAATAATGCTGATCATATATAAATTGTAGGAAAAAAGGCGGTCTGCACCGCAGGAATTCCTGAAAAACAATATATATTATTGTAAAATAGGGCTATGAAGCTGCGCCGTTATTTTGTAATGATCAACGTCCTGATCGGGCTTGCGATAGCCGGGTTGTTCTGCTTCGGCGGCGCCCGGCTTTTCGTCTCGGCGTATGTGACCGTATTTGCGATACTGGTCGTCCGGAACATGCTGGTGCGCGGGGACCTTCGGGTAAGGATAGGACTGTGGGCCGTCTATGCCCTTATCCTTTCCGTGCAGATCATTTACGCGGTGGAGTGGGCCTTCCCTGATGGCGCCGGCGCCGAGGGCGGGCTTCTGTTCTGGATGCGCAAGCTCTTTGGCATCGTGCTGCTTCTCGTCCCGATGTTCATAAGCCGCTATGTGACAGCCGGGAAATACGCCACGTACTACCTTCCGTCTGTGAGCGAGGCCCGCGCAATCAGCATCGCCGGGTTCCGTGATAATTACCGCCGCTTCCGCTCTGCCGCAGGCGACGCGAAAGGCATATCGGAAAAACTCAGCCCCGACAATTTCAAAGACATTTTCGAAGACCTGCACCGTTTTGACCAGTTCAATTATGTCAACGACGGCAGCCTGACGGACGCGTATTTTGAAGAGGCCTCTTTGGCCCTTACAGACGGGCGGCTCTATATCGTGATTTCGAATACGGGCAGCCCGGCGAGTGAGATCATCTCGGTGTTCACGAGCAAACAGTTCAACCACGCTTCGCTTTCATTTGACCGCGACCTGAAGACGCTTATCAGCTATAACGGCGGGGATCGCGTCTATCCGCCGGGGCTCAACCCGGAGATGCTTTCGTTCTTCAACAAAAAAGAGGGCGCGGGCATCCTCGTCTACAGCCTGCTGTGCCCGGAGGATAAGAAAAGCTTTGTGCTGGACAAGATCCGCGAGATCAATGAAGAGGGCAGCGCATACAATATGCTCGGCCTGGTCTCGGGGGTCTCGTTCCGCCCGAACATCATGTTTTGCTCGCAGTTTGTCTACCGCATGCTCGAGCTTTCCGGCCTCGCCTACTTCACGAAGCCGGGCGGCAAGATCGAGCCGACGGACTTCGTTGAGCTCGACTACCGCCGCGACCTGCGCTTTGAATATGAGATACTTTTCAATGCTTAGAGGCTGTTGTCCATGCGCGTATCCCAGATGCGTTCAACGAATACTGTTTTTGTAGATGTTTCCACCGTGTAAAGGATGAGGTATCTTTTATAGATTAGTTTGCGGTATTCAACGCTATACCTGTCCGAAAGCGTATCTGAAGTGAATCTGGGATGAAGGAATGGGGTCTTCCCCAAGCTATTGATTCTTGCGAGTAAATCGTTGTATAAAACGTGTGCAGCGCTGCTGCTGACCTGCGCGAGAAAAGAAACATGTTCATTTAACATATTTGCAGCTTCGACAGATATAATAACGTGATAAGCACGGTTAGTCATCTCCGTAACCTTTCGCTTCTTTTTCGGCAACGCGAATAATCTCCTCGGCTTCTTTTGCCCACTCTTCGAGAGTGACGTAGCCTCTGGTTCCTTCTTTCTTTTCGGCTTCAATACGCATTAGTTCTTTTTCAATCTTGTTGTGTGTTATCAGCTCTGTATATGCCTCCAGGGACATCAGTACGAGGTCGCCCTCGCCGTTTGTCGTGAGAAATACCGGCTCCCCGGTCTCCTTGCAGCGGTTTGCTATTTTCCTGTAATTGTTTCGCAAGTTTGCGGATGAAGTTATATACATAATTATTACTCCTTTCATATTTAATTATACACGATACAGACAAGAATACGATCTTAAAATAATATATAAAACATAACATAATTCTTACTATATTGCTGTTCGCTCGTTTGGGAGACAATTGGGACGGTTCGAAACCACTGAAAAAGTACGATTCGTGACAAAACCGACGCTGTTTTCTCCGAATTGCGGTGCAAAATGCAAGGTCAAAATCTAGTGGGCGCAATCAAACTTACGCAATACAACAAGGGGGTACTCTTTTTCGCCGAGCCTGATTTGCCCGGCGGCGACTTTTTCATACCCGTGGGCCAGATAAAACCGCAGGGCCCTTGCGTTGCCTTCAAGCAGGTCCAGCACAAGGTGGGCATAGCCTTTTGCGGTCAGTTTCCGCTCGACTTCCGTAAACAGGCGATGTCCGTATCCTTTGCCAATATAACCGCTTTGCAGGTAGATAGCAGAAATCTCTCCGTCTTCGCCATATCCTTCCGTAAAGGATTTTCCGAATACGGCGGCGCCGATCAATTCTTCGCCGTCATACATGAGGAGGAATTCGGATACGCCCTCGTCGAACCTTCCGAGCAATCCACTATGACGCTCATCAACGGTCATCGCATCCAGGAAATCGTCGGTGATGATCCCCCGGTATTCCGTTTGCCAGCAGTCATGCAGAAAAGTAGCTACATTATATATGTCGTCACGCCGGGCGTATCGAATCGTTAAAACCTTATCCATTGCGGTCGTATTGCGGTTCATATGGCTCTTTCACAGCAGCCGGAAGTGGTCGCTTTTAAATGCGCCGTCCGCGAGCGCGGCTTTGAGTGTTTCGATGAGCCGCTCGTTGTCATGGGGGAGAGTGCCTTTGAGCGGCACATAGTTTGAGGCGTGGTTGCTGCGGAAGACGCAGTCCGTTCCCGGGCGCGCGAGGTCAAGGAGGAGCAGCGTTTCCTCGGCGATTTGCTCCGGTGTCATGAAAAAGAATGCGCCTTTGCGAAGGTCTTCGTACATCGGCGCGCCGGGCTCGAGCAGGAGCGTTAAAAGGGCTGCGTATGACGGGCGTGACTCTGTGATGACGCGTGCGCAGCCTGAGGCATGCTTTTCCGACAGGGGCTCGCCGCCAAGGCCGGAGATGAAGGTCACTGAAGCGGCGATGCCGGCGTCTTCGAGCTTTCTGATGGCTGCGATGGTTTCGTCCGCGGTCGCGCCCTTGGCAATGCGCATGAGCACTTCGTCGTCACCGGACTCGGCGCCGATATAGACGATGGCGAGCCCGGCGCCCGCCAGTTTGCGCAGCTCCTCCGGCGTCTTGCGCAGTACGGCCTGCGGCGTCCCGTAGATCGAGACGCGCCCGCACTCCGGGAAAAGCGCGCGGACTTCCGCAAGGAGCACAAGAAGCCTGTCCGCCGAAAGGACAAGGGCGTCGCCGTCGGCGAGGAAGACGCGGCCGACATTCCGGTACATTCCCCTGGCTTCGCGCAGGTCTGCTATCACATCGGCCGTCGGGCGCGCGCGGAATTTCTTGTCCTTATACATGCTGCAGAAGGTGCAGCTGTTGTTTGAGCAGCCTATCGTCGCCTGCACTATCAGGCTGTACGCCTCGCT
>Ga0082212_10006901_pt1 | contig 15144 bp, 9 predicted proteins | sample TergutNt197P3_FD_71548 | JGI IMG/M metagenome (GOLD analysis project Ga0082212, IMG submission 71548) | Neocapritermes taracua P3 segment gut microbial communities from Petit-Saut dam, French Guiana - Nt197 P3 | ecosystem: Host-associated > Arthropoda: Insects > Digestive system > Gut ...
AAATCGCGGCGGATGCGCCGGTCATGATGGACAGCCTCTGCGAGGGCTGCGAAGCGGACTTCGCCGCGCTGAAGGAAAACCTGGGATTGCTTGGCATCGAGTATGGGATTGACGCGCGGATCGTACGGGGGCTGGACTATTACACGAAGACGGCGTTCGAGTTCGTGTCGGACATGATCGGGGCGCAGGGCGCGGTCTGCGGCGGCGGGCGTTACGGCCATTTGCTGAAGGAGCTGGGCGGCGAGGACATTCCGGGCGTGGGGTTCGGGCTCGGCATCGAGCGGCTGCTGCTCGTCCTGGACGCTTCGGGCGTGGAAATGCCAGGGCCGTCGCCGCCGGACGCGTTTGTCGTATATATGGGCGAGGCGGCGAAAGCCCGCGCGCTCGGGCTGCTGCGCGAGCTTCGCGAAAGCGGCGCCTCCGCGGAGATGGACGCCTGCGCGCGGAATGTCAAGAACCAGTTCAAGTACGCGGACAGGTCGGGCGCGCGATTCGCGGTCGTCATCGGGGAGGAAGAGCTCGAATCGGGCAGGGCGATCGTGAAGGACATGCGTACCGGCGAGCAGAAGGGGTACGCGTTCGAAGAAGTCGCGGGCGCCGTTTCCGGCGCGGCGGCGGGAACGGCATAATGGGGATTTGTAACAAGGAGAGACTATGGGCGAGATAATGAAGCGCACGATGATGTGCGGGGAACCGAGGATAGGGGACTGCGGCAGCGAGGTCGTGCTGAACGGCTGGGTGCAGCGCAGCAGGCGCCTGGGCGGCATCGTGTTCTGCGACCTGAGGGACAGGACGGGGATCGTGCAGATCGTCTTTGACGAGGATGTGCCGAAGGAGGTTTTCGCGGCGGCAGAGGGCCTGAGAAGCGAGTATGTCGTCGGCGTCAGGGGCGTGTGCCGCGAGCGCGAGGCGAAGAACGAAGAGCTTGAAACGGGCGATGTCGAGGTGCTGGCGAGCGAGCTGACAGTCTATTCCGAGGCTGAAACGCCGCCCATCTATGTCCGCGACGACGACAACGTGGACGAAAGCCTGCGGCTGAAGTACCGGTATCTCGACCTGAGAAAGCACAAGATGCAGAAAAACCTCGCCTTCAGGGCCGAGGCCTGCCGTATCACGCGCGAGTATTTCACGGGCAACGGTTTCCTGGAGATAGAGACCCCCGTCCTCATGAAGCCGACGCCGGAGGGGGCGAGGGACTACCTCGTGCCGAGCCGCGTCAGCAGGGGGCATTTCTACGCGCTGCCGCAGTCGCCGCAGCTCTACAAGCAGCTTCTGATGGCGAGCGGCTCGGACAGGTATTTCCAGATCGCCAAGTGCTTCCGCGACGAGGACTTAAGGGCCGACAGGCAGCCGGAGTTCACGCAGATCGACCTCGAGATGTCGTTCGTCGATATCGACGCGGTCATCGCGATGCAGGAGGGCTTCCTCGCGAAACTCATAAAAGAGACGAAGGGCGCGGACATAGAGCTGCCGTTCCCGCGGCTCACGTACAAGGAAGCGATGGAGCGCTTCGGGAGCGACAAGCCGGACACGCGTTTCGGGATGGAGCTCGTCGATATCTCGGAAGAGGTGAAAGGCTGCGAGTTCGGCGTGTTCGCGGACGCGGTGTCAGCCGGGGGTTCCGTGCGCGGCATATGCGCGCCGGGGGCTTCGGCGCTGTACAGCCGCAAGGACCTTGACAAACTGACGGAGGCCTGCCGCGCGTACGGCGCGAAGGGGCTCGCGTGGATGCGCGTGGGCGAGGACGGCATACAGGCGTCGTTTTCAAAGTTCTTCACGGAGGAAGGGCTAACGGCGCTCGCGGCTCTCTTTGGCGCGGGGCCGGGGGACCTTGTCCTCATCGCCTCTGACAGCGACAAGACAGTGTTCCAGACGCTCGGCTTCCTGCGCGTGCGGCTGGCTGAAAGGCTCGGGTCGATCGGCGAGGGCACGGAGGAGCGCTATGAGTTCCTCTGGGTCGTCGATTTCCCGCTGTTCGAGATGGGGGAGGAGGGCGCCCTCAGCGCGATGCACCACCCCTTTACGTCGCCGGCCCCGGATGACGTGCCCCTCCTGGAAGAGGATCCGCTCGCGGTGCGCGCGCTCGCTTACGATATCGTGCTGAACGGGAACGAGATCGGCGGAGGGAGCATCCGTATACATGACCGCGCGCTCCAGCGGCGCGTATTCGAGGCATTGGGACTCACGGACGGCGAGGTCCAGAGCAAGTTCGGGTTCCTGCTCGAAGCGTTCCGCTACGGCGTGCCGCCGCACGGCGGGCTGGCATACGGGCTCGACAGGCTCGTAATGCTGCTGCTCGGCGAAGAGAGCATACGCGAGACGATAGCCTTCCCGAAAAACCAGGCGGCCGAGGACCCGGTCAGCGGCGCGCCGGGCGAAGCGGGCGCGGGCCAGCTCGGAGAGCTCGGGCTGATACTGGTTTAACGCATAGAGGAGAGCGAACCATATAGTTTGGCGCATATGAAGGAGAACGAACCATACAGGTTGGCGCATAGAGGGGAACGAACCGAATAGATATAATGCATGACGGAGAACGAAACGAATAGGTATAATGCATAACGGAGAACGAACCATACAGGTTGGCGCATAGAGTGGAACGAACCATATAGATATTATGCATGACGGAGAACGAACCATATAGATTTAATGTTTGAAGAAGATCGTATCGAAGAAGGACGTATCGGGGTATTTGGAGGGACTTTCGATCCCGTGCATACAGGGCATCTGCTACTGGCGGAGACGGCGCGCGTACAGGCGGGGCTTTCGCGCGTGGTCTTCATGCCCGCGCACATCCAGCCGTTCAAGCAGGAAGCGGAGACGTCGTCCGACGATGACAGGCTTCGCATGCTGGGCCTGGCCATAAGCGACAACCCGCATTTTGGCATCACCTCCATCGAGACGGACAAGGGCGGCGTGTCCTACACGATAGATTCGCTGAGGGCATTGCGCGAAGAATACGGCGGCGCGCGCATATGCTTCATCATCGGGACGGATATGTTCCTCATGATCGAGAAGTGGAAGGAAGCGGAGGCGCTGGTCTCCGAGTTTGACTTCGCCGTCGGCGTCAGGCCGGGCTACAGGCATGACGAGGCAGTGGAAAAGGCCGGGGAGCTGAGGGAGGCGCATGGCACGCGCATAGACCTGGTGGAAAACCCGCCGATCGACCTCTCGTCGACGGAGATACGGCAGCGGATCAGGGACGGCGAGACGATAAGGTACCGCGTGCCGGAAAGCGTGAGGCGTTTCCTGCTTGTCCGCGAGAAGGTGGGCGAGAAGCGTTTCGCGCACACGAAGCGGGTGATCGACCTGGCCACGGCCATGGCGGCGCGGTTTGGCGAAAGCGTCGAGAAGGCGGGGCTCGCGGCCCTGCTGCACGACTACGGCAAGGATCCCGGGGGCGGCGTGGAGAACGACCTCGGCCACGGGGGCATGGCCGCGGAAGCGGCGGCGTCCGAGTTCGGCGTCGCGGACGTTGACGTGCTGAACGCTATCCGTTACCATACTACAGGCCGGGCTGGCATGAGCAGGCTCGAGCGGATCGTGTTCCTGGCGGATACGGTCGAGCCGGGGCGGACCTACGACAGCATCGCGCGCCTTCGCGATACCTGCCTGGACGACCTCGATTCCGGCGCGCTGACGGTGCTCGTCGAGCTGAAGAAATACCTGCTCATGAAGGGGCTTGAGGTTTCAGCGGACACGGAGGCGGCGATCGCCGAGCTTTCCCGGAAGTGACGGGACCGGAGGGCTACAGGCGGATTGCCTCGTCGCCTGCGAAGGGCGGGCATGCGTCTCGCGATGACGGTGGAAGGCGCTATGGACAGGGAAGCCGATGAGGAAAAGGCGGGCCGAAAGGAGCGGAATTGGATAACAGGGAACTGGCAATATTGACAGGGGAGGCGCTGTCCTCGAAGAAGGCGGAGGATATCGTCGTGCTCGGGATTGCCGAGCAGTCGTCGTTCGCGGATTTCTTTGTCAACGCCACGGCGATGAACGAGAGGCAGATGGGCGCGCTCACCGACGAGGTGGAGGACCGGCTCGCAAAAGAGGGCGCGATCCCGAAGAACATCGAAGGCAAGCCGTCGTCGGGCTGGATACTCATGGACTACGGCGACATAGTCGTCAACGTCTTCCTGCCGGCGCAGCGCGAGATGTACCAGCTTGAGAAGATCTGGGGCGACGGCGAGTTCATCAGGATAGAGGACGACGAAAACAAATTGTAATGGCGGAAATGAGAATTTATCGCCAAAAATGTTATAATATAGAAGCACCGAAGAAATTCGCGAAAAAATGAAAGCGAGAACGATGGACGAGAGATACGATTTCAGGGAAATCGAGCCAAAGTGGCAGGAGCGCTGGGAGGAGACGGCGCTGTTCAGGACGGACGACGATGCGCCGGGCGAGCCTTTCTACCTGCTCGAGATGTTCCCGTACCCGAGCGGGAAGCTGCATATGGGGCATGTCAGGAATTATTCCATCGGGGACGTCGCGGCGCGCTACCTCCGCATGAAGGGGCACAACGTGCTGCACCCGATGGGCTGGGACGCCTTCGGGCTGCCGGCCGAGAACGCGGCGATAAAGAACGGCATACACCCGGATACCTGGACGCGCGAGCATATGGCCGCGATGCGCGGGCAGCTGAAAAAACTGGGGACTGCCTACGACTGGGACCGCGAGGTAGCGACATGCCTGCCTGATTACTATAAATGGACGCAGTGGCTTTTTATACAGTTCTTCAAGGACGGCCTGGCGTACAAGAAGAAGAACCCGGTCAACTGGTGCCCGTCGTGCGAGACGGTGCTCGCGAACGAGCAGGTGGTCGACGGCGCCTGCGAGCGATGCGGGACGGCGGTCGGCAAGAAGAACCTCGACCAGTGGTACCTCGCGATAACGAAGTACGCGCAGCGCCTGCTCGACGACCTTGGCCGGCTGGGCTGGCCGCAGAGCGTCAAGACGATGCAGCAGAACTGGATAGGGCGCAGCACTGGCGCAGAGGTCAATTTCGGGATAGAGGGGTTCGAGGAGAAGCTGTGCATATACACGACGAGGCCGGACACCCTGTTCGGCGTCACGTATATGGTGCTGGCGCCCGAGCACCCCTTTGTCGGGCCGCTGACCGAGGGGACTGAATACGAGGGCAAGGTCGCGGAGTTCATGGAAAGGCTCCAGTACCAAAGCGATATCGACCGCTCCTCCGCCACGCTTGAAAAGGAGGGGCTGTTTATCGGCCGCTACGCGGTCAACCCGCTGAACGGCGCGCGCGTGCCGGTCTATATCGCCAACTACGTGCTCATGGACTACGGCACGGGCGCCATCATGGCCGTGCCGGCGCACGACGGGCGCGACTTCGAGTTCGCGGTCAAGTACGGGCTCGATATCATACCCGTCATCGATCCCGGGCCGGGCGACATCGACCTGGGCAACCTGACGGAGGCCTTCGTGGCCGAGGGGACGATGATCAATTCCGGCCGGTTCGACGGCATGGGCAGCAGCGAGGGCATCAAGGCCGTGACCGCGTATCTCGAGGAAGAGGGCTGGGGCGCCGGGTCCGTAAATTTCCGGCTGCGCGACTGGCTCATATCGAGGCAGCGCTACTGGGGCGCGCCCATACCTATGGTATACTGCGAAAAGTGCGGATGGGTGCCCGAAAAGGAGGAAAACCTGCCCATACTCCTGCCGACGGACGTCAGCTTTACCGGCAGGGGGGAGTCGCCGCTCTTGACGAGCGCGTCGTTTCGCGAGACGGAGTGCCCGGCCTGCGGCGCCCCGGCCAGGCGCGAGATCGACACGATGGACACCTTCCTCGATTCGTCATGGTACTTCATGCGCTTCACCGACGCGAAGAACGGCGAACAGGCATTTGGCAGCGACAAGATAAAGAAATGGATGCCTGTCGACCAGTACATCGGGGGCGTCGAGCACGCGATACTGCACCTGCTCTACGCGAGGTTCTTCACGAAATTCCTGTACGACAAGGGCATTTCGCCCGTGGACGAACCGTTCACGAGGCTGCTGACGCAGGGCATGGTGCTGGCCGAGACCTTCTACCGGCAAGACGCGGAAGGGCGGGCCATCTGGTACAACCCGGCCGACGTCGAGCTTAAGGCCGACGAGCAGGGGCGCGTGGTTTCCGCAATCCTGAAAGCGGACGGCAAGCCGGTCACGCCCGGCAAGACGGAAAAGATGTCGAAGTCGAAGAACAACGGCCACGACCCGGAGGCGAGCATCGCGAAGTACGGGGCGGACACGCTCAGGCTCTTCATCCTTTTCGCGTCGCCGCCCGAGAAGGAGCTGGAGTGGTCCGGCGCGGCGCAGGAAGGCGGGCACCGCTTCATAGCCCGCGTCTGGCGGTTTGCCAGGTGGGCGCTCGAAGAGGCGGAGGCGCGGCAGGACGCCGGCGTTGATCCGGAAGCGGAAAAGGAGCTGCTCTACGCGATGAACGCCGCGATCAAGAAGGTCGGCACGGACATCGGCGAACGTTACAATTTCAACACGGCGATCAGCGCCATAATGGAATTCGTGAACACGCTGTACAAGCTGCGCGAGGCCGGCGGCGTGCGGGCGGCCCTGATGCGCGAGGCCGCGGAGAAGCTGATACTGATACTGTCCCCGTTCACCCCCCATGTCTGCGAGGAGATGTGGGAGGCGTACGGGCATGAGGGCTCCGTGCTGCTCGCGAAATGGCCCGGGCATGACGAGTCGGCGCTTCTGCGCGGCACGGAGGAGATCGCGGTCCAGGTCAACGGGAAGCTCAAAGGGAAGGCCACGCTCAGGGCCGGCCTGTCCGCGCAGGAACTTGCCGACGAGGCCGCGGGGCTGCCGGAGATAAAGGCCCTGACGGAAGGGAAAACCATAGTGAAGGTCATTGGCGTGCCGGGCAGGCTCGTCAATATAGTAGTGAAATAAAAAAGCAGTAATGGAATAACAGGCAAAGGAAGGCATCAGGAAAACTAAAGGCGCGCCGGGGAGGCTCGTGAACATAGTAACGAAATAACAGGCAATAGCGAAATAACAGGCAAAGGAAAGCATCAGGAAAACAAAAGGCGTGCCGGGGAGGCTCGTTAACATAGAAGTGAAATAAAGGGTAAAGGAAAGCATCATGAAGACAAAAGGCGTGCCGGGGAGGCCCGTGAGTATAGCCGTGAAATGGAATACGGGGGGAGAGATATAGAACAATGTCAATCGATATGAGGAAAAGGAAAAGGGGCGTCGACAGGACGCGAGTAGAGACGGTCGTGAAGCAGGCTTCCGGCGGAAAGAAGAAAAGGGGCACGAAGGCCGCCCCCGCGGCGGGCGCCAGGGACAAGGACAGGGCGAGGCCCGAGAAGCCGGCCGAGGCAGCGGGACCGGCCCCGGCGAACGCGCCGGGAGGCCCGGCGCCTTTGACGGCCGGCAGGGGGCGCGGAAGGCGCCCGCGCCCGCACAAGGGGGAAGCGGGCGCCGCGGCCGAGGGCATTCTCGAGATAATACCCATCGGCGGGCTGGGCGAGATCGGCAAGAACATGACGGTATTCAGGTACGGCGACGAGTTGCTTGTCGTCGACTGCGGGATATCGTTCCCCGACGACGACATGTACGGCATCGACGTCGTCATACCGGAGCTGTCCTTCATCGAGGAGAACAGGGAGCAGGTCATGGGCATCTTCGTGACGCATGGGCACGAGGACCATATCGGCGGCATGCCGTACCTGCTCCAGATCGTGCAGGCGCCCATCTATGGCACGAGGCTGACGCTTGGGCTCATCGACAGCAAGCTGCAGGAACACGGGATCAAGGGCGATTTCCGGCGCGTCGAAGCGGGGCAGAAGGTGAAGATAGGGCATTTCGGCATCGAGACGATAAGGGCTACGCATTCCGTGGCGGACTCGCTGTCCCTTACAATCGAGACCCCGGCGGGGACGGTCTTCCATACGGGGGACTTCAAGATAGACTATACGCCGGTCGACGGGGAGCCAATGGATTTCCAAAAGCTTGCCGAAGTCGGCCGCGCGGGCGTCGACCTCATGCTTTGCGACAGCACGAACGCGCTGAGAAGCGGTTTTTCCGAATCGGAAAAGACCATGGGGCCGATACTGGACAAGATATTCTACAATACGACGTCGCGCATCATCATCGCGACATTCGCGTCCAATGTCCACCGGATCCAGACAATCATCAACACGGCGGTGAAGCACAAGCGCAAGGTCGCGCTTTCGGGGCGCTCGATGCTCAAGGTGATAGAGCTCGCGCTCGACCTGGGCTATCTTTCGATCCCTGACGGCACGCTTGTCGATCTCGACGACATCGACGCCATGCCGGACAAAAAGCTCGTAATTATTACGACAGGCAGCCAGGGCGAGCCGATGAGCGCGCTCACGCGCATGGCGGCGGGCGACCACAAGTCCGTGAGGATACGCCGCGGCGACACCATCATCCTGTCGTCGACGCCGATCCCCGGCAACGAGAAGACCGTGGCCGGCATCGTCAACTCCCTGCTCGGGCACGGCGCGGAGGTGTTTTACTCCGACATAGCGGACATCCACGTGTCGGGGCACGCGAGCCAGGAAGAGATAAAGGTGATGATAAGCCTGATACGGCCGGCGTATTTCATGCCGGTGCACGGCGAGAACAAGCATCTTTTGCAAAACGCGGCGATAGCGGAAAACCTGGGCATGCCGAAGGCCGGCATCATAGTGGCGAAAAACGGCAATGTCATCGAGATGGGCAGGGGCGGCGTCAGCCTGACCAAGCGCCTCGTGCCGTCGTCGGCCGTCTTCGTCGACGGCCTCGGCGTAGGCGATATCGGGACGACGGTGCTGAAAGAGCGCAGGATGCTGTCCGAGTCAGGGCTTATCATCGTGACCGCGACGATCGACAGCGCGTCGGGGTTTGTCGTGTCGGGCCCCGAGGTGATATCGCGCGGTTTTGTCTACGAGAAGATGAGCAGCGACCTGATCGAAGACCTGAGAAGGATCGCGGAGGAGGAATTCGAGGCGCTGGAGCGGGAGGGCGAAGAGGACCACGAGACGATCAAGTCACGCATACGCGCCGCGCTGAAAGGGCATATCTATACGCGTACCCAGAGAAGCCCCGTGATCCTGACGATATTGATGGAGGCGTAGCAAGGCGGGCCCTTGCGGCTCAAGCTATGTTTTGGACCTGTTCGCGGATGTTCTCGATGCCGTTCTTCAGCTCGATCATAAGGTCCGTGATGCGAAGGTCGTTGGCCTTTGACCCGATCGTGTTGGCTTCCCGGTTCATTTCCTGGACTATGAAGTCGAGCTTCTTGCCTTTCGGCTCGTCGCCCGAACCCTTTTCGATAGCGTTGCGGAATTGGTCTATATGGCTCGCGAGCCGTACGAGCTCTTCGTCGATGCTGGATTTGTCCGCGAATACCGCGATTTCGAGCGCGAGCCTTTGCTCGAGCATCCCGTCGTCCTCCGGTTTGTCGACCAATGCCGCGATACGCTCCCTGAGCCTCGCGGTGTGAGCTTCCCGCACTTCCGGCGAGCGTTTCTGGGTGGCTTCCGCGATCCTCGCGAGCTCGTCCAGCCTCTTTTCGATATCCGCTTTCAGCCCCGCGCCCTCGGCCAGCCGCATCCCGTCAAACTCCTCGATCGCGGCGTCCACGGCTTCGAGTATGAGCGCCAGGATCGCGTCTTCCTCTTTCTGGGGGCGTTCCTGCCTCAGCACGTCCGGCATCGACGCCAGAAGCTCTATCGTTATCTCGCCGGTAGTGTCGAAGGTCTTTTGCAATTCGCGCAGCCCCGCGAAATATTGCCGGGCGGCAGCCGTGTTGAGCGCGACGGGCGCATCCTCCTCATTCGTGCTGGAAAAACCGACAACGATGTCTATCTTGCCCCGCCCCGCGCGTTTCTTCACGAGCTGCTTGACAGCGTCTTCGGCAAAGCCGTACCGGGCGGGGATGCGTACGGAAACCTCGCAATAGCGATGGTTGACCGAACGTATTTCCGCAAAAGCCGTACGCCCGCCGGATATAACTTCTCCCCGGCCATAACCTGTCATGCTCTTAATCATTTCCTGCCTCCGTTCCTGAAACCAAGCTATCGGTACATTCTATCATAAAGGAAGCCTTTAATGCAGACCAGTTATATCCAATTAATGATAAAATGTTATTAATAATGAAAAAATGTTAGAAAAAAGGAGTTAATAAGGAGAACGGATCCGGAAACGATCAAAAACGAACTAGAAAATTATAGAAAAAATACCTTGCTTTTGTACTGCGGGGGCTGTAAACTGTTTTTCGCGCCTGTTATAAATAATGTCGATACGGTCGATACGATGGAAACCGGGCGCGGAACAATCATTTTGCACACCGGACGGCAGCGGGCCGGTGCCGCGCAGGGATTGGCATGTCCCGGCGGTTGCCCGTAAAACACAGCGTTCGGTGGAAGTAGAACCGGGAGGTGAAACATGTCAGTAATTTCAATGAAGCAATTGCTAGAAGCGGGCGTTCATTTCGGCCACCAGACGAGGCGCTGGAACCCGAAAATGGCCCCGTATATTTTTGCGGAGCGAAACGGGATCTATATCATCGACCTGCAGCAGACGGTCGACCTGATCGACGACGCCTATACCTTCATACAGGACATCGTGAAGACGGGCAAGCCCATCCTCTTCGTCGGCACGAAGAAGCAGGCGCAGCAGGCCGTGAAGGACGAGGCGCAGCGCGCGGGGCAGTTTTTCGTGAACGAACGCTGGCTCGGCGGCATGCTTACGAATTTCAAGACGATCTCGGCGCGTATCGACAGGCTGCACGAGATCGAAAAAATGGAAAACGACGGGGTTTTTGAGCAGTTGACCAAGAAAGAGGTCGGCAAGCTGCGGCTTGAATCCGAAAAACTCGAGAAATTCCTCGGAGGCATCAAGGATATGCACAGGATGCCCGGGGCTATGTTCGTGGTCGATCCGAAGAAAGAGCGGATCGCGGTCAAGGAAGCGAGGATATTGGGGATCCCGATCGTCGGCATCGTGGACACGAATTGTGACCCGGACGACGTCGATTTCGTGATCCCCGCCAACGATGACGCCATCCGTTCGATCCGCCTGATAACGGCGGCCATCGCGGACGCGGTCATCGAGGCCAACCAGGGCGAGAGCTTTTCCGAAGCGCCCGTGAAGGCGGCGCCGGCGGCCGAAGGCCCGGCGGACGCGGCCTTTGGCGACGGGACGGCCGTCGATATGGCAGAGGACGAGATCGACGCCGCTATGGAGTATGACGCCGGCGAGGAAGCCGAAGACGAGTTTGACGCGAAACCCGACGATGTGGACGGTTTCTCGGAAGAGGACTTCGTCGCCCCCGGCGCGGAAGCCGGCGGCGCTGAAGGGAACGGCGGCGGGACGGACGGCGACGAAGACGATTTTTAAAGAAAACGAACCATGCCGAAAGCGATCGGCAGACACGATAAACAGCAAGGTATCGGGGTGATACCGGAAGGAGGTTTAAAATGGCAATTACAGCAAGTGCCGTGAAGGAATTGAGGGAACGGACGGGCGCGGGGATGCTCGACTGCAAGAACGTGCTGACGGAGGTCGGCGGCGACATAGAAAAAGCGATAGACGCCCTTCGCGAGAAGGGGCTCGCGAAAGCGGCGAAGAAGTCGGGCAGGATCGCGGCCGAAGGGCTCGTGCGCGTAGTCATCGCGGACGGCGGCGGCAAGGCCGGCATCATCGAGGTCAACATAGAAACCGACTTCGCGTCGAAAAACGCGGATTTCATAAGCTTTGTCGACACGCTGGCCGCACAGACGCTCACGACCGGGGCGGCGGACGAAGCCGCCTTCCTCGCCGACAAGTACGGCGGCACGGACGAGACCATCCAGGAGAAGCTTACGGGCTTCATCGCGACGATCGGGGAAAACATAGCGATACGCAGGTTCGGCGCGTTCGAGGAAGAAGGCGTCGTATACGTCGGCTATCTGCACATGGGCGGGAAAATCGGCGTCGTCACGGGGCTCAAGACAGAAGCGGCCGCGGCGGAAGTCGAGACTATCGGCAAGGACGTGGCGATGCAGATCGCTTCCATGAACCCGCAGTTCATCGACGAGAGCGGCGTGGACCCGTCATATCTGGAAAAAGAGAAGGAAATCCTCGTCAAGCAGGCCCTTTCCGAAGGCAAGCCGGCCGAGATCGTCGAGAAGATGGTCATGGGCAGGCTGAAGAAGGAACTCAAGGAGACATGCCTGCTCGAACAAAAGTTCGTCAAGAACAGCGAGCTGACGGTGGCGCAATATGTCTCGGACGGCGCGAAAGCGATAGGCAAGGACGTGAAGGTCGTATCGATGGCCCGCTATGAAGTGGGCGAAGGCATTGAAAAGAAAGAGGAAAACTTCGCTGAGGAAGTGGCCAGGCAAATGAACAAATAAGAAAAACGCCCCGGCTCGCGTTCGGGGCGTTTTTTAGGGTGATTTAATGAAGGGAAAATGAAGAGAAGGCGAAAGGCATTGACGTAACGACCGGGCTCGGATAGACTGAACAGTGGGAAGGATAATAGTATGTCGTGGTGCGGGGGGGAGAAAATATGACGGTCGATGATTGGTTTGAGAAGGAACCGGAGAGGTCGGGTGACGCGGCAGCGCAGGAAGGGCAATCGCCCGACGCTGCGTCATATTACAAGATGACGCCCCTTGCGCGGCGTATCGCCGCGGAGCGGGGTATCGATACTGGTTCAATGAAAGGCAGTGGTTATATGGGGAAAATATTTACTGAAGACTTGAGCAATTACTCATCGGAGACAGCGCCGCGCCCGGAAAGGCCCCTGGCCGAAAGGCCGCCGGCGCCGCCCGCGAGGCCGGTTTTTTCGATAGTGCCGCCACATGACGAGGCTTCGCCTTTCGTCGGCGCGAAAGCGGCGCCGGCGCAGCCTCCGGCCAGGATGACATACGCCGCGAGGAACGAGGGGTACAGGGAAGAGCCGGCCCCGCCCGCGCCCGCGCCCACGCCCCCGTCCAGGATGACCTACGCTTCCGGGCAGGACGAATACAGGGATGGGCCAAAGGCGCCGCCCCCGCCCCGGATGGCTTACACGCCGCAGTTTGGGTACGCGGAACCGCCGAAGGCGCCGCCTCCCGAGAGGCCGTTCTACGCTTCAGGGCAGGGATACGGCGAACCGCCGCAGGCGCTGCCCCCGCCGGAGAGGGAGTTTTTGGCTTCCAGGCAGGGATTTGAGGAGGCGCCGCAGGCGCCGCCCCCGCCGGAGAGGGAGTTTTTCGCTTCGAGGCAGGGGTACGAGGAGCCGCCGCAGGCGCCGCAGCCGGAGAAGGAGCTATACGCCTCGAGGCATGGATATGAGCCTCCGGTACAGGCGATGCCCCCGGGCAGGCCATTCCTGGCTTCCGGCGAATACGAGGAATTGCCGAAGGCGCCGCCTCCCGAGAGGCCGGCGATCGCGTCCCGGCATGGCTTTGGCGACATGGAAAAAGCGCCTGTCCCGGAAAGGCAGGCTTTCGCTCCGGGGCTTGAATACGACGAGCCCGCGAAAGCGCCCGCCACGCCAAAGAGCACGTTTTTCCCGGAATTCGTTTCCGAATACGACTATGAAGAAGCGAAGAAGGAGGCACCCGAGGCCAGCCAGCCCTGGTTCCCCGAATACGAATACAGGGAGGCGCCCAAGGCCCTGCCCCCGGCCAAGCCGTCATACTTTTTCGAGTATGAAAAGAAGGAGGAGGACGAGGACATCGCAGGCGTGATGCGCATGAACGAGGCGAGGCGCCTTGTGGCGGCACAGGCGGCAAAGAGCTCCCTGGAGGCAGCCCCGGTCACGCAGCACATGGAGACGGACATTACCGAGCTTGTCTCGCTGTACGAGCATGTCAACGCGGACCGGGAAATCCAGGACCCGATCCCGATGGCGGCCTTTTACATCAAGGCCATGTCCGCCTGCGTCCGCGAGAAGGACAGGTTCAGGATGCGGCTCGCGGACGGGAACGAAGCGTTCCTGCTGATCGAAGGCGCGCATGTCGGGCTGCAGGTGGCCGCGGGCGACAGCCTGCCGGCGCCGGTGATCAGGAACGCCGACCAGAAACCCCTGGGGCAGATCGCGTCCGAAATCCTGTCGCTTACGGAAAAGGCGAAACAGGGCGGCCTTACGAGGAGGGACGTAAGGGGAGGCGCCATCACGCTGCTGGACAAGGGCGGAAGCTTTGTCCACACCTTCACCCCAATCATCAACCTGCCCGAATCGGCGATCCTGGGAATCGGCGCTATATACCAACGGCTCGTGATGACAGGGCGGAGCATCGAAAACCGTTACTACGTCATGCAATCGCTGACATACGACCATCGCGTGATAAACGGGCATGAGGCGGATGAGTTCCAGTGCCGCCTGAAAGAGATTCTGGAGAATCCGCGCGCGCTGTTGGGGTAGAACAAGGGGTTCGATGCAGGAGGGGGTAATGCCGAATAAACCTATTAACGCGCACGACAGCCCGGACAGCCGGGACGATTTTCTGCGGTTCGCGTACAATCTTTCGAGCGAAGACAGCGCGGACGAAGCGCGGGGCGTGTATAGCTATGGCGACGACGAGATCCCGACGGACGCGGACTTGCTGCCCGACGAGGAGTACTATCGCGATTACCGCGATCCCGGGCCGAAAAAGCCTTATGAATTCGACGTCGCCATCATAGGCGGCGGGCCCGCCGGCTACGCGGCGGCGCTCAGGGCGGCACGGCTGGGCGCGGACGTCATCCTCTTCGAAAAGGAGATGCTTGGCGGCCTCAGCCTGAACGGCGGGTGCGTGCCGGCGAAAACCTACCTGAAAGCGGCCGAGACCCTGAATACGGTCAATTCCGCTGATTTTTACGGAGTTACCGGCGTAGGCGACACCGCCGTCGACCTTCAAAGGATATTCGAATACAAAAACGGCATAGTCTCGAAGCTCACGTCGAATATAGCGCGGATGCTCAGGAACTGCCGCGTCCGCGTGGAGGCGGGCGAGGCGAGGCTCCAGAGCGCCCATGAGATACATTGCCGCGGGCAGAACTTTACTGCCGCGAAGGTCATTCTCTGCGGCGGCACGAAGGCCGGCTTGCCGGACATACCCGGGCTGGACCACCCCGGGGTATGCGGCACGGACGGGGCGTTCAGGCTTACCGCCGTCCCGCCGCGCATGCTGGTGCTCGGCGGCGGGAACGCGGGCTGCGAGATAG
>Ga0082212_10006902_pt1 | contig 15143 bp, 11 predicted proteins | sample TergutNt197P3_FD_71548 | JGI IMG/M metagenome (GOLD analysis project Ga0082212, IMG submission 71548) | Neocapritermes taracua P3 segment gut microbial communities from Petit-Saut dam, French Guiana - Nt197 P3 | ecosystem: Host-associated > Arthropoda: Insects > Digestive system > Gut ...
GGGTTCTTTCGAGGTTGAAAGTGTAAAACAGGGTTTCGGTCGTTGTATAGATGCTGTTCAATTCCAACATGCTGAAAATCGTACCGCCGCTTAAAATGCCAACCACCTGAAACATGACGCCTTCTATATTCACATACTTGCCGACAGGTTCCTCGTTACCGAATAACAGTTCGCCGACGCGCTCGCCAATCACCACGCACCGGCGCCGTTCGACGAAATCGTTCCGGTTTAGCAGTCGCCCATGGTCAACGTTCAATGATTTGATGTTCATGTAGTTTTCGCTGATCCCTTTCACTTCAAAAAAACCGGTATTGTTTTTATAGGTGATCAGGTTATTGCTTGGCAAAGTCACTTCGGTTGCCATTTCAGATATTTCGGAGAACCGCATGGCGATCCTGTTCAACAGTTCTTCGTCGAACCTCACTTGCGCTCCTATCGGGAGGCCGTTGTTGACCGCTTTCGAAACGCTGAGACCGGTTATCCAGATACTGTTTGATGAATAGCCGCTGAACATCGCCAAAATGCCGCTCTTGAACCCGTTCCCTGCACCCAGCAACACGATCAGGATGAAAATACCCCATGTGATGCTGAATCCGGTCAGTAACGACCTCACTTTATGCTGCATGACCGACGAATATACCTCGTGCAGCAATTCCGGCAGTTTGGACAGGAAACGCATGATTAATTACGAATTACTGAAAACTGAATATCTTACGTCAATCCTCTGTTGTGCAGGACTGCATTTGCGAAAAAAACGGAAGCAACTGAGTAAGCGACAAGGATTATCCAGAATATAAAGCTGATAATAAATGCTTTCAGGTATTTCATGTCTGCAAGTATCGCCAGGCCAATCGTCAATAAAGCGATAAACCAGACGTAAAACGGAGTTAATGACGATAGGAATGTATAAAGATAAATGCCGGCGCTTTCTACGGAAGTCAGCGCATTCAGACCAATCAATGAGATTTCATATATGTTCTCAATGGTTTCAATCCCTTTCCCATACAGTGCAAAACAATTGACTAACGAACCGAGCGCTATTACCATGCAGCAGTGAATGACCAGTTCCAAGACCTTTTGAAACGGGATCGTTTGTTTTGCTATTTTTGTAAAAATCCAGATGATCAACGTATAGATTATCAGAATGAACAGATAGGAAAAAACGCCCCCTGCCACTTGCAGGTAACGCATTTTATACATGAATTGCATCGTGAACTCGATCTGTTCGTCGCTGATCGGCAAATTCATCGTCGAATAGGTAAGCTCCAATACTTTGGTCGTAACGGGTATCATCAGGATATTATTGATAGTCACGATGATCAATAACACTGCCAAACCCATCCACGGGAATTTCTGTCTGCTTTTCAGCTTCCGGAAAGCCTGAAACGGCGAATAGAGTACTTGTAATATTGTATTCATCTCAATAAAATTATGAATTATGCAACGTCATCCTGAACTTGTTTCAGGAACAAATTTTTCTTGATTTTTTAAAGCGGTAGACGCAATGCGTGGCTTCGCATAAATCACAGGTGTAGGGGTTGAAGCGGACATTGGGGCCGATACCGATAAAGCCGCTGACTGATTTTATCGGGATCATCAGGGAACTTTCCGTGAGCCGTATGCCGCAGTTGTCTTTCGGCAAAAGGCTGAAAAGTTTGTGTTGCTCCGATACATGCCAGCCGCAATAGCCGGGGCTGTAGCGGTTGGTGATTTTCAGTCCTGCCCGTGCCATATCGTCGTTTAGCTTTTGATGTATTGTGTCAATGGCTGCTTCGACGACTACGCTGCCCAGTATGTCGGCAATTAATCCATTTAACGGATCATCGGAGAGTATTCGCTTCGACCATTCGCTGATGCCTTCGCCGGCAGTACATACAAACACGGCAACCTGTTCGCTGTGTTTCAACTGATGGTACACAATCTTGTTTGTTGTAAATTCAGTGTTTTCAACAAGGATTCGGTTTCCGCCCTCAATGAAGCGTATCCGGTCAAAGATTTGATAACCGCCGCAAATATCAAAACAACCGGCGGTATCGTTCATCACTTCGTTTACCATGGGGAGGATGTCGTCGGGCAGTTTGCTTCCGTATCCCAGCAGGGGGGCGGTGTTATGGAGGTCGATTGTCAGTTCGTGAAGGGGGAAATGGTACTTTGTGAGCATAATGTATATTTTTTAAGCACGCTGATGACACTGATTGGACTGATTTACACAGATTTTTAGTCAGTGTTATCCGTGTGCAAATGTTATTTACGGATTTCACAAATGGCATCCATCAAAGCGAAAGCATTTTCGGACGGGACATTGGCCTGCAGGTTGTGCACGGTGTTGAATACAAAACCGCCGCCAGCGCCAAAAATATCACACAACTGGTGTACCTGATCTTTGACCTGTTGCGGCGTACCCAACTGCAGCACGCGTTGTGTATCGATGCCTCCGCCCCAAAAACTGATCCTGTCGCCGAACTTATTTTTCAGGTAGCACGGGTCCATGTCTGCCGCATTGACTTGCACGGGATTGATGATGTCGAAACCGCAGTCAATAAATGTCTCCATCAAAGGCACAATGGCGCCGCAACTGTGCTTGAATGTTTTCCATCCGGTATGGCGATGTACCCAGTCGTTGATTTTACGATAGGCTATCCCATACAGGGACGATAACGATTCGGACGAGCAAAACTGGCTGTCCTGTGTCCCGAAGTCGGTGCCGCACACGAAAAGTACGTCAATGCAGTCTCCTGCGACCTGATTTACTTTTTCGAGGTTTCGCAATGCAATATCCGCTTGGCGATCGAAGACTTCCAGTATAAAATCCGTCCGCATGACAGTCGACATGTACCAGTCGGCAATGCCCCGTATCCCTTTCGGCTTTTTCAGGTGCAGACCCGGAACAAGCGCGATATCGCCAAAACCCATGCCGCCGATGTTGGCGATCACAGCCTTTCCGGTAGCACGTGCCTTTGTCAGCGCATCTTTCCAATAGGGCATGTCGGCGTCGGTCAGCGATGCAAATTCTTCGAGGTTGTCCTCGATGTTCAGTTCCGCATCGATTTCGGTAGCAGGTACCCGCTCAATGGCATCGAAGAAATAGCCTCCTGCTGGCATGACTGCCGTTGGTGAGCAGGCGGTATCGCCCTGCGGAAACACAAAGATGTTTCCGTTTTCTTCCTTTGTCCGGAACGATTGGGGCAACAGTACGGTTTGTCCCCAAGGCATCCTTTTTTCCACAAAATCTTTCTGCGGGTGTCCGAACATATCTGTACGCCCGCCCACGCCAACGATGTCTGTATTCCAGATATTGGCTAATTCTTCATCGACCTCGCCCAGCATCTGAAACGGTTCGGTTACTTTTACCGGTCTGTCTTCCAGACCATAATAACGCCTGAACTCGGCAATCTTTTTCACATGAATACCTGTCACGGCAGTAGCGCCGAAGTCCAGCGCTACCGTGTCGGCTTCACGGTGCGACAATACCGTTTGTACACGTTCTTTTCCAGTCATATTTTTTATGTTAATTACGATTTTTGATTTCCGTCATTGCGGGCTTGATCCGCAATGACGGAAACGGGATTTGTCATTGGCAGGGTCGAAGTAATCCAGAAATTCATAACGACAAAACATACAACTCCAATGCTTCGATTTCGGCTTCGGAGAGGTTGGACGTGACGCCGTGCCGGTCGTTGTTGTTGAATGTTGTGAGTACTTCCTTAATGGTAACGGCGCTTCCGTTATACAGATAGGGAGCGGTTCGCCATACTTCTTTCAGTGTGGGCGTGTCGAAAGGTACGCCTGCGTATTCTTCGATACCGGTACCAACATCATACTTCTTGCCGTCGGTCAGATATTCGCCGTTATGGCACGTATGGCATCCCGCCTGCATGTACAGGGCTTCGCCCCATTTGAGCGCCTTTTTATTATTCGCATACGGACTTTGAACAGGTCGTAACGCTTTCAGGTATTCATCAATACAAACGGCGTCTTCTTCCGGTCTTTCGGTAAACTGAATATGATGTATACCGGCACGAACAGCGATTTCTGCGTTTGCACGGATGCCGGTAATCATACTGGGAGGTGTGGCATGTGCATACAACATGCTTTTCGTATTTTTGGGATTGCCAATGCCGTCGTTCAGCAAATCCCAATTCAAGCCGTCTGCCCGGGCATCGGGGTGACAGGTGATACAACTTTGCCAGTTCTGAAAACAGAGGCTGGCGTCGGCAAAAAACAATTCCCCGCGACGAATCCGGTCCGGTTCGGGTTCGTCGCCTATTTTGATAAAGCGTTTATCTGTCGGACGGTTTATATTTACCACAGTTAATCCGCCGGAAAAATAGTCGCTTGTGAAAATTTTATTATCCTGAATCACGACATATCTTGGACCTTTTCCACATAAGGGAATACGTGTTTTACTGGTGCTCAGGAAAGAAAGATTGTTAGCCAGTCCGGCAGGGTTTACCTGCTGTTTTATTTTTTCGAGCGTCGGAGGAAGCGAAATGGCGATCAGTTCATGCGTTCCCGAAGCAACCACAAACAGCTTGTCGCCGTCGGCCGAAAGCGTTATGCCGCATGGATTGGCGGCTCCGAGGTAGACATCGTCGAGCAGCAGGGTCGTGAAATAATTCTTTGTCGGTACATCGATCAGCGAAACGGCATTCGTATTCATCCATCCACGTTCCAACTGGGTGGTAGGAAAGAAATAGCGCGACAGGATATGCGTAACAAACAGCAGGTCGCCGTCTTTCGAGAAACAGATATCTTCGACGGATTGTGTCCCGTCGCTCAACGGAATATGCGCAATTACCTCATCGCGCTCCGTGTCTACCAGCGTCACACGGGCACTCACGGGACTGTCGAGCGACGATTGTAACGGGAGATAATTACCGACAGCCAACAATTTTTCATCGGGCGACAAATCTACCGATTTTGGTTCGCGTACCATCGGAATGCGTTTGATTTCTTTGCGTTTCGTCAGGTCGACGACCGAGAGGTCATTCGAGAAACGATTGGCTGCATAAGCGCGCGTTCCCTGTTTATTGGCACAGATAGCCGTCGGGTACATACCCACGTCTATTGAGCCGATCTTTTTACCGTTTGCAGGCGACAGGACATGGATTTTTCCTTTCGGCGCATACTCGGTAACATACAGGTACAGCGTATTCTCTACAGCGGAAAAACAAAGATCCGACGGTGTGAATCCAAGCAGATATTCGCCTTTTACCTTTTCCGTCACGGGATCGATCTTCGCTATCGACCGGTTTGTAGAAAGCAGTACATATATCTCTTTGGTGACCGGATGAATGGCCATACGGGTGGGCGAAAGATACTCCTGAGGGCTGTTCGTTGCACAAATTAAAAAAAATGAAACAGTAAGGAACGCCGTTTTCTTTATATAATTCCTTGATTTGCAATTTAAAAAATTCATTCTAATATTGGATTAATGGTTTCACCTCTGCGTTGCGCCTCTATATTTTCGTAGGTTCCGTAGAAATCGGAATTGCAGTCCAGCCAGAGCGCCAGCCTGTGCATCTCTTCATCGGTAAGTTTTACTTGTCCATGTCCTTTTTCCAATGTCTGGTAAAGTTTGGAGGCAAGGGCGCCGAATTTACCCGGATACGTCTTTGATTCAACGAAGGAACCGCCGCCGTCGTAATAAAACGTGTAGGGTTTCAGGTTGCGGTACGAGGGTGTCCACTGCTGGTTGTCGATCGTACCTGTCAGGACGGGATTTTTTCCACCCTCGTTATGGCACTTGAGGCAATACTTGTCGAGCACGGGTTGAACAAGTTTTACATAACTGAACGGATTGGATCCATCCACTTCGGGTTGGATGACCGACGGTTTTCTTTTCATGGCGATGGTGGCATGTTGCGATGGGGGAGCAGATTGCCTGTTTTCATGGCAGCCGATACAACTCAGGTTCTCCCTGGGCGCGGTATAGATGTCCGAGCGCATTGACTGTACGGCTCTTCCCATCTCGTCGAGCGCCTGAAAAAACACCGGGATATACGGACGCAGGTAGAAACTGACGCTACCGTCCTCTTCGACCGGTACGGTACCCAACACCACGCGGGCATTCTTTTCCGTACCGTAGCCAATCGCCGGGTTGTTGCGTCCCGGATTACTTTTCGGTAATACCTGAATAATTCTCAAGTCCTTGATTTTTACGTTTTCAGGCCAGTCGTGCCTGCTTTCATAGATATTCATGATGGACACCACTGCCGGTTCGTAAACATCTTCTTCCCTTTGGGCGGTTGCTACCTGTTCCGGGCGGTCGAGATTCAGACGCGGTTGGTTCAAATCCACCTTATAGGGTTGCACGACATCGGGAATTACCGGAGGCGTGGGGCGCGATTTTAAGGGTATCGGACTTAGGCAGGATATTTTCGGGTCGCGGAATAGCAGTTCGATATTTCCGAAGGCGTCGAGCAGGTAGATGCCGTAATTTTCAACCGTTTTCCTGCTGTCGCTACCGGAAGGTGGCCGGCTGTACTCTTCCGGTTCGGGATAACCGAACACGCAGAGGTAATAATCTTCGCTCAAGGGCCATGGCGTAGCATACGACGTCTCGCGACAGTAATATCCGTATTCTGTTTCAGGAAAACGCTCATCCGGCGTGATCAACCGTACAGGTGTCATGGCATCGTCGTCGTCGACCATGGGATTGATCATCACGATGGAGCCGTAGGTCTGACCGTGGTGCGCCGCAGCTGTGGCTACCAAGTTTTGTGAGCCAGGAATAGCGCGTATGTCCATCTCCATACAGGGACGATCCTGCCAGTTTTTGGGATAATTACCGTGCAATGCAATGGCATTGCGTCCGTCGGGCGTGGTTGTCCATGGATGATGCGCCTGATAGAAACCCCTGTCTACATAATCCCAGCGCGTGTATACGATATTGCCTTCGTGCATCACACTGGGTTGCCATTCGCATGTCTCGTGATGACTGAGGCGTTCCATATCGCTGCCGTCGCCATTCATCCTGTGCAGCGTATAGGTGAACCACGGCGCGCCGCCATTGGCTGTCATGTGGCAACGACCGAAGCCGCCACGCCGGTCGGAGATGAATGCAATTTTGCCGTTAGGCAACCAGCAGGGATCGAAATCATTGAATACACCTTTTGTGAGCTGTTTCAAATTTGACCCGTCGACATCCACACGATATATGTGCCATGCGTTTTTGTCGGTGAACGAACATTCCAGTCCGCTGTAATTATAGTATCCGTTCCTGTCTTCCGGAGCAGGAACATCCGGGCGGTATCCTTCGGCTTCTGTATAGGCAAACAGTATTTTTTGACCGTCGAACGACAGTTCCGGCGATAGAAATGCACCATCGGGCAACTTGTTACCGGTTACATTTATAGCAGCAGGTTTGCTGCCAAACACATTCTCCAGAATAAACAATCCCTCGCCCTTGGAAGCATGAATACCGTAATACTGTCCAGCCATGTGGTCGCCCAATATTTCGGTGCGCGGATTTTTCTTGTGTTTCACAAAAACGATCCTGTCGAAATCAAGCAACGGATTGGCAAAAGCGATTTGCCGGCGCAGTGCGCATGCTTTCAGATACAGTTCCTTCCGTTTTTCCAGGGCAGACGGTTGCGTTTCGCTTACAGCGCGTTCCAGACTTTGCAGTTCGCTTTCCATTGCCCATATTTTGGCATCAGGGTTTTGGGAGAGATCATTCCACAATGCCCTTGTCCGTCGGATAACGACATCTAAAGGATCGCGGTCGGTTGATAAAAAAAGCGCTTCCTGTCGGAAAACTAATTCAGGCGTTGCAAAACGGCTCATGGGAAGAGCCCCGCTACGCAAGGCTTCAAGCCTGCCAAACTGCATCAGCGCTTCGGTCTGCAATTCGGGACTAAGCATTGCGACTGTCTGCTGATTTGTCAAACTCATAAAAAGCGTCGGACAAGCCACTGCAACTAATAATCCCAACAAAAAGACGCCTGTTTTCCGGCTACCATTATTTTTCATAGCAATCTTTTTCATGTTAAATGACTTATATTTGATAATGCAAAGATACGAATAGAAATGAAAATTAAAAGCAACTTTGTTTTTATTGAAAAAAAATACCTATTTTTGTGCAAAAAACTTGGCATCATGATCAATTTTACGGATAACATTACGATTTATTGCAAGAACAATAACATTCAAAAGGAAGTGAAGATCGGATCGTCTTTACTTGAAATCTATAAGGCTATCGGTTCACCGCTCAAATACAGGGCTTTATGTGCACGTGTAAATAACCGTGTACATTCGCTGAACTTTCGTTGCTGGCAGTCGAAAGAGGTGACTTTTTTAGACTATACGGATAATTCAGGCTTCCGAACCTATGTCCGGTCGCTTTGTTTTATCATGACGAAAGCAGTTCACAATTTGTTTCCCGACAGGCAGTTTAGCCTGATTCATCCGGTTTCAAAGGGATACTTTTGTGCCTATGCCGACCGTATAAAGATTTCGGACGATGCCATCCTCGCCATAAAAAAACAGATGAAAGCGATCATTGCAGCCGACAGACCGTTTGTGAAGCATACCGTCCGGACGGCTGAAGCCGTGAATCTGTTCCGCGGGCAAGGCATGGAGGACAAAGCCCTTTTATTGGAAACGACAGGTTTGTCGTATGCTTCATACCATGAATTGGACGGTTATAATGATTATTTTTACGGATGCCTGACGCCTTCGGCCGGGTTTGTTGAGTTGTTTGATATTGTAACATATGACGTCGGGTTATTACTTTGCATACCGCAAACGGACGATCCGACAGAATTGAATCCGCTGATCAGGCAGGATAAGATGTTTGATGAATATAAGCGATTCTTTGAAATACAGCGAACGGTAGGAATGAATAATGTGGGCGATTTAAACTGTGCAATAAAAAAAGGGCGTGCAAACGAAGTCGTGATGGTCTCGGAGGCAATTCAGGAAAAGCGTATCGCTTCGATTGCCGAGAAAATTGCAATGCGCTACAATCAAAACGGCGTACGTATTGTTTTGATTTCAGGACCTTCGTCGTCCGGTAAAACGACCTTCTGCAAACGGCTGCAGATTCAACTCATTACAAACCTCCTGCATCCGCAGGCTATCTCGCTCGACGATTATTATTTGAACCGGGAAGATACGCCGAAGGACGAAAACGGCAAGTATGACTTTGAATCTTTATATGCCATTGATTTGCCATATTTCAAGAAGGACCTGCAACGTTTGATAGAAGGGGAAGAGATAGACCTGCCTTCGTATGATTTTACGACCGGAAACCGTAAATACAAGGGAAATAAGCTAAAGATGCAACCTCATTCCATCCTGTTGCTGGAAGGTATTCACGGCCTTAACCCGGAGCTGACCGACACAATTCCGCCGGAACGCCTTTTCAGGATATATGTTTCGGCGCTGACCACCATTTCATTAGATGGTCATAACCGGATACCTACCACCGACAACCGACTGTTAAGACGTATCGTGCGCGATTACCAGTTTCGCGGATATACGGCATCACATACCATATCCATGTGGCAGAGTGTACGCCGCGGCGAAGACAAGTGGGTCTTTCCCTATCAGGAGAATGCGGACGAACTGTTCAATAGCGCCATGTTATACGAGTTTGCAGCATTACGGCATTACGCAGAGCCAATCCTGAACGAAGTAAACGAAAATGAGGAAGAATATTCGGAAGCCTGTCGCTTGCTTCGCTTTCTCCGGTACTTTAATTATATGTACGAAAAAGAACTGCCCGGCACATCCCTGTTACGGGAATTTCTGGGAGGCGGGAAGTTCAAATATTAGTAGAGACGCATCATTATGCGTCTCTACCGGATTGTATGTATTTCAGTGATTGAATGCATAAGCCGGTAATCACATCCCAGTTACCGGCAGAAACGGCTTCTTTCGGGAAAAGTTTCGATCCCATGCCTACAGCCGTAACGCCTGCCTTAAACCACTTGGTAAGGTTCTCTTCGGTCGGCTCCACGGCGCCTGTCGCGATAATCATCGTCCATGGCATCGGCGCCTTGATGTTGCTGACGAAAGAAGGACCGCCTACGCTTCCGGCGGGGAAAATCTTGCACAGATCGCATCCGAGTTCCTGTGCGAATCCGATCTCGGAGAGTGAGCCGCATCCCGGCGTATAAGGGATGAGACGGCGATTGCATACTTTTGCAATGTCCGGATTAAGAATGGGACCCACCACGAAATTGGCTCCCAGTTGAATATACATGGATGCGGTAGGCGCATCGACGATCGAACCGATACCCAGTATCATTTCCGGACACTCTTTTGTTGCACATTTCACGAGTTCCGCGAAAACCTCCTGTGCAAAATCGCCCCGGTTGGTAAATTCGAATGCGCGAACACCGCCGGCATAACATGCCTTGAGTATATTTATCGCCGTTTCAGCATCCTTATTGTAATAAACGGGTACCATTCCTGTTCGGACAATCGCGTCCAAAACCTGTAGTTTATTGAATCTTGCCATAACTAAAATAATGTTTTACAAATATCGACAAAGATAATACAAACCGTGAAAAACACAAAATATGCACTTGTTTTTTGCCTTTTTTTGTTTGTATTTAAATATTTCGTTACCTTTGTGTCGATTCTTGCAATACTAAAACGACATGACTTGGCATAATATTAAACTTTAATTTTATATACAATGATTAAACAAGTTCTATTTTTCTCATTATGTTTCTGTATGATAATGAGTTGTTCTCAAAATGATGATGCCGGTGATGTCCGGCTGACAGATTTGCAAACCGAATTACGCAACAATCCGGAAGGGATAGGCGTGACGAATCCCCGCTTTTCATGGAAAATGACGGGTAGCCAGCCTGATATGATGCAATTGGCATATCAGATTGATGTCGCCGCTTCGGAAAAAGATTTAAAGGCAGGCGCTAACTTAATCTGGAGCTCCGGTCTTGTCGATTCCGACCGCTCCGTGCTTATTGAATATTCAGGTAAACCGCTTGCATCCGGAAAGACTTATTTTTGGCGCGTTACTGTCCGGACGAACAGGCAGGAAACAGTGAAAAGCAGTATTCAGCATTGGTCTATGGGACTTCTGAGCGACCGCGACTGGAAAGCGAAGTGGATAGGCCTCAACGACAACGCGATTTTAAAAATAGAAGATAACAGGACGATACTTCCCGCGCGTTATTTACGGAAAGACTTTCATGCGGAAGCAAAACCGCAACGTGCCATGTTATATGTTTCCGGCGTCGGCTCTTCAGTTTGTTACCTGAACGGTAAAAGAGTAGGAGATGACGTGTTCGGACCGCTTCCCACCTGGTATGACGCTTCCGTTCCTTACCTGAGTTATGATGTCACCTCCTTCGTCAGGAAAGGGAACAATGTAATGAGCGTTGCACTGGGTAATGGTCGATTTCTTACCATGCGCAATCGTGGAATGGTAGGATTCGGACTGCCGCGATTGACAGCACAACTTGTCATCGAATACACAAACGGCGCTCAGACCACCGTCATTACGGATGAATCATGGAAAGCGACAAACAAAGGACCCATCACGGAAAACAATGAGTTCGACGGTGAAAAATACGATGCACGCCTCGAACTTGGGAAATGGATGGAAACAGGATATGACGATTCGGGGTGGGAGAACGCCATGCTGATGGAAGCGCCTAAAGGAAAACTGACCGCGCAACTTTCGCCCAGCCTGAAAGTGATGGAAGAGTTGAAACCCGTTTCAATAAAACCCGTCAATGGCGGTCGATATATTGTTGACATGGGACAGAACATGGTGGGATTGGCACAGGTACGTTTGAGTGGCAAAAAAGGCCAACCCGTAACGATGCGTTTTGCCGAGGTGTTGAAAGAGGACGGTACCGAGCTTTATTTAGATAACATTCGGGGAGCGCAGGTGACGGATATCTATACCCCTGCCAAAGATGGTCTTTTTGAATGGGAACCGCTGTTTGTATATCACGGTTTTCGTTTTATGGAAATATCCGGAACAGATGTAGCGCCGGCAATCGCCGATATTACAGGAAAGGTTGTATATGATGAAATGGCCACAGCCGGACAGTTTGAGACGTCAAACGAGATCATCAACAAGTTGTATAAAAATGCGTATTGGGGTATTCGCGGCAATTATCGCGGGATGCCAACCGACTGTCCGCAACGCGATGAACGGTTAGGCTGGCTTGGCGATCGTGCAACAGGCGCTTTCGGCGAAAGTTTTATTTTTAACAATGCGTTGCTATATAATAAATGGTTGGTCGATATTGAAGAGTCAATGAATGAACAGGGCAGTATTTCCGTCGTGTCGCCCCGTTACTGGACGATATTCAACGACGATGTGACATGGCCTTCCGCCTATTTTTATATTGCCGATATGCTTTACAGGCAGTTTGGTGATACCCATTCGATCAAAGCGCGCTATCCGTCGATGAAGCGCTGGGTGCAGCACATGACCGATTCGGTGATGAAAGACTATATATTGATGAAAGATCAGTATGGCGACTGGTGCATGCCGCCCGAATCGCCCGAACTGATCCACTCGAAAGACCCGTCGAGGATAACAAACGGACAGGTTTTGAGTACGACCGTCTTTTATAGCATACTTCAGTTGATGCAGCAGTTTGCTACGATGAACGGATTGCCTGGCGACGCAAGGGAATATGCCGGATTGGCTGCAAAGATAAAAGAGGCGTATAATAAAAAGTTTTTCAATGCCGCGACGGCTCAATACGACAACAATACCGTGACGGCTAATATCTTATCATTGAGGTTGGGGCTTGTTCCGGAAGGATATGAAGAAAAAGTGTTTGCCAATATCGTAGAAAAAACGGAAGTCGACTGCAAGGGGCATGTCAGCGCCGGCGTACTTGGTATCCAGCACCTGATGCGCGGACTTACCGAGTATGGAAATCTAGAGCTGGCCTATAAAATTGTAACAAACGAGACCTATCCGTCATGGGGCTATATGATTAACAGAGGCGCTACAACCATTTGGGAATTATGGAACGGTGACACGGCCGATCCAGCCATGAATTCAAGAAACCATGTGATGCTTCTCGGCGATTTGCTGATCTGGTTCTATGAAAACCTTGCAGGTATCAAATGCGATCCGTCTACTGTTGGCTACAAAAAAATATGGATGGAACCTGTTTTCCCTGAAAAATTGGGATACGTGAACGCCGCTTACGATTCGCCTTATGGAAAGATAGCAAGTAACTGGACGCGGAACGGTAATAAACTGACATGGGAGATAACGGTTCCGGCAAACACGACGGCAACTGTCAAACTGCCAATCAGATTTGGCATCAAACCGGATATTGCCCTACCCGGCGTACACACGGTAGTTACATCAGGCGGTTTCGTCGTGATAGAATTAGGATCAGGCGACTATACATTGCAAACCGGTCAATGATGTATAACTTATGACATTCACTAATTTAGGCAGTGGACATACATCATATCCGGCGGATTACAACCCTTCGGTGTTGGAGACGTTTGAAAACAAACATCCGGAACATGATTACTTTGTCAAGTTTAATTGTCCGGAATTTACAAGTCTATGCCCGATAACCGGACAACCCGACTTTGCTTCCCTATACATTAATTATATACCGGGCTTAAAGATGGTAGAGAGTAAATCGCTGAAAATCTACCTGTTTAGTTTTCGCAATCATGGCGCTTTTCATGAAGATTGCGTCAACATCATCATGAAAGACCTGATTAAACTGATGAATCCCAAATATATAGAAGTATGGGGTAAATTCATGCCGCGCGGCGGAATCAGTATTGAGCCTTATTGCAATTACGGCGAATCCGGAACGCAATACGGGGAAATGGCTGCATACCGGTTAAGGAATCATGAACTTCGAATTGAGTATTGAGCATGTCCCGTCCTGTCGAATTTGCAATTCGACATTTCTGATTATAAGGATTTTGAATCCAAAAAAACCGGATTGTAAATCTTAATATTTGATACATTCGGCTTACAAATTTATAGCGGAAAACAGCTGCGAATAGCTGGCCGCTTTTTCGGACAACGGTTTCGGGTAAGCGCGGGATGAAGAAGGCATCCGGTAACATCGAAGTTTCCGGTTCAGATAAGTAATGTCAATGTGTCCGCCAACAGGCGGGATGTGTGCTGAACCGGTCAGATTCATCAGCGTTTCAGTAGCCTTTTGTCCGGTTGTTACAATAGCAATACATTGAGGCAGTTGTGTAAGGATTGCCGACAGGTCGACAGGCTTAACAATTTCAAGAAATTGATCGGACGCATTGCCTTTGTGACGAATCACTTCTTCCGCAGTGTCATACAGTGCAATTCCTTTATCACTAAGGAATTGCCGGATAGCGGCTTCATTAAACGATTTCGCATGATCGACGACAAAGTAATCCCTGTCATCGAAGAATACGATCCCGAAAATCCGCCACATATCATTCTGAAAGTTCGGGTAGTAAAAATTCATTGTCCATCGCTCGCGCGGTGGCGGGAAACTGCCCAGCATCAGTATTTTGGCAGTTACGGGGAGAAACGGCTCCAGAGGATGATGTTCTGACATTTAGTTAATGATAATTTTAAGCGTTTTAGAATGATTAATCCCTTCAATACGAACGAAATATATACCGGTAGAAAAGCCGTTTACCGGAATTTCTTCGTGCAGATTCGTCGCTTTACGTGAAAGTAAAATACGACCGGATGAATCCATGATGAGGATCGTTTCGCTACCAGCCAGTCCATTCAGATAGATTGTTCCGCTTGTAGGGTTAGGGAAAGCCATTATTTTATTTTTTTTAACGATTTCAACGCCTGTCAATGGGTCGCAGGACGGATCACTCATGGCAATGCCTTCACGGGTTTTCAACTCTTCTGTAGCAATCGTACAGTCCGGATGACCTGCTATTGAAAATGTGTAGGACGCATAATCGCGCCGGGAGATTATATTGTCGGTTTTCAAATGACGCACTGTGAGCATTTCAAATGTGAAATAACCGTCGTTATCAGTTATTACGTCTATTGGCAATCGACCTTCGGTTGAGATTTTTATACCGGTATTACATAATGGACTGCCATTACACTGATCTGTCGCAAGCAGTTTTTTAGTTTGTCCGTAAAAAACCTCCATATAACCCGTACTCCCGTGAAATACCGGCGCCTGTTCCATGTCTATGCCTTC
>Ga0082212_10006903_pt1 | contig 15141 bp, 12 predicted proteins | sample TergutNt197P3_FD_71548 | JGI IMG/M metagenome (GOLD analysis project Ga0082212, IMG submission 71548) | Neocapritermes taracua P3 segment gut microbial communities from Petit-Saut dam, French Guiana - Nt197 P3 | ecosystem: Host-associated > Arthropoda: Insects > Digestive system > Gut ...
GGAAAACCGCAGGAATGCTTGTTGCCTTTCAAGGTTTTCCCGCGCCGCCTGGCGGCAAAAAGACCGGCGCAGTGATGGAAAATGTTTTCGTTCTTGGGTATATGTAGCCAAGGAGTGCAACAACAAACATCGCGAAAGCGATAGTAAGCGTTAACGCCTCAAATACTGCCACCTCACCCCCTTCCGGGGTTTGGCAAACCTTCCCGCTGCCCCCAAAGGTATTTCACTCTATCCGGAGTTGTTTGTCAAATAATAATAGCATAAATTAATTCGGAATATATCCCAGCTGCCGGGCAATTTCTTGTATGTCTTCTGATAGCAAATAGTCAACAAATTTTCTGGAAAAACTGTCTTGCTTCTCTTCCTTCCTGTTAACTGCATAGTAGCCAAAATTCCAGGGATAATCCTCATCCCCCGGAGCAAATCCGTCAATTCTTAGGAATTTATAATTTTCTGCATCTTCTAAGGAAAGTACGGAATAGGTTATGGCATCACTATCCCCAAGCATCCCGTCTACATACCCGGAATCGAAGCCGGATCCATATCCCCAGCGAGGGAAAAACGGCTGCTCAAAATCAAAAAGCTGATTATAGAATGCGCTTACCCGCGCCGCTATAGTGTTTAATGCATTATTATAGACACGAATACTCCCGGCAGCTCTACCCAATTCACCCCAATCCGAAATTTCTCCCGAAAATATCTTGGTAACTTGTTCTATTGTTAAGCCGTTAATAGGATTGCTTTTATTCACTATGAACCCATAGGCATCTCCTGCAATTGATATGATATCCAGGTCAACACCCTTGGTTACCGCATATGCCAAATCTGCTGCCGTTGGGTAATCGTCGATAACAAGGTCAATCTTTCCGTCTATTAAATCGGTTACCGTGCCGGATTCCAGGCTGCTCCTGCCTACGAGATCATTGTACAATTCGCTTACAGCCGCTCTTGGCAGGCTAAAGTCAGCGGCATTTTGCTTTATTTTCATGTATATATTCTCAATAGAAAACTCTTTTGTTACATTCATTAGATAGGAGCCAGGTTTTGGCAAGGCAGGAATAGTGCCAAGCGGAGTGTAGCCAACTTCGGCGGCAATTTCCTGTCCTTTTTTGGATAACAACAGTTCCGTCATTGCCCGCGGGAAGCTGTCTAAAGCAGCATCCGCCCGGTAAACCGCATAATATGGCGTAATGATCGGGTATTTTCCGCTCATAATGTTGGCATTCGTAGGCGCTATGCCATCAACGGATATCAACTTTGCCTCCGACATGTACATGGTGTTGGCATAATATAAGTACGAATACCCCAGAGAATTAGGGATCTGGTTTACCCTATCAATCAACGGCCCCATTCCACCAATTACCAGAGCATCATAAAAGGGAACTGATATTAGGGTATCTCCCATAAATGCTACCATACCGCTTTGGCTGCCACTGGTTGCATTACGTTGGAATGGCAAAATGGGCGGCGGCAAAAGTTTGTCTATCAATTGACCATATTCATTGAAATGCCACTCTTTCGTCCATTCATCAACATAATCAGCCCAGCCCGCTATTATTCCGCCAAGTGCTTGCCAATCAGTAGTTTGACCGCTATATATCTGGCGGATTTGGCTTGAACTTAGGTCGTTGAGAGAATTCTTCTCATTGACCATAAAGACAAAAGCATCGTTAACCACCGGAACAATTGCTAAATTAATGCCTTGCTGCTTGGCATAATCCAAATTTGCTTGCGAAGGATAGGTAACCAATGCCAAATCCTTCTGGCCGTCAACAACATTTTTGATAGCCGCATCCGTTTGGTTATGAGTTACAACATCTATTGCCAAACCGGAAAAATCACTAAATAATTCCGCGGAGATAGCCTGCGAGAGCGGTATTGTGACAGTGGAGCCATCCAGCCTGTCATAAATATCATCAAGGGTAATTTGATAGTTGGAAGGCCTAACCGGATCCGGATTAGTCTTGCCGCCGCCTCCCCCTCCGGACGATTTTTCTTCCGCCTCCAGCTTGGGCTCAGGTTCCGGCTCCGGGTCTGTCGAAAGATTTGCCCCGGTTATCTTTGACAGGGAACGTTTAACAATTGCCGCAACTTCCCCGCGGGTTATATTTCCGGCCGGCTTAAAAGTACCGTCGGGATAGCCTTTGATGATCCCATTGGCAATCATAACACTTGCGGCTTTGCGGGCATATTCGGCAATAGCGGCATGATCCGCAAGCGAACTTGACCCGGTCTCTATGTTTGGCAATTTATCCCCCGCATATCTTAACAAAAGAACACAGGCATCCTGGCGGCTGATTGGCAGATTGACGCCGAAGACGCCGCTGCCCGTACCCTTGACCAATTCCAAGTCTGCAGCGCTGATAAGGTCAACACAATACCAATCGCTTTCCTTAACATCGGTAAAGGCATTATTGAAGGCATATTGATATTCCGCAAATAATTCGGGGAAGGCCCGGTTCATAATTGCCACGAATTGAGCCCGGGTCATTTTTTCATCCGGCGCAAACTTATCAGCGCTTATGCCCTTAATGATCCCCTTTTCAGCCAGATCTAAAATCTCCTGCTCCGCCCAATGCCCCGCAATGTCTGAAAAACCGCCTGCTAAAGACGGAACAGGCAACATTAACATTGATAAAATTAAGAGACAAGATAAAAGTCTTTTCATTTGCTTTCCTCCTCTACTATGTTTTTTCATGGCCTATTTGACATAACCTTATTGGTTGAAATCTCCACTTCGTCTCCTCTCATGCTGATTTCATTATGAGTTTATAGAGGTGTTTTATAAACATGCCTAAAAGCAAAGTTCTGCCGAAGCAGCAGAACTTTAACAAGAATTCATCCCGACCACTTACAGACAGCATACCGGGGAGTGGAGAAAAATTTGCAAAATTTTCCATTATCCTACGGCATCCCGGCACAAAAAACCGATTGTTTCAAGGTGTGCTCTTTCTTCCTCTATCTCATTTAAGGAAAAATGTGGCTTGATATTTTGAATGGTTTCTAAGAAATCCGACAAATCCCAATTGTTCATTATATACAAGGTGTAAATAAAGACAATAGTTGCAGCCATTTCCCATTCTTTTGCCGTATATTCAGGAAAGTGTTGTGCCAATTGCTCTATTTTGTTTCCATAGTCAGTACCCACAAGGGATTTAGAAATAGTCTCCGGAACAGAAAATCTATATCCTAAACTGCCGCCCGAGAGCATATACCGCTCCATACCAATATATCCTACCTGTACTGCATAATCAATATCTTCCATAACTTCGGCAGAATATGGCCCATATGTATAAAGTTCAAAATTATAACCTAAGTTTATCTTGTAAACCCTCTGAAGCAAAAAAACACATTTCATTAAAGCAGTTTTCCCTATTTTTGGTATAACGCTAACAACCCCTCTTAGCATTTCAAGACGCTCGTCCAAAGGTAATGCAGATGCTATTAATGCCATAATAGTCCCTCCTCATTCTTTCTAGGCATATAAAATCTTTGTATTTGGGGTTTTATATTCATGGCTTGAATAACTCTAGACTTTTCTGCCAATGAATCCAAACAACCATCCTTTGCCAATATTTTAATATCCTGCGTTAATTGATACCAAAACTTAGCTTCTTTGTTATCCAGGTATCCATCAGGGTATCTTTTCTGTAATGCTATTAAGCATTGTATATCATCTTCGGTTGGAGGATCTTTTGTTTCGTATTCACATTTATAATGCTTTCGTTCCAATATGATTTTCCCATGTTTACCACCAAGTCCTTTTTTCAATGCCCCGTATATTTCCCAGTCATCAAATTTCAAATAATCCCCTATCGACGAGGGTGATGGATAAACTGACAAAAACCCCATGTCATTTAAAATTTCTCGAACGGAACGAGATATATGATAATCATAAATTCGTCTAACTTTATGTAAATATACATCACCAGTTGTGATACGAAAGTTGCCCATTGTTTCAATAATTTCACGGAAGTCGTTCTTTATGGCGGCAATACTATAATCCTCATGCCTATATCGCGAACCATCTTCCTTTTCAGGTAGTAAATCTTCGCCGGAATGAGAGAAAGGAGGGTGGCCAACATCATGTAATAATGCAGCCAAGCGAACTATTTTTTCAAACCGTAAAATACCATCTTTATCTATTTTTAACCTACTTTCTATAAGGTGCTGGTTCCCTTCAACAATATTGGTATACATATCGGAAGCCATCTGCATAACGCCAAGAGAGTGTTCAAAACGGGTATGATTTGCCCCAGGATATACCATTCCAGTCAAAGCCAATTGTTTAATACGCCTAAGGCGCTGAAAAGAAGGATGATTTACAATTGCACATTCTTGCTCATCAAGTCCTATAAAGCCATAAACAACATCCCTAACCCATTTTTTCTTACCCATCTACACATTCTCACCTCTTTTATCGATAAAAATCACGCAACCCAAATTTCTTTTACTATCTTTAGTATAAAGTAAAATCTTATATATTACAAGATGTGTTAATAAAAAAGTAAGTTAGGAAAGGACTGTTGAAATATTTTGGGGTTACAGAAAGGGAGTCATATAGACGGGAAGATAGGTAATGCCGTCCTCTACTTTCAAATCACCAGTATGCAATACATAAGGCGTATGCAGTTGTGCATGGTACTTATCCCGGAATTTTCTGAGAGAAGTCAGGGTGTAATTCTTGCCTGATTTAACTTCTATCGGGGAAATATTATGCCGGTTGCTGATTTTGCTCTTTGCAATCAAAAAGTCGATTTCCATTCTCAAATCACGGTTACTGCGAGAGGAATTTGAATAAAAGTACAGTTTATGGCCGGAGGTAACGAGCATTTGGGCTACAATATTTTCCATAATCATGCCCCTATTGACCTCCAGCTTGTCAAACAGCAATTTCTTATAAATTTCCTCTGTTACAATCCCTTTTTCATCAAAGGCATGGCTGATGAGCAAGCCGGTATCAGCCATATAGCATTTTAAGGTCAAGCGGTCCATATTCAGCCTCAAGCCAATATTGGGCTCGGCGGAATTGTAGCAGGTATTGATGATCATAGCATCATCCAGCCAAAACAGCGCGTCTTCGTAGTCGCGAAAACGGGCCTCTTTCCTTAGGGAAGAGAGCTTGAACCTTTTTTCCTGCTTCGAGAGCTGCGCGGGGATTTCGTCAAAAATACTGACCACTTTCATTTCATAGCCTTCAGCGTGCTTGGAAATATCCGCGCGATAAAGGGCCAAAATGTCCCTTTTCACTTGGTCAACTTTGTCAAAATCACGTGTTTCCGAATATAGGGCTACTGCCTGAGGCATGCCTCCGACAATCAAATACTGCCGGAAAAAGTCCATTGCTTTCCTATGCATCGCTTGCCCAAGCGGCTTCATTTCCTTAAAGTGATTACGGATTACAGGCATCAGTGTTTGATTTCCCATAGCCCAGAGAAACTCATCAAAGTCCATCGGATACATCTTGATATGGCGCTCTTCCGAGGGAATCACAATGTCTTTGACATTCTTTTTTATCGAGACGATGGAGCCGGTTTCGAGATAATCGAACCTGCCATCAGCGACAAGATACTTTATGGCGGCGCGGGCGCGGGGGTATAACTGCACCTCATCAAAAATGATCAAAGATTCGCGCTCAAAGAGTTTTGCATTATAATACCCTGACAGATACATAAATAAGGTATCCAAGTCACCCAGATGATTTTTGAATAGATCCAGGACATCGCCGCCAGTATTATTAAAATCAATAAGGAGATAGGATTTGTATTCAGCCTTGGCAAATTCCTCAGCTATATAGCTCTTGCCAACACGGCGGGCACCATCTATCAGCAATGCGGTTTTTCCGGCGCTATTCTTTTTCCAGTCAAGGAGCTTATCATATATTTTTCTTTTCATGAGTTATGCTCACTTTCTAAGGCGGATTTCATCCGCAAGTATTCAGGATTCAGGATTCAGAAATCAGAATGCGGGTAACTTTTCGCTCCACGAAAAGTATTGAACAAAATTCATGTTTTTTATTTACGACTCTGCGTCAAAAGCTACTGAAAGTTCTTGCACGTTTTCGCGCTTTCTTGCAAGTAAGTTTAACACATATTCAAGAATTTATCAAGTAGATATTTACACACATTCAAGAACTTTTAACTTTTAAAAAGCTCTCCCGGACATAAGGATATTTGCGAGAAATGATGGCAACAATAACCATGCGGGGGCTTTACGTCCACCTCATACGGCAAAACTAACATTTCTCACAAAAGGAGGGCTATAGGAGATGGATCCTGATAACAAACTGACTACCGGGGCCGGGGCGCCGGTTGCCGATAATACCAATGTTACCACAAAAGGTAAATACGGGCCGATGACATTGCAAAATCCCTGGTTTATTGAGAAATTGGCCCACTTTGACCGCGAGGTCATCCCGGAACGCCGGATGCACGCCAAAGGCTCTGGGGCTTTTGGTACTTTTACGGTCACCACAGATATCACGGCTTATACCAAGGCCGATATTTTTTCCCGCATCGGCAAACAAACCGATGTCTTTGCCCGTTTCTCCACTGTAGCCGGAGAGCGCGGGGCTGCTGATGCCGAACGTGATATCCGGGGTTTTGCCCTCAAATTTTATACCGGGGACGGCAACTGGGACTTGGTCGGTAATAATACTCCCGTGTTTTTCCTCCGTGACCCCCTGCAATTCCCCGATTTGAATCATGCTATTAAGCGCGATCCTCATACCAATATGCGTTCACCGCAGAACAACTGGGATTTCTGGTCAATGCTGCCGGAGGCCCTGCATCAAGTCACCATCACCATGTCCGGCCGGGGCATTCCGGCCAGTTACCGCCATATGCATGGTTTTGGCAGCCATACCTTCAGTTTGATCAATGCCAAAAACGAGCGCCATTGGGTCAAATTCCATTTTAAAACCCAGCAGGGGATCAAAAACCTGACCGATGATGAAGCCGCCCAAGTTGTGAGCATGGATAGAGAAAGTCATCAGCGGGACTTGATGGATGCTATCGGGCAGGGCAATTATCCGCGCTGGACCTTGTTTATCCAGATCATGACCGAGGAACAGGCCAAAAACCATTACGAGAACCCTTTCGATGTCACCAAAATTTGGCGGCATAAAGAGTTTCCCTTGCAGGAGGTAGGTGTCCTGGAACTCAACCGAAATCCGGAAAATTATTTCCAGGATGTGGAGCAGGCTGCTTTCAACCCTGCCAATATTGTCCCGGGGATCGGTTTGTCCCCCGATAAAATGCTCCAGGGGCGTCTCTTCTCTTATGGCGATGCCCAACGCTACCGCTTAGGGGTCAACCATCACCTGATCCCGGTCAATGCCGCCAAAAACAAGCGCCATGATTATCATCGCGATGGACAAATGCGGGTGGACGGCAATTACGGGGCGACAACTTCTTACCAGCCCAACAGTTATGGCGAATGGGCTCAACAGCCCGAATACCGGGAGCCGCCGCTGGAAATGCGCGGGGCTATGGATTCCTATGAACCGAAAGCGGATATTTCGGATAACTGCTTCAAATACCCCGGCGATCTCTACCGGCTGATCAGCGACCAAGAGCGGCAGGTTCTAATCAAGAACACCGTTCAAGCCATGAACGGCGTAGCGGAAAACATCCGCCTGCGTCATGCCGCCCACTGCTATCTGGCCGATGCCGAATACGGCACAAACCTGGCCGCAGCTTTGGGCCTTGACATCACCCAGGTAAAACAACTGGCAAGCATGACCCACAATGAACGCATAGCTGCAACAAGCCACTTTAACTGAAAAAAAACCTAAACATCCTTAATCCCATCAGCAGGGGCGCGATATATCGCGCCCCTGGAAAATGAATGAATCATGGCTATATTCTTTAAAATTATCAGCTATTCGTCTTCCAAAATATCCGGATCAAGATAAAAGTAATAACAACCAAAGCGCTTACTAAAATAATGATCAACCAAGGCAGGGATAGTTTTTTAGTGAGAGTTTCTGCTGCGGGATCCCCGGATCGGTGAAAATCCAGCGGCGGTTCCGGATTGAAGGCAGGTATGCTATCGTTTGCCGGGTCGCTGAGGCAGATCCAGACATTTCGAATCCCGAACATATATCCCCAGGACACCCACTCGCGGCCATCCTCATCCCTATAAGCAGGGGAATCCGCATAGTATGCGTCCATATCCTCGGGCAGGTTCGCTGTGAGAAAAGTTCCGCGAATAATACCGGAGCCGGGCCAGGCCCAAATGGTAAACTCAACAACAGCTTGCAATTCTTCATAGTTGCCGGCATAGGAGTATATCTCTGACTGATGCTCCTCGCTGAAAGAAATAGAATCATACTCCGGCAGAAGCTGACTCATAGGAACCCAACCGTTAGGCAATTTATCATAGGGCGTATCAGGTGTATGTATTTGTGTTACACCCCATGTTTCTCCTTGATAATTATAAGTGGCTAAAATATTAATAACTTCACCGTTTTCCACTACACCTGACAACACCCCTCTTACGCCAGGTTCTGTTTTGAGAGAAACAGAGCCGCTTGCTCCATTGGCGTAAAAATACCGATCCAGCCGCTCGCACTCCGTTTTTTGGCGGTTGTAAAAATCATTATTCGGCTCTATAAGAACATCGGCAGAGGCAATAAGCCGGGGAAGCAGCAGAGAGCAAAGCAGTAAAAAAATCCAAAACCGTTTAAACATAGCCATACCTCCTGAAAAAAAGCTGGAGCAGTGCTCCGATTCCATAAGAGAATAGATTAGCGGCGGCGGAGAAAAGATAAGGCCGCTTAAAATTTTGTCCGTACTTGTTGTATAAGTAACCTTCGGTGAATATTGCGAACAGCTCCAAGGGTATCTTGATCAAGCTTGCATTTAGGTCTGTATACAACACCGCCAGCCAATAAAGCAGCACTACCGGAGGATTTGTTAGGATATTGACCAATACCAATAAGAGAAGGTCTTTTTTTTGACGTTTGCCTATAAGCAGGAAAAAGCCGATCTCCAAAAGCAGGGTCATAATCAGAGAGACTGCCAAGGCAGGAAAAAGTTCCCGGTTCATAGTTTGATCCTTCTTATCCCCAAACCAAGTAACAGAAGGGAGGCGATAGTTGCCAGCGTAAAGAAGCAGAAGGCGCCGCCGGGGATATTGAGACCTAGGTAAAGCGGTAGAAAACCCAGGAATAGAGCAAAAGTCAGCAAGCCGAAGGAAAAGCCTTTGGCCCCCGGGAAGATTTTGGCCATCAGCCACAGGGTAATAGGCATCGTCAGATTAAAAAGCAGCACCGCGCCAATACCTGCCGGCGGGATGCCCGGAAAGAGGAATAAAAGTGCGGCAATAGCCAGGGAAAAGAAGACAGTACGCTTGATCCCCCAGCTGTCGGCAGCAAAACCGCCGGCGACTTTGCCAAAAACCACAGCACAAACCAGGATCATGCCCCAGTTGCCTATAACCTTCCAGGGAAAATTCAGGGCCAGCCCTACATAGGAACGCAAACAGACCACCAGAAACAGACAAATAGCGGCAATCAGTAATTGGTAATTATTTCCAATTTCTAGAGAGAAAACCGCATTTTGAGGATAACTTTTGCCCTTTTTCCGGCGCATAGCAATTATCAACCCGGCTAGGACAACCAGTCCCAGCAGTATGACAATAGCCGGGAAATTGTCTCCTTTGCCTAACGATGTGCCAAAATAAATCCCCAAAGCGCCGGGGGCGACAAAAATGCCCAGAGCGCCCATTTTTTCTGTGCTGATATTCAAAACATCAATACCGCCGCCGATATGAAAGAGGGCATTGCCAAGCCCCAAAGCCAGAACCGCCGCCAGAGGAACCTGCCCAAGCCCGAAAGCCGCGCCCACCAGAAGGCAGCCAATAACAGCAATAAGGAAATTCCGGTTCCATCTATCCGCCAGTATCCCTAATGGCATTTGCAGGGCAAAAGCGCAAAAATTATAAATCAGCACATACAGATACCAATCCGGCGCTGCCGCAATGCTGCGGAACATTAAAAAGGCACAAGCAAAATCCACCAGAAAGTGGGTAAAAGAATAAACCGATATCATCTGCCAGTGCTTGCGGATTAATGTGGCCATTTTTATCCTCCACCAAGAGAATCTTTATCTTTCTTCTTTAGTATGACAGTATAAATAATCCATTTGTTCCAATACATTATTGAATAATAGATTTTTTTGTCTTACCTCTTGACAATCTAATCATAGTGTGGTAGTGTAATAGTACACATAAGGAGGTAGGTCATTTTGAAAAAGACAATTAAGTATACGGCTATCATTGTTGCGGCAATTGCGGTTATCGGGATAATAGCTTGGGTGGTCCTTCAACCGCCGGCCGTGGAATGTATAGCCCTGGAAAACAATGTTCTGGAAAATACATTTAGCGAGATGGGTGAAGTTATTCCGCTCTCGGAAGCTGACCTTTTTACTAAGGCCGGCGGGAAAATATCCGCGGTAAAAGTAGCCGAGGGGTCACAAGTCAGGCAGGGAGAGTTGCTCTTTGTCTTTGACGGCAGTGAGCAAAAAAATGAAGAAGCAGGGATCCTTGGAGAGATATCTGTGATAGACAGCCAGATCAAAGGTCAGATATCAGAGCTCAAAACTCAGAAGAGTTCGCTGGAATCCGAAAAGGCAAGCCTGGAGAATCAGTCTCTTCAGGTGCTGTTGAAGGAGAAAAAGCAGCGTGAGGATCTTGGATCTATTCAGGCGCTTTATGAGTTCGGCGGAGCCTCCTCTCAGGAAGTAAATGATGTCCGGATGGCTCTTGACCTGGTTGTTATAGATAGAGAATTAATAGCAACCCAACTGGAGTATTTGACAGCGCAGATATCCCTAATCAATAGCCAAATTGCTGATCTGGGCGCGGGGCAAGGTTCGGGAATAGGCAATAACGGAGATCAGCAATTATTGGCACAAAAAGCTGCGCTGCTTGACAAATTGAATTTATTCCGGGAAAATCAGGATGAACTGGAGGTTTTTGCAGCCGCAGACGGTATAGTCCGGGATTTATCTATTAAGGAAGGGCAGGTCATTGCCCCGGGGGCAAAACTTTGTTCTATTTATCAGCCGGACCAATACCGGGTGGATTGTTACATACTGGTGGAAAACAGGGAGGGAATGGAAATTGGGGACGAAGTTGAGATCACTCTTCAGCTGCAAAACGAGGATAAAAAATTTAAGGGAAAAATAGTCCGCCTGGCTCAGGAGGCAGTGGAGAAGGTATCAAAAGTCGGTCTTGCCGAAAAGCGGATCAAAACCGAAATTGCAGGAGAAGCAGGCGAATGGGAAAGCCTTGGCCCTTACTTTCCCGTGGAGATTTGCTTTATAACAGCGCAAGCCAAAAACTGTTTGATTGTGCCTAAAACAGCATTATTTGAGGATGCCGATAATCTCTGGAAAGTGTGGGCAATAAGGGACGGTAAAGCAGTTGCGGTCGGGATAGAGAAAGGAATTCAAACCCCGTCGCAAGTTGAGATCAAAGGAGATCTGGCGCCCGGAGATATCATCATCAGAAATGTCAACACAAGTAAAGTCCAGGAAGGCAAAAGCATTAAGGCGGTTATTTGAAAGAGGACAGAGGAATGGGGAATGAGGAATGAGGAATGGGGAATGGGGAATGAGGAATGAGGAATGGGGAATGGGGAATGGGGAATGAGGAATGGGGAATGAGGAATGGGGAATGGGGAATGAGGAATGGGGTTTTTGCTTTGCTGAAAATATTTTGTCGCGAAGGGGTAAGTGATTTAAGTGCTGAAAAAGGCTATCATATCTACTGGCAAGCTTTGTAAAACTTTTAGTTTGGGGGCGATTGAGCAGCCGGTGCTCAGATCGCTGGATATTGAGATTTTTTCCGGGGATTTTACGGTTATCATGGGCTCATCCGGGGCGGGGAAATCCACCCTTCTTTATGCTTTATCCGGCATGGATAAACCAAGTTCGGGGGAGATTGTATTTGACTCGCACTCTATTGCCAATATGTCCAATGACCAGCTGGCGGTTTTTCGGAGAAAAAATTGCGGTTTTGTCTTCCAGCAGAACTTGCTTTTGGATAATATGAGTATCATGGACAATGTTTTGGCCTGCGGTTTGCTTGTCAGTAAGAATAAAAAGCAGCTTGTTGGCCGGGCCAGGGATTTATTTTGCCAAATTGGTATCGAGGACAATATATGGAATAAATTTCCAACTCAGGTTTCCGGCGGCGAAGCTCAACGGGCAGGTATTGTCCGGGCTTTGATCAACCAGCCCAAGGTGGTTTTCGCTGATGAACCGACCGGCTCCCTCAACTCGGCTGCCGGCCAGGCTGTGCTGGATGTTTTGACCGATGTCAACCGTAGCGGCCAGAGCATTATCATGGTCACCCATGATTTGAATTCGGCCCGGCGGGGGAACAGGATCATTTATCTGAAAGACGGCGTAGTATGCGGGGAATGCGTCCTCGGGCCATATCTGCCCGGAGATTCTAAGCGTCAGGAAAAGCTGGAGCCGTTTCTTAAGGAAATGGGATGGTAGTCGGGCTGCTTTGCAGCCCAGTTTTGAGTGTTGAGTGTTGAGTTTTGAGTGTTTTGTGTTGAGTTATTTTGAGGAATGGTTATTTGTATGTATAAAATGTTTATGCTTGTCCGTTCTTATCTTCATAAGAGCAGGGGGCAAATGGTCTCGATGTTTTTGATTGTTTTTGTGGCGGCCCTTTTGATGAATATCGGGGCTTTGATCCTTTATGATTTCGGGCTTTTTGTCGATAAGAAGATTGAGCAGCTGAATGCCCCCCATGTGGCAATGATTATTGAAAAAGGCGCTTACCGCCCTGCCCATGAGAAATATCTAAAAAGCGACCTTTCTGTGGTGCAAACTAGCGCTGAAGATATCTTATATTTTCCGGGGTGCAGCTTTGCCTTTGGCGATGGCAAAGAGAATCAAAATGTTGTCTTTCAAAATGCCGGCACGGACCGGATTCTGGCGCCCCTCTCGATTGTTATTCGGGAGGAAAACTTGGCAAAAAACTCGGTATATGCACCGTATATCCTGTATTCGGGGGGCGGATATGAGCTTGGCGATGAGTTTACTCTGGAATATTTGAATCAGAAATACATTTTCCGGATAAGCGGCTTTGTTGAAGATATTATGCTCGGCTCTGTTAATACGGGCGTTATCGGTTTTTATCTGCCCGAGCCGCACTATAAAAGAGTTGCCACCGAAATCCCTGCCGCACCTGCGGTCCTGCTTTCAGCCCAATTGAGTGATCTGCGCTTTTGCGAGGAAGTTTCCGATGGATTCAATGCTTTTTTCAGTAAAGATGAGAGCATTTTATGGAGTCTTCCGGTTATCCTTGTCAAATATGCGCGGATGGTAAGCGCCAATCTTGTCTCAATGATCATCGCCGCCTTTGCCCTGATAATTATTGCCGTTGTGCTGATAGTTATCCGCTTCCGCATCAGCGACAGTATCCGGGATGACATCAAAGACATCGGCGCCTTAAAGGCCCTGGGTTATACCAGCCGGCAGGTCAAGGCTTCTATTTTGCTGCAATTTTTTGGCATAACTTTGGGCGCAAGCGTGCTTGGCATTGCCCTTTCCTACCCGCTGGTGCCTTTGATTTCCACAATGCTGGCAGCCCAAACTGGTTTGCCCTGGGATCAGGGATTTGCCCCCAGAACAAGCGCGGTATGCCTTCTTATCATCCTCCTGATGGTGATATTTGATGTTTTGAATAGTTCGCGCTCTGTGAAAAACCTGGAGCCGATCATTGCTATCCGGGGAGATATCAAAGCCCGCAGTTTTAAAAAGAATCATTTCCGTCTGGATCAAGCAAAAATAGGCCTTCAGTTTACCCTGGCCGCTAAGCTTATCAGGCAACGCTTGAGCCAAAATATCATGATTGCCTTTATTATTGCCGCAGTAACCTTTGCCTCGGCCTTTGGATTAGTACTTTTTTATAATATGGCTGTCAACACCGATGCTTTTGTCACCACCATTGCGGGTGAGATTTGCTCTTTAGGGGTAGGGGCGGTATCCAGTTCGAATGCCTTAAGGCTGCAAGAGGAGATCGGTAATATGCAGGCTGTGCGCAAAGCTACTATATTTGATGATACAATGATGTTTGTCAGCGACGAGAGCTGCGTTGTCAGTATTACGGAAGACTTTGATGATCTTGAAGGCCAGATGCTCTACAAAGGGGCTTATCCAAAATCTCCGGATGAAGCAGCTATCGGCGGCTATATTTGCAAAAAGTATAACAAGGATATCGGCGATATTATCAGTATCCGTAATGGGGATAACCAAACCGAATATATTGTTTGCGGGTTTATCCAATCGGCAAACAATATGGGCAGAACACTGGCCTTAACCACTGAAGGCGCTAAAAGGGTCATGCCGGATTATATTCCTTCATTTATTTACATATATTTGCATGAGGGGGAAGATGCGGCTGCTTTTATCCGCTATTTGGAAAACAGATACGGCAGCATAATTGATACGCCTATCAACCTGGATGAGCTGGCTAAAGGAGTTATGGGCTCCTACATAACTATTATTTTGATCGTAGCGATCATTATTCTGATGATAACGGCATTTATTGTTTCCCTGATTTTATATTTCGTAATCAAAACTATGATCAATCAAAGAAAACGTGATTTTGGGGTACAAAAGGCTTGCGGTTTTACCACTTTCCAGCTTGTGCAGCAAATTTCCTTGAGTTTTTTACCCGTCTGTGCTATTGGTTCCATAATTGGGGTCATCGCAGGGTACCTGGGGATCAATCCCATGGTAAGCGCCATGTTTAAAAGTTTAGGCATCATGAAGTTTGATATGGTCATTGCCCATCTTTGGCTTTTCCTGTTATGTCTGGGCATTGTCTTATTATCCTATGTTGTGGCCGTCGTAATTTCCTCCCGGACCCGCAAGATCTCAGCATTTGCTCTTGTTGGGGGTTAGGGATTAGGGATTAGGAACTAAGCTCTCGAATTCGAACAAAAAAAGTCATAATATATACGTCATCTCTTGATTGAACTGCAAGGATGTAGACTTAAAAAGTTGCATGAAATAATTAGACACGGATTTTAAGGATTTTAACGGATTTTCGCTGTTGTCTGATAATGTGAGTAACTTAGGTGCTGTTGTTTGGAGAAAAAACTAAAAATAA
>Ga0082212_10006904_pt1 | contig 15141 bp, 12 predicted proteins | sample TergutNt197P3_FD_71548 | JGI IMG/M metagenome (GOLD analysis project Ga0082212, IMG submission 71548) | Neocapritermes taracua P3 segment gut microbial communities from Petit-Saut dam, French Guiana - Nt197 P3 | ecosystem: Host-associated > Arthropoda: Insects > Digestive system > Gut ...
GCAATGTAGACGCCGTCCTGGGATGTTTCCAAAACTTTATTTTTGCCGTCGGGGTTTAATTCGCCGAATACCTGTACCAGGGGGTATTTGGGGTTTTCCGTGTTTACATCGACGACCTGGCCTTTCCTGCCGTTGGAAAGAAGCACATAGAGCCCTATTGGGTATATCGAGAAGGAAAATACAAGGGCCTTTACAATGGTGTCGTCATACTGTTTCCCCTCATTTTTTAACAGGTCGAGCATCCCCGAATAACCGTCTTTGGCGTCCTTGTGGGGGCGGGAAGTGGTCAGTGCCTCGTAGGAGCAGGCAACGGCAATAATCTTTGCATATAAGCTGATTTTTTCGCCGGTAAGTTTCTGCGGATACCCCGACCCGTTTTCCCGTTCATGGTGTTCAAGGGCGGCAAGGCTAACAACCAGGGGAAAGTCCGAATTTTTTAAAAGGTTAAAGCCCAATATCGGGTGCTGCATAATCAGTTTCCTTTCCTGGTCGGACAGCGCCCTGTCTGCCATGTAGGTCTGCGGGGGGAGCTTGATCATGCCTGCCTCGTGCAGCAGGGCAGCGACGCCCAGTTCGATAAGGCGGTGCGGGGGGAGCTTTACAAAGCTGCCAATAATGATCGCGATGATGGTCGATTTAAGCGCATGGGATGCGAGGTAGTTTTTCCCGTCGGGAATATCGTTTTTCATGACACGCAGCAAATAGCGGCGGTTTTCCCTGGTAACGTCTACAATCTCTTTTACCCGCTCCGAAATCTGGGAGAAATGGAGCTCCTTTTTGGCTGCCAGGTGGGTAAAGATGCTTTCCACATATTTAAGGAAGTCGTTATAAACTTTTTCCGCACTCTGGATTTCTGTCCCGTCGGAAAGGAGGGATTTTTCCGCAACGCCTTCCTCCTGGACAACTTCCTCGGTGCCTGAATATTCTTCCTGGGGCTCCCCGTCGCTTAACACTTCCTTAAAATCCCAGTTTTTTAGCGTTTTAAGGAGCTCGGCGGAAAAATTTACCTCCGGGGCTGTTATGATGAATCGCTCGTCCAAATAAACGGGCCCGCTAAAAAAACTGCCCTCGGGTATAGTGTTAATATTAAAACTTTTCATGCGGTAAAGCCAATTGATTGGAAATTGACTAAAATCCCTCCAATTTAGTATTATGTATTAAAATAACAAAAAAGGCAATGGATCTGTACAGAGTCCAGTAATTTATTCAGGAAGAACCATTTGAAATTCAAGTCGGTAATAATTTTTTTTAATGTGCTAATGCTTCTTTTCCTGGGCGTGATATTTATTATCCCCCTGGCAATACTTGGCATGGACCTTGCCATGCAGTTCTGGAAAACCGGCTGGTTCCTGGCGCCGCTTATCCTTGTGGCGCTGGCCTGCATCGATATTTATTTTGGGCTTAATTACCGTGTCTACACCCTGCTGGAAAAAGAGGACTGGCCGGCCCTGGTCCAGGAACTGGAAAGGAAGGTGTTTCAAAAGAACAATTTCAGCCCACGGCTGGTAAAACTGCTGATTAGCAGCTATCTGGTGCTGTCGGACGTGCAGTCGGTTACCGAGCTGGAAAGGCGGCTTGCCATTGTAAAGAAAAGCCTCCTCGACGAAAATGCGTTAAGCTTCTGCGCCGCCCGTATATTAAGCAAGGATTACCAGGGGGCGGTCGCTTTCCTTGAGCCGCGTTGTTCCGGCGGGGCCTCCGTAAAGGGGAGCGAGGCTGAATGGCTCCACTGGTATTACGGGTTTTCCCAGCTTTTGTCACGTCGCTTCGAAGGGGCCGCGGATGCCTTTTTGCTTATTGCGCAGCATGGCAGGGAAACCATACCAGCCGGTATGGCTTCGTACTTTTTAAACGAGAACCTGTCGGCTTTCCTCCCAAAGCGCTCGGGGAAACTTAAGGCGGAAGCGTTATTGGCCGGGGATCGGGTAAAAAGGAGCCTGCGCAGCCGAAGCGACTGGGACAGGGAGCTTAAGCGGCTGGATACAGAAGTTTATGCTGCTGTGCTGCAGTCATATACAGGCAAGGCAGGCGATTACCTGTATAAATAACAAGGGGCTTGGCATGAAACTAATCAGCAAATCAGCAAAACTGGACAATGTTTGCTACGATATCCGGGGGCCGGTACTCCAGGAAGCAAAACGGCTGGAGGCGCAGGGCTTTAACCTTATTAAGCTGAATATCGGCAATACAGCGCCTTTTGGTTTTTTTACGCCCGACGGGATAGTCCACGACATAATAGTCAATATGAAAGACGCGGAGGGTTATGGCGATGCGCAGGGCCTTTATTCGGCACGCAATGCCATTATGCTCGACCTCCATTCAAAAGGGGTAATGGATGTAGGGATTGACGATATTTACATCGGGAACGGGGTTAGCGAGCTTATCACTATCACCATGCAGGCGCTGCTTAACTCGGGGGACGAGGTGCTTATCCCCATGCCCGATTACCCCCTTTGGACCGCTGTTGTAACCCTTGCCGGCGGGAAACCAGTCCATTACCGCTGCGACGAATCATCCGACTGGAACCCTGATTTAGATGATATACGCGCCAAGGTTTCCCCCAGGACAAAGGCTGTCGTCGTTATTAACCCGAATAACCCCACCGGGGCGGTGTACGACAGGGAAATCCTGGAAGGGGTCGCTGCCATAGCCGCGGAGCACCAGCTTATTGTTTATGCAGACGAAATATACAGCCGCATTACCTACGAAGGGGCACCATACATCCCCATGGCCTCGATAAACCCGGACAATTTTACCGTGAGTTTTGACGGCCTTTCAAAAGCTTACAGGGCTCCCGGGCTCCGCTCCGGCTGGATGAGCCTTACGGGGAACAAAAAAAGCGCCGCAGATTATATTGAAGGTCTTAACATGCTTTCCAATATGCGGCTGTGCGCGAATATGCCTGCCCAGTTCGGCATCCAGGCCGCTTTGGGGGGGTACCAGAGCATTAAAGACTACCTCCTTCCCGGGGGCAGGCTTAAGGAGCAGCGGGACATAGCGGTTTCCATGGCTAACAATATCCCCGGCCTTTCGGTAACCACGCCAAAGGGCGCACTTTATTGCTTCCCCAAAATGGACATTAAGCGTTTTAACATTAGCGACGACGAGCGTTTTGTAATCGACCTGCTAAGGGACAAGCACCTGCTCCTTGTCCATGGGACAGGCTTTAACTGGGAAGCCCCGGATCATTTCCGTATTGTGTTTTTACCGGAACGCGAGACCTTAAAAGAGGCAATGACCCGCCTTGGGGACTTCCTTGGCGGGTATAAGCAGCAAAATTAAAGTATTCCGGAAATGAAGAGTCCTGGAAAAAGTGCATTTTTCCGGGTTTTCCCTGAATTTGGATAAAAAAAAGACGATGCATCTGGACGTCCAGGCTTTTGGCCTGCTTATGCACCGTCTTTACTTTCGATGTACCAATTATCGGCAGCTTTTCGCCCTTTCTTTAGCTCAAAAAGCAATTTTTCCAGCGCCCCCGGGTCCAGCATATTGGCGGCATACTGTTTTACCAGCAATTTGGGCGGCAGGAGGTAATCGTATTTGTCGGTAAAGGGGAGTCCTTTTGCCTGTATGGGCAGCGTGTCTTGCCCCCCATTATCGCCCCTAAAAACAGGTATTTCTTTGCCCAAAACTTCAATGAGCGAGGAATAAAATTCGTCCGGGGCAAGTTTTGTTGTTATGGAGAAATATAAACCCTCTAGTTCATTGATGGAAACCATGCCAAGCTTTTTTCTGTTTGTATCGCCACCAAGTGCTGCGGCGATTGTACGCATCCCGGCGCTCCCTGTCCAGGGGAATACATGCACGGTAGCGGGGCTGCTTTCGGCTTCTTCGTATAAAACCGGGTATTCGGTTATGCCAAGAAAGGCCGCGGCACTCGAGCCTTTTTCCAGGCATTCAGCAGCCATCGCGCTTAGGTAAGGGTATTTATCCCTTAAAGAAGCTGCGCCCGGAGCCCCTCTATTTTCCGAAATGATCTGCCGTATTTTTTCTATAATGCGGCTGTGCGTTTCGCCGCCCCTTCCCCTCCAGAGCCGCTCGTTCCCTTCGTCTTCGGTTCTGGTAACCCAAATTTCTTTTTTTGGCCCGTCTATGCTTTTTACAACCCAGCGCTGGCCGCCTACGGTAAGGGCCGCGAGCGGGGCAGGTATAAAATTGATAGTGCCTATTTCACGGCCTTCTGATAAAACACGGAATGTATCATCGCCGGGGAAGATTGGGTAAAAGCTGTAGTGGTTTACCAGGCGTTCCCCTTCCAGGCCGAGTATCAGGCCGCCTTCTGCGGTATTGCCGATAAAAGCGCAATCCAAAAGCCACGAGACAAGCGCGCGGAAATCGCCTGGCGGTATTTTTTTAAACGGCGGGAGCGAAAGGGTTTTTTTTGCCAGGCTTTCCGCACTGTGCTCGCCAAGCGAAGCAAGTATAGCCAGGGTCTGATGGATAAGGAGGCTTAGGGGGAGCGGTTTTTCTTCCGGCGGCTCTATCCATTTTTCTTTCAGGTAAAGCTCGATTACAGCAATGGCCCGCAGTAATTCCCATGGTATGTTCGCCAAATCGCCTGTGTTTGCCTTCCCTGTTGTACCCTTAATTGCAGGGCCGCTTATGCCAAAGTACATTTCCGCCCTGCCGCCGCCTGCATCGCGCCGCCCGGAACGGCCCAGCCGCTGTACAAATGCGGCGACAGAACCGGGCGGCCCCAGCTGGATAATCCTGTCCAGGCTGCCAATGTCGATCCCCAGTTCCAGTGTTGCTGTGGCGCAGATTACCTGCGGGCCCTCGCCGGATTTAAGCTGCCCCTCCGCTTCGTCGCGGAGCATGGCGGAAACACTCCCATGGTGCAGCAGGAAGATGTCCGGCTCGCCCAGCTTTTTCGCCAGCGCGCCCAGCGAGGCAGTGCATTCTTCTGCTTCCTGCCGGCTGTTGGTAAAGATTATTGCCCGTTTGTTCCTGCTTTGATCGTATAGAGCCTGGTAAAACGCGGCGCTTTTTTTAAAACCCGGCGCCAGTGTATGGTAACCCAGCGCAAGGCTGAGTTTTTTGCCGTTTATGGTGTCTTCTTCCACCAATTCCGTGGTAAGGCTTGTCCCCTGGGAAAGCCACTGTTTCCCGCCATCATAATCCCCCAGTGTTGCGGAAAGGCCGATGCGCCTTATCTGAATAAAGTTGCCCTCCTTTGCATCGCCTATGCGGGCAAGCTGGCAGATAAGCTGCGAGCCGCGGTCGCTCCCCATAAAAACATGGACCTCGTCGATTACGGCAAAAAGCAGGGAACTAAAGATACGGCTTATTTCCCGGCTCTTGCGGAGGAGCAGCGCTTCGAGCGATTCCGGCGTGATCAGCAAAATACCCGACGGGTTCCCCAGAAAGCGGTTTTTGCTGCCGCTGTCTATATCTCCATGCCAGCGCCATACCGGTATGTGCGCTTCGTCCGAATCCCTGCCAGCCATAAGCAAGTGCTCAAGGCGCTGCGCCTGGTCGTTGATAAGCGCCTTGAGCGGGCTTATGTAGAGGACAAGGGCTTTATTGCCGCCGCGGAAGATTGTATCCAGTATGGAAAGGATGGGGAAAAATGCCGCTTCTGTTTTCCCGCCGGCTGTCCCTGCGGCAATCAGTACATGGCAGTCCCTGTCAAATATTTCTGCTGCGGCTTTTTCCTGTATTCCATGTATGGCGCCCCAGCGTTCCCGGTAAATATATTCGCGGATAAACGGGGCAAAACGGCTAAAGGCGGCAGTCATTTAAACCTGAAACTGCGCGTACAGTTCTTCGGGGCTTGCAGCTTTTACCCTGCGGTCCTCGCGCTGTATCAGTTCAAAAAAGTCCGATTCGCTTTCGTCTTTTAGTATGTTTAACAGGGCAAGGTAATCCCTGGTAATTTCCCGCGGGGTAATAAATTCTGCCGCGCCGGGGGAGGAGAGTGCCAGTTCCAGAAAGGCGGTTATTTCTTCTTCTCCAACCCATGCCTCGTACCCATGGTGCAGGGCATGGATTTCGGTAAGCCTTTCCAGCAATATATAGATCTCTTCGTTGGAAAGGGTGGAAAGGCGCAGTACGGGGCTCCCCGAATCCACATGCCCGGAACGTACAAAACGGCTCTCTTCCAGGCGGCTTTTGAGCGCCGGGTAACTGGCCAGCCCGCGGCGCTCGTCTTCCAGAAATTGCGGTGTGCCCCCCATATAAAAGCCCATCCCCCTGGTCCTGCCCTGCATAATATCGTTAAAAATTGCCAGGAGTTTTTCATAATTGTTTTCGCGGGAACGGCGGTTTGCGATCTTGTAGAGTGTTACCCCCTCGTCAACAAAAACCAGGAGGCCCCTGTACCCAAGCTTGACGCAGAATGCCGCAAAGAGTTTTAGATGATCAAACCAGGTGTCGTCGGTAACAATTTCCCCTACAGGAAGCAGCCGCTTGGCTTCGGTCCTTGTCGCGTATTCCCCCCGTATCCAGCGCAGTGCGGCGTTTTTTTCTGCATCGTCGCCAGTAATGAATGCCCTGTAGAAGTGTGCTATTACCGCTGCAAAATCGAAGCCGTGCACATATTCTTTTATCCCGCCAAGGACTTCGTTTATTTTCCATTCTACACGGGATGTAAATTCGTCCTCTTCCGGTGAATAGCCTGCCTGTGCCGTTTCCGCCTGAATTTTGGTTATCCACTTTTCCAGCAGCGCTTCCAGCGCGCCGCCGTCCGGGCGCAGCTTTGTAGACAGCCGCTGCATCAGTTCGCGGCAGGTGGCCCGCCCAACGCCGCCGGACCCGGTAAATTTTTTGTCGGGGGAAAGGTCGGCGTCGGCGCAAAGGTAATCCCTGTCCAGCGCATAGTTCCGCAGTGCCTGGAGGAAAAATGTTTTTCCGCTCCCGTAACGGCCAATGACAAAGCGGAAAGCTGCCGCGCCTTCTCCAATCGCATCAAAATCATCAAGGGCAGTTTCAATTTCGCGTTTCCGGCCAACTGCAATATATTCCAGCCCTATCCGGGGCACGACTCCGGCAGAAAGCGAATTGAGTATTGCCTGGCTTATCCGTTTTGGGATGGTTATTCCCATTCGCCCAGTATACCCAGATATTCACTTGAGATCGAGGGGCTGTTTGTGCCGGTTTCAATTAAAATATCCCCAAACTGCGCAAAGAAAATTTCATTAACAGTATCGATCTGCGTATCTGCGGCGGCAGCTGCTTTCCCGTGCATAATATTTTTTATTGTTTCGCTTTCTGCTTCGCCGAGCGAAAATAAAAAATCCAGAAAAGTTTTTTTGTCCGGCCTTTCGTATTTTTGATGCGGGATTAGATTAATTGTTTTTTGCAGCCTGGGGTGTTTTGTCCGGGAGTAAGGGTTTTCATGTGTGTAAGACGGGCCTTCTTCCTGTTTTAGCATTTCCCTTACTGCGTCGCTTTCTTTCCTAAGTTCTTCCAGGAGTTCGTTTTCCAGGCTAAGCGCTTTGATGCTGGTTTTTAAAGCAGGCAGCGGGTTTTCTTCCGGTTCCAGTGCAAGGGCAGCCAGAATATCCAGCAAGGGTTTATGCGAAGAAAATGCCGGCCTCATTGCCGTATACGATGTAGCCCCCAGAAAGCGGCTGTTGTTGAATGCGACGAAATCGGTTTTTTGCCGCTCCGGCGGGAAGAAAAACCCAAAGAAAGGTTTTTTCCAGTCGCGGCGGAGCTGGTTGTCAAGAAGGGCGAGCGTTCGGCAGAACTGTTCCGGCAGCCCGGCACTGTTCCCTTTCCGGGCAAGTGCCCTGGGGGGGACAAGGCTTTTTAGGAGGGGCCAGAATTTAACTGGATCAAAGCCGCCCTCACTGTCAATAAAAAAATGGCAGACAGACAGGTCGGCAAGCAGTTCCCCTGTTTCTGCTACCCCGCTGTGGTTTTCGCTGAACCAACTGCTGCTGTTTAATTCATCCAACAGGACAGGGAACGCCTCTCCGGTAATTTCATAGACGACAGCAAAATCGACGCAGAATTTGCACAAAAAATCAGCTGTCTCCGGGTAATATTTGGCGCATTCATGGAATAAATTGAGTAATTCGCTAAAATGATGCATTGGGCCTTCTTTCCCCATACAAAGCGCAAGCTCTTCGGCATAGAGCCGGACATACGTCTCCATGTACAGGGAATCCGGTACGACGCGCACATAACCGCGGCGGCATTCATTGCGCCAGAAAAAGAAATATTCCAATTGCGTCTGGTTTAAAGCGGCGAACGGAGCAGAAGGCCTTATGGGGGGAGGCTCCCGGTTCAGCAAAAGCTTTTTTTTGCCGGGGGCAGTATAGAACAAAGCCTGCTCCTCCTTAAAATCATTAATGCTTAAGCCGGAAAATTTACTGTTCACCAAAAACGAGCAGCCGCCTGGCCGCTCATATTTTTCCCTGGCTCCTGTTTTTTGGGTGATTGGAAACGGGAGGGTTTCCATGCAGTTGCGGAATAAATAGTCTTGAATGGGTTTTTGCCTGGTGTTCCCTTGTTGATTTTTCTGCTTTAGCGGAGAGTGGGCATTTATTGAAAGTTTTAACCTTGCAACAATTTCTTCCGGGCCTGGGGAGAGGCTTCTTTGGTTTTTATGGGTGCCGGTATTGACGGTAATAAGTATATCGCAGCGCCCTTTTTGGGTACGTGGCATAAGGGCAAGTTCCTCGAAGAATATTATGCCCAGCCCGGTAAATTCCCCGCTTAAAAGAGGGACATTGCCCGATCCTATGTTTACCGGGATTTCCCCGGCAGAGCTTTCTGCGGAAACACGGGCATTGGGCAGATATTTAATAAGCTTTGTGTCAAAAAACTGTTTTGACACAAGGGTGATGATCCTGATTTTTTCGCTGTCTGTTTCTTTGTGCAGATGGGTAATATATTCTGCCAACAGTGGGGCTATTAACGCTTCGTCAATCAGGATGCCGCCGGGGAACCCCCATGCCCGCAGGAATTCCAGGTGGCTTTTAAAAAGCACAGACGCTGCGCCCCCGGCAACCCAAAAGGTATCCGGGAATTCAGGGCCACCGCAAAATAGCCCCGCTGCGTTTTTTGCCGGGCCCCTTTCCCCAAAAAAATCACTGCTGCCAAGCCGTACAGGCTTTATCGGCTCCCCGCCAAGGTACCTGCCCAGCGGGCCGATGCCCAGCCCCTCCATTTCTGCAAGGTGCTCTGCCCTGAACGGGTCGGCGCCATAGGAGACTATCCCCGGCGCCTCCAGTTTTTCGGAAAGTGAAAGCGCGGAAAGCCTTTCTTTCCCGTCGGCTATTACGGGGAGCCCCCATGCAGAACCGACACCTTTTTCCATAAAGGGCATGCAGCGGAGCAGCAGGCTTTTTTCCCGGAACATGGTTCATTGTACACGAATAATGGTTATTTTTCATTCCGGTTGACCATAGCGGCCAAAAGCGGTAATCTTTCATAAAGGGTAGATGCTGCGCAAAAAGCAGCGCCAGGCACAGTGCGGAACTGCATGGGGGTTTAATGAAATTTTTTGTTTCTAAAATTACAATCCTGGTACTGGCGGTATTATTATTTATTTCCTGTGGTACACTCCCGCCCCCTTCTTCGAAAAAGCCGTACCGGCCGTTAAGCAATGCGCTTAAAGAGGCTGTTGTCGGCACGGTGCAAACAAATTTCCAGACAAGGCAAGTCCCAGGTTACCGCGAGGATAACCGGAATATTAGCAATATGGCGTATATAGAATTGCTTAAAAAGGCAAAAGAGACATACGGCAATGACGTTGATGTACATGACATTACCTGGACAGACGTCAGGAGTATTTACGGCGAGACAGGGTGGATAGGCCATGAATTTTCCGCTATTGGGAAGGTAATTGTTTTTAGCGAGTTAAACAGGCTTACGGGGATAGAAGACGCGCTCGCGAAAGCGGCAAAAGACGCGATGAGAAGGGTGTCCAAAAACTCGGCAATAGCGATCATCTATATAACTGCCCAGGATGACTCAACCGTAAATTACATAGCCGGCGAACTGGAATTTATTCTGGTCAGCGAAGGTTATATTATCTGCGACCGGTCTCAGTTGGATTTGCTGCGGAAGGAGCAGAATTTCCAGATAAATGGGGAAGTTAACGACGCATCTGCCGTAAGCATTGGGAAATTTCTTGGAGCCAGTGTTGTTGTAACCGGGAAAATAGACGGCAAAGGCAATCTTCGCAGGCTGCGGCTGCGGGTGCTGGACACACAGACAGCGCAGGTAATCGGCGCAGCTTCCGAAAAACTGTAATATTTACCATCTGCCACGCTTTATACAAGTCCGTTTCCATTGAACAAGCGGCAAAAATCATTTAGCCTATACTCATGAAAGGCATTGAGTACCGCGGCCTTACCCGTATAGAAGGCCCTGTGGTAATTACCGGGCGCAGCGCCAATGTCGGCTTTAACGAGGTAGTCGCGGTTTACGACAGGGACGACGGGCGCCGCCTGGGCCGTGTGGTAGACATGAGCGGGGACTGGACGGCAGTCCAGATATTCGGGACCACAACAGGCCTTTCCGCCGACGATGCCCGGGTCGAATTCCTGGGGAAACCCATGGAGCTGCGGGTTGGGCCGGGGCTTTTGGGGCGTGTCTTTAACGGCCTTGGCGAACCGATCGACGGTTACGGGGAAATAATCTCCTCGCTTTGCCTGGATGTAAACGGCCTCCCCATTAATCCCTATGCGCGCAGCTACCCAAGGGATTTTATACAGACAGGCATCTCCGCCATAGACGGGATGAACACCCTTATAAGGGGCCAGAAGCTGCCAATCTTTTCCGGCAACGGCCTTCCCCATAACCGCCTTGCTGCGCAGATTGTAAGGCAGGCAAAGATCCTGTCCGGCGAGGCAGGGCAGTTTGTCGTGGTCTTCTGTGCCATGGGGGTAAAGTACGACGTAGCCCGGTTCTTCCTGGATGATTTTGAAAAATCAGGCGTACTTGCAAATGTTGCGGTGTTCCTTTCGCTCGCAGACGCCCCCAGCCTGGAACGGCTTGTCGCCCCGCGCTGCGCACTTACGGCGGCCGAATACCTGGCGTATGAACGGAATATGCATGTCCTGGTTGTCATGACCGATATGACCAACTACTGCGAAGCCCTGCGCGAAGTTTCTTCGATCCGCGGGGAAGTGCCAAGCCGCAAAGGCTACCCCGGTTACCTTTATTCTGATTTATCGAGCCTGTATGAACGGGCCGGGAAAATTGAAGGCTCCGCCGGATCGATCACGCAGCTCCCCATATTAACCATGCCCAGCGATGACATAAGCCACCCCATCCCGGATTTATCCGGCTATATCACCGAAGGGCAGATTGTCCTTGACAGGGAACTGTTCCAGCGCGGCGTCTACCCGCCGGTGGCAGGGCTCCCCAGCCTTTCCAGGCTTATGAAAGACGGGATAGGCCCCGGGATGACAAGGGAAGACCACAAGGATGTATCCAGCCAGCTTTTTGCCGCGTATTCCAAAGTAAGGCAGGTCCGTAACCTTTCGTCGATCATTGGCGCGGAGGAACTTTCCGAAAACGACAAAAAGTACCTGAAATTCGGCGAACAATTTGAACAGGTTTTTTTAAGCCAGGGGGAATACGAAAACCGCAGCATCGACAAAACCCTGGATTTGGGCTGGCAGGTAATAGCGTCGATCCCCAAAGAAGACCTTTTGCGGGTAAAACAGGAATACATCGAAAAATATCTGCGTACGGCAGCGGACACTTCCGGAATACCATGAGAGCAGTAACTATAGCAGCTTTGTTTTTTTATAGATAAAGGAAATACGCATGAATACTAAAATTATGGGTAAAGTGTTTTTCTTGATGGTTTTTTTCTGCTTGCTGCCGTCTCTATATGTTTTTTCCCTTTCGCTGGAAAGCCTTTTGCCGGAAGATTTGGCAAAGCAGTTGCTCGCGACAGGGGCAATTGACCGTGAACGCTTCGACACACCCTCTTTTGGCATGGTCCCCCGCTACCCCCCGCTGGAGCAGCTTTTGGAAACTTCCCGGCGCAGCGTTGACCCCAATATTACCGTTGAATCACTCCGTATATATAAAAAACCCCTCGCCCAGAGCAATTGGGGCGCATCCGAAAGGGCAGGGCTTTTTAACGGTATTTGTTCTGTAAGTACCCTAAAGGGGCTCGAATATTATTCCAAAAGCAGAAACGCCATGCGGGTTTTGTTTGAAACTTCGGCTGTTGTTGACGGTCCGGCAGGGAAAACCCCTCTGCCCGACCCGGTTTTTGGGAGCCCTCCACCCGAATATAGCATCTATGTTCGCCAAAAGGATCTAACCTTTGGGGACAATGTATACCAGTTTAACTATTTCGCCCATGAATCATGTTTTATTGTGGTCCAGGAAAATATTACCGGCCTAAATTACGGCATTGTCAACGTTATTGGCAAAAAAAGGCTCCGTTCTGCTGTTGCCGTTTTTGACTGTGGCCCGTACCTTCTTGTTTATGCCGCATCGATGGCCAGGGCATCAATGCTCCCCGGTATGCGGCAGCGGGCCGGGGAATCGATCGCCAACAGGGCCAATGCCCTTTTAAACTGGTTTGTCCAGAAAGCAGACAGGGCCTATGGCAAAGAAAGCTAAAAATGGCACATGAGCAAATAGCCCCGACAAAAAGCAACCTATTGCGGGTCAAAGAGCGCCTTGCAACAGCCATGGAAGGGTACGACCTCCTGGAGCAAAAGCGGGAAATCCTTGTTATGGAACTTATGCAGAAGGTTGAGCAGGTAAAGCTCCTGGAAAAGGAAATGGACGCCTGTATAGAGACTGCCTACCCGGCATTAAAGCGTATGCTGGTCTCCATGGGGCGTGAGCGGGCGGACAGGCTGTCCCGCGGGATAAAATACCGCTTTGAATTAAGCGAAAAACTGGTAACTATTGCCGGGATGAAGCTCCCCAGCCTGGAAATTTCGCTTCCAGGGGCAGAATTGAAGTATTCGCCTGCGAATTCATTTGCGGAATGTGATGAAACTGTGCTAGAATTCTTTAAACTGCTCAAAATTCTAACCGAATTGGCGGCAGTCCGGACCATTGCCTGGACGCTTGCCCGGGAAGTCCGGAAAACCCAGAGGCGGGTCAACGCGCTGGAAAAAATGGTTATCCCGTCTGCCCGGGATACAAAACTATACATAGAAGCGGCTCTTGAAGAACGGGAAAGGGATTCGTTCTTTACCAGCAAACTTTTAAAAAGGAAGGCCAACAGGGGATGATAAAGGGGCTTTTTTCCAACATTGTCGTAGCTGTCTCCGGATCGGACGCATCAATACTGGCGTCAAAATATGCGATAGTTCTGTCCAAGCTCTACCATTGCAGGCTCTCTGCTGTCTATGTAATAGATACAGCTACTATCAGGCAGCTTACCCTAAGCAAGATTTTTATTCAGGAGGAAAGCCAGGAATACGAAAAAAGCCTGGAAGCCAACGGGGAGCGGTACCTGTCCTTTGTGGAGGAACTGGCCCGTGCAAAAGGGGTTAAAATAGAACGGGAAATGCGCCGGGGGGCTGTCTACACCGAAATCCTCAGCGCTGCCGATGAACGGAAAGCGGACCTTATTGTGCTGGGCGGCTGGGAAAGGGACCGTAACGCCAGGGACATTATTACCCATGCCCACAGGGAAATCATGATAAGCGCAAAGTGCTCGGTACTGCTGGTAAAAGAGCCTTCAATCGATCAGCTATATAAACAGGCATAGCAAGTAAATATGGATAACTACTATTCGCTGCTCGGTGTCAAAAACAACGCTACGTATGAAGAAATTAAAAAAGCTTTTAGGGAGCGGGCAAAGCAGTGCCACCCCGACATTGCAGGCAAATCGGCAGAAGGGGATATGCGCAGGCTACTTTCTGCATACGAGGCGCTTTCCAGCCAGGAGCGGCGTTTTGAATACGATCGCGCCCTTAATCGTTTTGCCAGCCAGTTCGACTACCCGACATTCCTCCGTGAAAGAAAAACAGACCCAATAAGCCAGGCAAAACTGCTGTTCTACCTCTTGCTTAGGCCCGGTAACCGGCAATTTGACCCGGTAGAAGTATGGGAAGAAAACGGCGGCCCGGCCTTTGCATTGGAAAAGTACCTTGACAGGGAAGACTGGATGGATTGCAGTTTCCTTTTGGCGGAAGAGCTCGACAGGCTTGGGCGGTTCAGCGAAGCCTTCATTTTAATGCAAAAGGTAATGAAAGAAGAAAAAAAACGGCCGTATTTTAAACATTTTATGGACGATGTAGATATCTTTGTTAAAAAACTCAGCAGAAAAATCATGCAATCGGAAAAGAGGGCAAAAGCATCGTGATACGCTTAAAAAACGATTCGCAGATAGAGGGGATAAGGAAGTCGTGCAGGATGCTTTCTGCCATGTTCCGGGAACTTATCCCGCTTGTTAAACCAGGCGTTGTTACCCTTGATCTGGATACATGGGTACAGGGCTGGATTAAAAAGAACGGCGGGAAGCCTGCCTTTCTTGGTTATGGGGACGACAAAAAAAACCTTTTCCCCGGCGCGTTGTGTGTTTCCCTTAACAATACGGTTATCCACGGCATCCCTTCCCGGCAAAAAATTTCCGAAGGCGACCTCGTGTCCCTTGACTGCGGGATCGACCTGGGGGGCTTTATCAGCGATCAGGCGCTAACCATAGAGGCGGGAGAAGTAAGTGAAGCTGCCCATCGCCTTAACCTGACGACAAAAGAATGTCTGTACCGCGGCATCGCCGCCGCAAAGGCAGGGGAGCGGCTCTTAAATATTTCCAGGGCGGTCGAGGCCCATGCAAAATCTTCCGGCTACGGGATAGTAACCCGCTACTGCGGCCATGGTGTCGGGTTTGCCCTCCACGAAGACCCCCATGTGCCAAATATAGCCAAGGGTGCAAACCCCCGGCTTTCGCGCGGCATGGTCTTTGCCGTGGAGCCCATGATCAACACCGGGACCGGGGAGGTCGAAGTCCTGGACGATGACTGGACAGTGGTTACAGCCGACGGGGGCCTGTCTGCCCATTGGGAGCATACCCTGGCTGTTATAGGCGACCGGGTCGAAGTTTTAACGGAAGACGTGCTGTAAACCAAAATTTACCGCAGAGGCAGGGTTACCCCTAAAATACTATTACGTTCATACTCACCCCGCATAATGGGGAATTTGCCCAAGCCTTAGGCGCGGTCGTGGCTGCAGTTGACGGACGCTCTGGCGTCGCTG
>Ga0082212_10006905_pt1 | contig 15140 bp, 13 predicted proteins | sample TergutNt197P3_FD_71548 | JGI IMG/M metagenome (GOLD analysis project Ga0082212, IMG submission 71548) | Neocapritermes taracua P3 segment gut microbial communities from Petit-Saut dam, French Guiana - Nt197 P3 | ecosystem: Host-associated > Arthropoda: Insects > Digestive system > Gut ...
TGGCGGTGGAACAGGTTATTGATTATATAGAAAACGGTAACATTGTTAATTCGGTAAATCTTCCTAATGTTGCGATGAGCAATTCCGGCGATTTCAGATTGTGCGTTATACACAAAAACTCGGACGGCTTATTAACGCAAATAACAAATATGGGGAAAAATATCGAGAATATGGAAAGTAAATCGAAAAATGAATATGCGTATACCGTTCTCGATGTAAAAGGCAGTGCGGACGGTATCGCCGATAAGGTAAAAGCAATTGACGGCGTTATCTCGGTAAGGATTATTAAATAACTATACAAACTATACAAACAAAAAGAGCGTTGTCTTTAACGCTCTTTTTGTTATGCTAACTAATAAACTCTTTAATTTTCGATACCAATTGACTCGGACGGAAGGGCTTGGTCAAAACGCCCGCCGCACCCGCTTCGTCCGCCTTTTCCATGTCTTCTTTTTCCGAATTTGCGGTTATAAACACAATCGGCGTTTTTATACCGCTTTGTTGTATTTTTTTTGCGAGTTCGTATCCGCTCATCTCGGGCATCTCAACATCCATAAGAATTAAATCGACGCTTTTTTCTTTCAAAAAAACGAGTGCATCCTCGCCCGAATTAACACAACTCAACTCATACGGCTCATCTTGAAGATACCTTTTCAACGAATTAAGAAACATTACCGCGTTATCCACCGCAAGTATACTGCCTTTATTCTTACCTATCATTTTTTGGCTCCTCCTCTTTCGTCATTATTTTGGCGTAATTGGAACTGTGCAATCAGCTCCTCGAGCATTACCGACTGATTACTCATTTCGTTTGATGCCGACGCGCTTTGTTGAGCGGTCATACTGTTTTGATGAACAACCCCCGCGACCTTTTCAACGCCGTCGTGAATTTGATTTATTCCTTGATATTGTTCGCTCGAAGAGACCGCAATATCTCTTGCAATTTGCGCGCTTTCGTTTATTCCGGACACTATTTCGTTTAAACTCGCGGCGGTTTCCTCCGCAATACGCGAACCCAATTTTGCTTTCTCTATAGAGTTTGCAATTAACCCCCCGCTGTCCTTTGCCGCCTCCGCGCTTTTTCCCGCGAGGTTACGCACCTCCTCGGCAACAACCGCGAAGCCCTTTCCGTGTTGACCCGCGCGCGCCGCTTCAACCGCCGCATTAAGCGCGAGGATATTGGTTTGAAAAGCAATATCGTCAATAACCTTTATTACCTTGCCTATACTTTGGCTCGCTTGATTAATTTCATTTACGGCGTCCATCATTTCGTTCATTTGTCGGCTACCCTTTTCGGCGTTTTCCTTAATTGTAGCGGCGAGCTTTGCCGACCTTTCTGCCATATCCGCGTTTTCCTTTGTAACCTGTGCAATTTGTGACATTGATGAGGACAGGGTATCGACGGCGTTCGCCTGTTCCGATGAGCCGTCTGCGAGCATTTGCGCGCCGTCCGCAATTTGCTTTGAGCCGTCTGCAACCTGCACCCCGGCAACCGCGACTTTGTTTAATACAGAAAGCGTTTCTTCAACCATAAGGTTAATTGCTAAGTTTATAACGTCGTTATCCGAACGGGTATTCGCTCTAAGTGTATAATCGCCCTCGGCGACTCTCGTTAAAATTCTCGCTTGCAGCTTAAAGCTTTCAAGCATTTTTGAAAAAGTACGTTCTAATATAATCACTTCGTTATTTGTCGGGGTTATTTCCGAATTTAAGCCGTCAATTTTAATATCACCGTTTGATATACGTTCCGCAACCGCCGTAAGCTTGCGAATCGGTCGCGTAACCGTTTTTTTGACCGAATACAGTATAAAAATAGCAGAAAACATGAGTATGGCGGCGGTTATAGGAATTATCCAAAGCATAGTAGCAGTAAACGATTGCATCATTACCTCGCCAATGACCCTTTCGGGCAGTATAGTCACAATATGCCAGCCGGTAGCGGCAAGACTACCCGAAGCAATGTAATTGTATTTACCGTCGGTGATTCTATGCTTGTACACCCCGTCTTCATTGGATATTTTTCGCCATACATCAGAAAATGCACCGTCCGCAACGCGATTAAGGTTGTTGAACTCTTCATCATCAACGGGAGCAAATTGCGGCGATTCATATATAAGAATATCTCCGTCGGAGCTTAGCAACATACTTGAGCCGTCCTTATGAAGCGTTGTAGCGAGCGTTTGTTCTTTAAGGAAAGGCAGAAGAATATCAATTCCCGCAACGCCCGCGAGCTTGTTCTCGCGAATTATAGCGCGAACAACGGTTATACAAAGCTCTCCGGTGTTTGAATCAACATAAGGGTCTGTGATAAGCGCGTTGCCCGTATCCGTCACAGCTAATTTATACCAACCGCGTTCGGTAGCCCTCCACCAGTCGTATAACTCTTCTATAGCGAAGCCGCTTCCGAATACGGCGGTATTATCCGGAAAGCCTATATAAACATCTAAATATACACCGTCGCTTTTATGCGCCGCGCTCAATATATCGAGAATTGTATCTTCGTCCGAAAAATCATCAATGTAAGTAAAAGCGGACGCTACAGAGTTTACGACCGCCTTATGCCCCTCGAGCCATTCGTTCATAACGAGTGCCTGTCGCGTGGTTTCGCTTTGCCACTTAGATAACGATTCGGCGCGAATACTGTTGCTTGCTAAATAAGTAGAGATTCCGACCGTTACGATTACCCCTAAAAAGATAATACATACCATGATAGCCGATATTTTCGTTCCTATACTTTTCATACGCAATAAACTCCTCTTTAAAATTACAGGCTCTTGTGACTCTTTAACAAGTATAGCTTATAACACTTGTATTGTCAAGCGGAACTAAAGAAATTGTTCAACAAGTTTATTACCCCAATAAATGTTCAATCAGAATCTTTATGCCGATAAAAATCAGTATAGCACCCCCCGCAAACTCCGCTTTTGACTTAAACCGCGCACCGAATACATTCCCGATTTTGACGCCGATTACCGAGAGGACAAAAGTTGTTACACCTATAAAAGCAACCGCAGAAATAATTTGAACCTTTAAAAAAGCAAATGAAACCCCAACCGCCATCGCATCAATACTTGTTGCAACGGCAAGGGGGAACATTTTTTTGACGCCCAATGTCGATTCGATTGTATTTTCGGAGCTTTGTGCGGCGGGAATATAATCGTTGTCGTCTTTTTGAAGACTTCCCGCTATCATTCTTACACCAAGAAAGGAAAGGAGTATAAACGCTACCCAATGGTCATAATTAATTATTCTTTCGGCAAACAAAGACGCCGTTATATACCCCAATACCGGCATCCCCGCCTGAAAAACGCCGAAATACCCCCCCACTATTAACGCCTTTTTTAAAAAGGAAGCAAACGAAAGCTTCTCCCCGTTTTTTTGCACGGTCAAGCCTATGCAAATTGAAACGGCAAAGGCGTCCATCGAAAGCCCCGCGGCAAGTATAAAAAGTTCAATTAAATTCATATAGTGTTATTTAGTTGGCGGAGTAATATTCCGATTACAAATGTTCTTTGACGGACAATTGGCACAGCCGATTTCGCGCGGCGGTTTATCGGAAAGCTTGTTCACAATAGTTATTATCATGGCAAAAGTGAAAAAACCGCCCGCCGGGAAAAGAAAAAGCATTACCGGGTTGTCCGATAAAATCGGAAGCTCAACGGCAAACGACGTCCCCGCCAAAAAAGTTCCGGCTCCGAGGATTTCACGTATTGCGCCCATTAAAAACAACACCCATGTAAAGCCCAGCCCCATGCTTATTCCGTCGAGCGCGGAAAGGAAAGGGTTGTTTTTAGACGCGAACAATTCCGCCCTTCCCAATATAATACAATTGACGGTAATGAGCGGGAGGAATATGCCGAGACTGTTGTAAAGCACCGGCACAAATGCCTCTACCATCCTGTCTACAAATGTAACAAATCCGGCAATAGTCACAATGTAACACGGGAGTCGCACCTGGTCGGGAATGATTTTACTGAGCAAGGATATGGTGAAGTTTGAGCATAACAATACGAATACAGTCGCAACACCAAGTCCTAAGCCGTTTACCGCCGTTGTCGTTACCGCTAATAACGGACACATTCCGAGCATTGTAACTAAAACGGGGTTTTCCTTGATAATTCCGTTAAGTAATATACCGAAAGGTTTTTTCATATCCACCACTCCTATAATTATACAAATATTTGTATAATTATAACATATCCTTGAACAAATGTCAAATAAAATTTACTTGACAAAAAAATAACAATATGGTATACTGTATATGTTTTTAAAAAGAAAGGATTTGTAAACAATAATGGAACTATACCGAAACAAAGAAATTGAAACAATGGGGCGGGAGCAGCTCAGAGAGCTTCAACTCCCCCGCCTTCAAAACACCGTTAAAAGGGTGTATGATAATGTGCCGTTTTATCGCGAAAAAATGCAGAAAATCGGCATTACTCCCGCCGATGTCAAATCTCTTGACGACTTGACGAGGCTTCCGATAACCGTTAAACAGGATTTGCGCGACAATTACCCCTTCGGTTTATTCGCCGTTCCCATGGAGGATATTGTGCGGATTCACGCTTCGTCGGGGACTACCGGTAAACAAACGGTTGTAGGGTATACAAAAAACGATATTGATATGTGGGCAGACTGTATGGCGAGGTGCCTGGCTATGGAGGGAGCGGACACAAGCTCTCGGGTTCAGGTTGCTTACGGTTACGGATTGTTCACCGGTGGTTTAGGCGCGCATTACGGCGTGGAAAAATTGGGCGCGACCGTAATTCCCGCGTCGTCCGGGAATACACAAAGACAGATAACGATGTTGGTCGATTTTGGGGTTACGCACATATGCTGTACCCCTTCTTACGCAATGAACATAGCCGAGGTTATGCAGGAAATGGGCGTCTCTAAAGATGACTTAAAGCTCAAAGCGGGTTGTTTCGGGGCGGAACCGTGGAGCGACGGAATGAGAGCGGAAATTGAAAATCGGCTCGGACTTCGCGCTCACGACATATATGGATTAAGCGAAATAATGGGGCCCGCCGTTTCGCACGAATGTCGCTATCGAAACGGACTACACATTTGGGAGGATAATTTCATTCCCGAAATTACAGACCCCGATACCGGCTTGCCCGTAAAAGAGGGGGAGGCGGGCGACCTTGTAATCACCACTGTTACAAAGGAGGGGATTCCGCTTATTCGCTATAAAACGCGCGATATATGCACTCTTTCTTATGACAAATGCGAGTGTGGTCGAACCCACGCGAGAATGTCAAAGCCGGCGGGACGAACCGACGATATGTTGATTATACGCGGGGTAAATGTATTCCCGTCGCAAATTGAGGCGGTTTTGTTAAGCGTCGGAGAGGTTCAACCGCATTATCAGATTATTGTCGACCGTGTGCGTAATTCCGACACAATGACGGTTGAAATTGAAATTCCCGAAAGTATATTCACCGATAATGTAAAGGGAATCGAGAGCTTTGAAGGAAAAGTCAGCAGTCAGTTAAACAGCGTTTTGGGAATAAATGCAAAAATTCGACTTGTAGAGCCTAAAAGTATTGCGCGAAGCGAGGGCAAAGCAAAACGTGTAATTGATAACAGAAGTAGGGGGTAATAGAATATGTTAAAGCAAATCACGGTATTTCTTGAAAACAAACCGGGCAGATTAGAAGGGGTAACGGGTTGCTTCGCGGAGGGCGGGGTCAATCTTCACGCCCTCTCAATAGCCGACACAACCGACTTCGGAATACTTCGTATAATTGTATCCGAACCGACGCAAGCCGCCGCCATGTTAAAAGAAAAGGGTTATATGGTTAAGCTCAATAACGTAGTGGCGGTTGCAATTGGACACAGTCCGGGGAGCTTGCATAAGGTCGTTCAAACGCTTCGAGAACTCGATATTTCAATCGAGTATATGTACTCTCTGACGAGTCGGCACAATGACCATGATGTTATTGTTATTTTTCGATTTGATAATCAAGAGGACGTAGAGAAAAAGCTCGCCGATAACGGTATTACTGTGTTAAGTGAGTTAGGCGGTGTAGAAAAATAAACTTCCTTTAAGAACCTTTATTCAATAACGCGACGCACTCGATATGACGGGTTCGCGGAAACAAATCGACCGCCGCCACCTTAACGGTATTGTAACCGAGCTTGTACAATCGCGAACAATCCCGCGCCGCGGTTGCGGGGTTACAGGAAACCATTATTATTTTCTTCGGGCATAAATTTGCCGTTTTTTCCAAAACGGATATGTCACACCCCCGCCGTACCGGGTCGAGTATGACCGCGTCGGGGGTGATTTTTTGCGAAAAATCACCCGCATCGCCGCATATAAACCGCGCATTATTAATGTTGTTCAGTCGTGCATTTGAGACGGCGTTTTTTACCGCGACCTCGTCGCGTTCAATCCCGATAATCTCCTTTGCCCGTTTCGCAAGCGACAGACCGATTGTACCTATTCCGCAATACAAATCGAGTATAACGGCGTTATCGGGTTGAACAAAATCGGCAACTATTGCGTAAAGTTTTTCGGCGGCGGGCGTATTGACCTGATAGAATGAACTCGGGGAAATTTCCACCTTTACACCGCACATTGTATCGGTAATTTTTTTATTGCCCGTAATAACCTCATAGCCCTTCATGTGAAAAGCCGTCGCGTTTGTTTCGCCGCTGTAATGTCCTCTTCTTACGCATATTTTTTGCGGCGTTCTTTTACCTCGCTCTTGTATCATACCGACGGCGCGCTTTATGCACTCGTTCATCTCGGCGGAGTACAGCTTACAGCCTTTGTGCGCGATAACCGTTTTGCTCTTTGAAGCAAGGAAACCGTATACAATACCGCCGCAAGAGTCTTCCGTTATATGAAGCTGAACATTATTTCGATAATAATTAACATTGTCGCTCGGAACAATCGGCAAAAACTCGGGCGTCAGCCTACCGCCGTCAATTCGCGTGAACCCGTCGCGCACAAACCGCTCCTTTGCTTTTAACTCGGCAGAATAGGTAATATGTCGAAAATCACACCCCCCGCATTGTCCGAACACTGTACAATCACACACACCCGTTATTCTGTCCGTTGAAGCTTGAATCACCTGTACAAGCTCGCCATAGATAACAGACCCGGTGTTTTTTATGGGGTTTACCTCTACATAATCACCTATTGCCGTAAAAGGCACAAATACAACCTTTCCGTTTATTTTGTCATCTTCTCCTTCTATTCGCCCAATTCCCGCGCCCTCGCTGTTGTATGCGGTGATTTTTACTTTCATATAGCTTTTCTCCATTTTTTAGTATTTGTTATTATAACATAGGAAATTCGTTTTTTCAATTGCTATTTGTGCAAATTGCTATATTCTTAGTAAAAACTTGATTTTTTTTTGCAAATATGATAAAATGTACAGAGCTTTTTGTAGCTCGGAAAGACAGAGGCATTATTAAATGATAATCAATATAACCGAGTATCTCGACCTTACCGCGGAGAAATACCCCGACAAGCTCGCGTTCAGCGATGTTAAAACGAGCTTGACCTTTGCTCAATTACGCGACGCTTCGAGGAGGATTGCGTGCGGTCTCATTGAGGACGGTCTTCATAAGGAGCCTATTGTAATTTTTATGGAGAAGTCCCCCGCAACAATCGCGGCAAACCTTGCGGTTGTATATTCCGGTAACTATTATGTAACCTTAGACCGCGAAATGCCTAAGCATCGAATCGAAATGATTTTCGAGGGGTTGAACCCTCGGGCGGTTATTTGTGAAGAATCGACCTATAATTTAGTTGAACAGTTTTGTAAAACAAATAAAATTTATATATACGATGAAATTGTTAAAAGCGACATTGATGAGGCTTCGCTCACAAGAGTGAGTGTCTCCGCAATTGACCTTGACCCCGTTTATATTGTGTTTACGTCCGGTTCAACCGGCGTTCCGAAGGGAATTACCGCGAGCCATCGCGCAGTAATTGATTACACAGAAAACCTTTCCGAGCTTTTGAAAGCGAACGATACAACGGTATTCGGGAATCAAGCTCCTTTATATGTAGACGCCTGTTTAAAAGAACTTATGAACACTATAAAAAACGGAGCAACAACTTATCTTATCCCGAGGGAAGCTTTTATGTTTCCGGTTAAGCTGATTGAGTTTTTAAACACACATAAAATTAACACAATTTGTTGGGTTTCGTCCGCTTTGTCAATGGTGGCGGGATTAAAAACCTTTGAAAGCGTTATCCCCGAGCATTTAAAAACGATATCATTCGGGAGCGAGATGTTCCCCGTTAAAAATCTTAACATTTGGAGAGCCGCATTACCCCGCGCGCGGTTTATCAATCTGTACGGGCCGACCGAAGCAACCGGAATGAGCTGTTATTATGAGATTGACCGCGAATTTTCAGATGAGGAAAAAATCCCAATCGGCAAACCCTTCCGCAATACAGAAATAATGCTGATTGACGATAACGACGGCATTATCACAAAAAGCGATATCAAAGGTGAGATTTGTATACGCGGAAGTTGTCTTTCATTAGGCTATTACAATGATATAAAAAAGACATCGGAAAGCTTTACGCAAACCCCCGCTACAAAGAATTACACCGATTTAATTTATCATACCGGTGATTTGGGGTGTTATAACGACCGAGGAGAATTGGTCTTTATATCGAGGAAGGATTATCAAATTAAACACATGGGATATCGTATTGAGCTTCCCGAAATTGAGACGGTGCTTTTAAGAAATGAAGAGATTTCTCTCGCCTGTTGTATTCACGATAAGGAAAAAGGAAAGCTAATTCTGTATTATACGGGCAAATTGACCGTATCGGAGGTTATGATATATCTGAAGGAATTCCTTCCGCGCTATATGGTTCCAAACCGAGTTTTCGCGCTCGACGAAATGCCGTTGACACCCGGGGGTAAAATTGACCGAGTCGAGTTGTATAGTCGATTAATCTAAAAAGAAAGGAATGGTCATAAATATGGAACAATTATTACAAATACTAATCGAGCTTCACCCCGATATTGACTTTGAAAAGCATACATCGTTGATTGACGACGCGGTGTTGGATTCTTTTGACATTATAACCATCGTCGGCGAAATAAACGACGCTTTTGACGTGGCGATTCCCGCCGCTCAAATTGTACCCGATAATTTCAACTCCGCCGCCTCGCTTTATAAATTAATTGAATCATTAGAGGAATGAGGAATCATCAATAATGTCATTTACGTCGTTTGAATTTATGTTATTCGCGGGAGCCGTTCTTGTTCTGTACTATGTAATACCGAATAAATTTAAAAAAAGCCTTCAATGGAAATTGCTTCTTATAGCGAGCGTTTTTTTTTACTATATGACCGGTCTTACAAATCTGTTATATATGAGCGCGACAATTGTCACAACCTACCTCGCCGCATTGATGATAAACAGATTAATAAACGCACAAGAAAAGCTCGTTAAGGATAATGTTAAACAAGGGATAAGTCCAAAGGACGGGCTTTGCTCGTCCGGAGGGCGAATCTTGCCGTTGAATAAAGCAAAACAAAATCTAACGAAGGAAGAGCTAAAAGCATATAAAGCTAAAAATAAAAAAAAGCGTTTTTGTATATTGACTTTATGCCTCTTAATAAATTTTGGACTTCTCGGAATTGTAAAGGTTACGGGATTAGCAATATTAGGCGTCTCTTTTTATGTATTTAGGAGTATGAGCTATATAATCGACATCAATCGCGGAAAATTCCCCTGTCAGCGTAATCCGTTTAAGCTCGCGCTTTTTATATCTTTTTTCCCGCTTATTATGCAGGGGCCTATCACAAGATATGATGAAACCGAGCCGGCGTTGTTTGCGGGGAACAAATTTGTTGTAAAAAAGACAGCCTTCGGGCTTCAACGTGTATTATGGGGCGTTTTCAAAAAGCTCGTTATAGCCGACAGACTCGGCGTCGCCGTTGTAACGCTTTGTAACAATCCGGAACAATACGGCGGCGTATACGCATTAATGGCTATGTGCTTTTACGCCGTTACGCTTTATGCCGACTTTAGCGGGGGCATAGATATAACTATAGGGATAGGAGAGGCATTGGGAATACCCATTGCCGAAAATTTCAAAAGCCCGTTTTTATCGCGCAATATTTTTGAATATTGGAGAAGATGGCATATAACAATGGGGCGTTGGTTCAGAGAGTATCTTTTCTATCCCCTTTCGGTATGCAAACCGATGTTAAAGCTCAGCGGATTCACCCGAAAGCGTTTTGGAAACGTCGGAAAGCGTATACCCGTATATATAGTTACAACAGTAACCTGGTTCTCGACCGGTATATGGCACGGCGTATCTCCGAATTTTATAGTTTGGGGGTTGTTAAACGGTGTTGTAATTATGATTTCACAGGAACTCGAGCCTTTGTATCTGCGGTTTAATAAATTCACCTTTACAAAGAGCTTTCCCTACACCTGTTTTCGTATATTCCGCACATTTTGGTTGATGTGTTTTATTCGTTCATATGACTGTTATGCGGGGGTACGTACAACCGTATCGGTACACCTTTCGATTATTACCGATTTCCAATTGGGGAAGCTTTTATCCGACGGGGTGTCGGAATTAGGGCTTAATATCTCCGACTATATTGTGGTCGGGTGCGGTCTCGCCGTATTAATCACCGCTTGTTTCATTAAGCATAAAACAAAATGTGAACACGTTCGACATTGGTTAAGCGAAAAAACAATGCCGCTTAGATTTTTAGTATACGGCGCATTATTATTTGGCGTGATTATATTCGGCGTATACGGCTTCGGCTTCGATGCGCGCGGCTTCTTATATACACAGTTTTAAGAGCCTGCTAAATATAATCGGTTAATCACAGGCAATATCAAGCATCTTCCTGATGATTCTGCTGTTATGACTCCCGCGGATTTTTTATTATATCAAACTTTCTAAGCGCAATAGAGTTAAAGCACCTCAAATTCAGATGCACCGTCATAATAATATGTTATATCTATTAATTCGTCATTGTCAAATATAAAGCTTAGACTCATTCCGTCTTTGATATATTGAATCCTTACATCGTTACTTTCTGTCGGCGTTCCGTAGATTTCCTCCACCTCTTCCTGCGCCATACCGATAAACGCACCTTCGGGGGTTGAAACGGTATCATCTCTGAAAATAATTGTTAAAATGTAATCCGGTTCACCGTCTGCGGGTGAAAATGTATTAAACTGTACGCCGGGATAAAAGTACATAAAATCGAGTCCGTGAAAAGCACAGCTTTCATCAACAAATGTATCCTGCGGCTCCCCCAAGGCTTCGAGTAAATCGTCCGCAAGGCTCCCCACCGCGACATTATAACCGTCATAGCCGAAAATATATCCGTTTAAGCAAGAGGTAACAAGTCCGCCCGAAACGTCGTCTTCGGTTTCCGATTCCGTATCGGCGATTATAACAATTTCTTGATTCTCGTCGGGGTCGGGCTGCGGTTCGGGTGTGGTTAAATCGGTACAGGCGGTACAGGCTATGCAAATTGCCCCCGCAATAAGTAATGCAGTTATTTTTCTGATTATTTTCATTTCTGATTATTTCTCCTTTAATTGGCAGTTTTGTTTTTCGTTTGCGTTTCATTTGGTTTTTTTATAGATAACCGTTGATATTTCGCCGTTTTGTTCGAATTCTCTCAACTGAACGGCTTTAAGATCGTTGTAGTCGCGCGTTTTTTTTGCCCAAATCGCCGCGATTTCTATATCGTTTCTAAAATCGGTAATGTTAAACCGCTCGATTAATTCGCCCCCCAACCACCGAGAAAGCTTTTCCGCGCCGTATACGTTCATGTGCCGCCCCGCGTTCGCCGTGTCGGTGTTGTAGTCAATCCCCGTTTCGTCGTGCATTTTTAACAAATTGTAGTATAAAAGCGAATACCTCCTCGCGTATTCCGACACTTGTTCGTCCCATTGTTCATACCAGTATGGCCATATCGACGGGGATTTTATGAGAATAAGCTGTATACCTTTTTTCTCGCAAAGCTCTCGCATTTTATCGAGATATTCAAAGCAAACAGGCGGCAATGTATAATCGACTAATCGCGCCCCCTGCGGTTCTATCGTAACCGGTACCGTTTCGCTTCGCATTAAGTAGCCGTTTAAACCGACGTTATCCTTGCGGAAAAAATACTTGAAATCATCTCCCGTAAGCTCTTTCCAGCGGTCATGATATCTAAAAATAGGGAACAGGTAGTTGATTTTTTTCTCCCCGTCAAATGCCGAAGCCTCAATCGCATTAAGCTTTGCGGCGGATAATCTCATTCCCTCTATATTAAGCCGGTTGTACGGCTCGCTGACCGATTCGGCTTTCCCCATTCCCAGTACAGATAAAACTACCACATCGGGTTTTTCATATCTGAGCGTGTCCGCTAATAAGTAATAACTCTGCCACATTGTCTGTGACGCGCCGCCGCGAATGTATGAGGTTATTCCGTATTCGTTGAACAACTCGTGCGGCGAAAAGTTTTGATAAACTTCACAATCGCCTATAAAAATAACACTGTGATTTTTAGGCTCGGGATAATATTCACTTATCAACGCGCCGTCATAAATATCGCTCATGTATTTTGGCGTCAACAACCTCTGTAACGAGAAAAAGAGAGTTGTGAGTATAAGCAATGCCGCAGTATATTTTATTATTGTTTTATACATAAAAATTCCTATAAAGCCCGCCCGTAAGCTCTTGTTTACTTATTGAACCTCGGGATATAATTCGGCGTGGTACAAATAACGGTCAAATCGCGCAACTGTATCGTTAAGTTCAAATGCTCTCGCATTAGTGAAACAGAAGGTGTCTGTAACGCCGTCATAATACTGTGTCGCGTCATAATGATACCACAAGCCGTTTATTTTAATCAGATTCCATTCGTGTTTGTCCCAAATATTGATTATTCTTTTACTTTCAATTCCGATTATATTGAAAAAAAGCTCGGACATTCTCTGCGATATAATACAATCCCCCTGCATAGACATCAATCCCGTATAAAGCATAACAATATCGTTGTCGGGATAGGCTAAATTACGAACAAATTTCACGTTGTTTAAAACATAAGCGTGAATAAGCTTAACCCTCTCGAGCGGGTCATATATATCAAATACCCCCATTTGTCTCAATCTTTGGTTTGCTATATCGTCGAGAATTGTTTGGGTTATCGGCGAAACGACAACCTTGACCGTCACCTGTGACGAATTACCGCTTCTGTCGGTTGCCGTATAGGTCACCTGATATTCTCCCGCCAGACTTATATTCACGCCGCTCGAATCAATAGAAAGCTTCGGCTCGGGGTCATAATCGTCTGTAACGGTAATTCCCGTGCGGTATTTTACGGTCGCGCCTATAGTGGCGTATACATCTGTCGCGCCGTGGATAACCGGCGGAACGGTATCCTTAACAATATTGAGCACCGGTGTTATATTAATATAGTTACCGATTTTATCTGTAACGCGAACCGTTACCGTCTGTTCGCCCATTAATGCCCAATCGGGCGTTTCGACAAAAGCGGAGGAAAGCTTTTTTATGATAGCATCATCTGCGGTAAAAAAGTCGCCGCTTTTTGCCTTTTCGCCGACAAATATTAAATGATTCTTTACGACAATTTGCGGAGGCGTGTTTTCTATAACGACCGCCTTTGATTTATATTCTTCGCCGTTTATGGAAAGGATAACGCCGTATTCGCCTAATTCCTTATCAAACCCTTCCGGCGGTGATTTTACAAAGTGACAATCGTCGGTATCTGCAAAGGACGTGAAGGCTTTTACCTCAAACGGCTTATCTCCGCCTCTGATAAAGAAAACCTCATCATCGACAGCAAAAACCTCACAGACTGTGTTTATTATCGAAAAGTTCCCGTGTTCATCGGTCAACCTTACCGCTACATCATACATTCCCGGTTCGGAAAAATCGGGCTTTGTTGCAGATGCGTCAAATTCCGCCGTTACCGCCGAATGGTCTGACAAATCTTTGTAAAAATCATCGGGTGAGGGCGTATTGCCCGCAATAACAGAGACGCTTACGGGAACGGCAACCGGCGGTAAATCATCAATTACGCGAAACGAAAATATGTAATCTCGCCACCCCGCTCTAATCGTAACCTTGTAGTCGCCTATAACATCGGTATCTATATCTGCATTTCTGAAACGCGCCCCACCGTGCAGCGCGGTAAACCACGTCGACGCCGCGGGAAGCTCCTTGCCTACGCCAACCGTTACGGTGTGGGTTACCGGAACCGGACTCGAATACTGTACAAAGAAAACCACACCGAATACCAACAACGCAATACAAGACAATATACCGCTTAAAAGCAACACCCTTTGTACCTTCGCTTTTTTTGTCAATACTCGTTTTTTTCGATTATTGGCGTTAATCGCCCTACGGACGCTCGCCTTTGACGCTCTTTGTGCATAGGCGGCTTTTCGCGCATTGATTCTAACCGCCCTCTGCGCCTTAGCGTCAATTGTCGCCGCTTTTCGTTCATCAGTGGTCTCGTGTGTGTAAAGCTTTGTCCCGCTCGGACGGGTATAATTCATACTGTCGTGCAGACGCTCTTGCTTACTCCGGTTATCAGAGTTTTTCCTTCTTGAACGCCCTCCCCCCGCCATAGAGGGGACTCTCTCTTGTTTACGAGGAGCGGCTACTTTTTTTTGAGTTGAATTTTGTTGCGGGGTTCGCTTTTTAGGTTTATTTGGTCTCTTATAATACACCATAATATATCTTTATCTCCGGGTGTTTGTGTTTTTTTAGATATTTTTCGAATAGGTTCTTACACAGAAAGAAGACGGAAGCTTATCTGTCCTCGTTCCGCTTTTGAAATTAACCGACTATATTATAGCGAATCCGTGCGGCTTTGTCAAGAGTTTTTTCAAAATTATAACCACACATTTTTTTCATATTTTTCTTTAAATTGTAAAGAAAAATATGAAAAAAGAAAAAAACGCTTGACTTTTATATATCTTTTATGATAGAATGGACGAACATTGGCAACCTCCGAAAACCTCTTCCGACACTCGCCGGATAAAAAATTCCGCCATACTTCGTTGATTTTTCTTTAAATATCAACGGATATTCGCAGAAAAATCGCCTCGTCTGACGAAATTTTCATCTCGACGATTACACGAAACAGGTTTTCGGAGGTTGCCA
>Ga0082212_10006906_pt1 | contig 15135 bp, 9 predicted proteins | sample TergutNt197P3_FD_71548 | JGI IMG/M metagenome (GOLD analysis project Ga0082212, IMG submission 71548) | Neocapritermes taracua P3 segment gut microbial communities from Petit-Saut dam, French Guiana - Nt197 P3 | ecosystem: Host-associated > Arthropoda: Insects > Digestive system > Gut ...
TGCCGAAGGCCAGCGGCGATACATCGAAAGTTTTTCGGCCTATACGCGGCAATATCTCGAAAAACTTGAAAAGCCGGACGCCGAACGCATTGAAGGCATTCCGCCGGCCATTGCCGTGACCGCGAAACCGTTTCACCGGATCACCCGCTCGACCGTCGGCACGGCGACCGAAACGCTCGACTATCTGCGACTGCTGTACAGCAAGATTGGCACGCTGATTTGTCACGGTTGCGGTCGCGAGGTGCGCAACGAAACGCCGGACACCATCGTCAAGGCGCTCAACGATCTTCCGCAAGGCACCCGGGCGATGATCGCTTTTGCGCCGAGCGAATCGTTTGTGCGTGCGGATCGTGAAGAATTCGAGCACGAATGGCGCGAGTTGGGGTTCGTTCGCGGCGTGATTCTGGGACAATCGTTCCGACTCGACGAGGGTGGCATTCCGCAAAAACTCTATGCCAAACTCGTCGCGTCAATACCCGGACTTCCTCAGGCGGTCAACGGGCACATTGCAGTAAACGGCCGCGATGAGGAAGCCGACGAAACACCGGACGCATCGCATGACGATGGTGAGGACGCAAACCGCATTCGTTGGGACATGGAATTGCCGAAAAGCGAAAAACCGACGGTCAAAGACGCTGAAGTCGAAGAGCATGACGACGCAGAGGAACTCGAAACGAAAAATGTTGAGGGCATTCTGCAAAACGGCGATGACGAACCCGCCGAGCATCAGCTTGAGGAACACGGGCACGTCTTTGAACCGCCGAAGCTGTTTTTTATCGTTGACCGCATTGTGACCGGCAAAACCCATGACGAACGTTTGCGTGAAACGCTCGAAGACACGCGCTCGCACGGCGACGGTCGCTGTTGGATATTCTACAAGCTGTTGCCGGAAGAACCGCACGATTTTTACGGATTGCCGTATTTTCTCGACGGCGAAATGTGGGCCTTGACCGGGTTCAGTCGCCATTTCGAGTGCGAAATCTGCGGCATTCGTTACCCGCAACTGGAGTCGAATCTGTTCAGCTTCAACAGTGCGCTGGGGGCCTGTCCCAAGTGCGAGGGATTCGGCAACCTGATGACTTTTGACCTCGACTTGATTGTGCCGAATCGCTCGAAGTCGTTGCGCGACGGGGCGATTGCACCGTGGAACAGCCCGTCGTACAAAAGCAAACTCGAAGAACTGTTCAAATCGGCACCGGAGATGGGCATTCCGATCAATGTGCCGTTTCATGAACTGACCCGCGAGCAGGTTTCGCTGCTCATCGACGGTTCGCCGAAGCACAAGTATCAGGGCTTGAACGCCTTTTTTGCGAAGCTGCAAAAGCAAAAGTACAAGATGCACATCCGCGTTTTTTTGAGTCGCTGGCGCAGTTATCGCCAATGCCCCGCGTGTCACGGGGCGCGATTGCGTCCCGAAGCGTTGGCCGTCGCAGTGGCCGGTGACCGGTGGCGAGTTGCGAGTGAAGAAGAAAACTCGCAACTCGCTACTCGCTACTCGCTACTCAATATCGCCGAGCTTTGTGCGATGAAAATTTCCGACGCTCTTGTGTTTTTGCAGAATCTCAATCTCCCGACGTGGCAGGAGGAAATTGTGCGCACGCCTTTGCGTGAGGTGATTCAGCGATTACGGTTTCTCGAACAAGTCGGCCTGGGGTACCTGACGCTTGACCGCACCATGCGAACACTCAGCGGCGGCGAGCAGCGTCGCGTCAGCCTGACGACTGCATTAGGGTCGAGCTTGGTCAATATGCTGTATGTGCTGGACGAGCCTTCGATCGGCCTGCATCCCAATGATACCGAAAAACTGCTCCGCGCGATCGAATGCCTGCGTGATCGGGGCAATACGGTGGTCGTTGTTGAACACGAGGAAGCGATTTTGCGAGCCGCCGACCGCATTGTGGAAGTCGGCCCTGAGGCGGGCGTTGCCGGGGGGCACATCGTTTTTGAAGGCGGCATCGACGACATGCTGAATTCGGAAACGAGCCTGACCGGCAGTTATCTCACAGGGCGACGCACCGGCGGCATTCCGACGCAACATCGCCCGACCGAACACGGCTTTCTCGAACTCACCGGCGCGACGGGGCATAACCTCAAAAACGTGAGCGTTCGCTTTCCGCTTGGGCTGCTCTGCGTCGTCACCGGCATAAGCGGTTCGGGCAAAAGCACACTCATCGGCAAAACGCTGTACCCGGCTTTGTGTAAAAAACTCGGTTACGATAACCCGCCAAAAGGCCTGCCCTTTGTACAGATGCTCGGCACCGGCCAACTCGACGACGTGATTTTGGTCGATCAAAGCCCGATCGGCCGCTCGCCGCGTTCCAACCCGGTCACGTATCTCAAGATATTCGACGAAATCCGCAACGTGTTCGCCGACACGGTTGATGCCAAGACACGCAATTTTACCGCCGGATATTTCAGTTTCAATGTTGAAGGCGGACGGTGCAACGTCTGCCAGGGCGACGGCGCGATCGCCATTGACATGCAGTTCATGGCCGACATGTATATGAAGTGTCCGCAATGTCACGGCACGCGCTACCAGCGCGAAATTTTGGAAATCACCTGGCGCAACAAGAACATCGCCGAGGTGCTCGACATGACCGTGCGAGAAGCCTTCGCGTTTTTTCGGGGGCAGGTTAAAGTGCAAACGCGACTCAAGCGGCTCATCGACGTCGGGCTTGACTACGTCAAACTCGGCCAACCCGCCAACACGTTGTCCGGCGGCGAGTTGCAGCGGTTGAAACTCGCGGCGCATCTTTCGCAGGCGAAAAAGGGACACTCGCTCTTTTTGCTCGACGAACCGACAACGGGCTTGCACTTTGCCGACATTGTGCAACTGCTCGATTGCTTTGACGCACTCATCGACACGGGGCATTCGCTCATTGTCGTCGAACATAACCTGCAAATGATTCGCGCCGCCGATTACGTGATCGACCTCGGCCCCGGTGCGGCGGAAACCGGCGGCCAAGTCATCGCCGAAGGCGCGCCGGAGCAAATCGCCGCAAGCGATACATCCGTCACTGGCGCATACTTGCGGCCCTATTATCGGTAAGACGGCCACGCCGTGACAGCCGCAATGTGCTTGCGATGTGGCAATTTCGGCAAGCTTAGGGAAGTGTCACGCAATTCCGACGAAATATAATTTTTGTATGTGAAAAAAATTTTTCGTACGGACAACAGAAAACAGCATTGGCCAAATCCCGGTGTTGCATTAGAAAGTGTTTCAAGTAAAATACGTGTCTTGACAATATTGTAGCTTGTTTGTAGTGCAAATATCTTTTTTGGAAGCCTTCCCATGAAATTTACAACGGAACGAATCGCTTTTTCTCAGGCATTTCAATTGGTAACGACGGTCGCGGCCACTCGCGATGTCAAGCCTGTGATGCAAAACGTCAAAGTCATAGCGGACATGTCGTCAGGCGAGCCGCATCTCGTACTCATGGCCACCGATGGCGAAATGGGTATCCGCAGAATCGTAACGAAATGTGACGTGACCGAGCCGGGAGAAGCCATCCTTCCGGCCAAACGGATGCGACAAATTTTACAGGAAGTTACGTCGGAAAACATCGAAATTTCCGGCGATTCGCAAAAATTGATGCTTGATTGCGGCGGGTCGAGTAAATTCCAACTGACGACACAACCGACCGACGAATTTCCCGACGTTTACCCGTTTGAGGAAACCGCGTTTCACGAAGTTGCCGCCGCCACGTTCCGCGAACTGATCAAACGTACCGTTTTTGCCATCGAACCGGACAGTGCCCGTTATGCTTTGGGCGGTGTGCTACTCGAAATGCTCGAAGAAAAAATCGTCGGTGTTGCCACCGACGGACGCCGCTTGGCCACGCAGGAAATCACCGCAGAATCCATCGGAGACCACATTTCTGACGGCGTTGCCATTGTGCCGCCGCGGGCCTTGACATTGCTCGAACGCGCCATGACCGACGAACAGGATGCCATCAAAATCAACATGGGAACAAATCGTATGTTGGCCTGTTCGCACGACACAACGATTTTCAGCCGTCTGATCGAAGGCCGCTTTCCCAAGTGGCGGAACATTGTCCCCGATACAACCACCCGAATGAATATCCCGTTGCCGGTCGGTGCGTTCTATTCCGCCGTGCGTCAAGCCGCCACCGTCACCTCGGAAAAACAGCCCGGCATCGTGTTCCAGTTTTCCGATGACAAGCTCGTTCTCCAGGGACAAGGTGCCGAAATCGGCGAATCGGTGATCGAAATGCCAATCGCCTGGCAGGGAGAAGAAATTCGCGTCAAGCTCGATCCCGCTTTCCTGGTTGATTTTCTACGGGTCTTGCCGTCGGATAAGGTCATTGATATGTTTGTTGAGGACGACGGCCCGGTCGTTTTCAAAACCGACGACGAGTATATGTATATTGTCATGCCTTTGACCTAAGGCTGTCGCCCTTACCTCACCGAGAGTTCAAGATAACTGGCCGTGATCGGACGCGTCAACTCCAGTGTTGCGGCCAGCGATTTGATGCGGCGACGGGCATCGTCGAGTTGCGATTCGTCGGCGAGGGTTTCCAACTCAATGAAATCGCCCAAATGGTCGATGTGGTCGAGCGAAATCTCGTATTTTTGCTCACGATAAACCAATCCGGCGGAACGTCGCATTTTTGTTAATTCGGCAACCGGTTGAAAATCAAGTGCCTGCAAGAGACGATCCCACTGTCCGGCGGTTTTGGCGTTGGCGGCCAGAAAAAGCTCGATTTCCAGCCGCGTTTTGGTCTCGCGGTCAACCTTCGGCCCCTTGTAGGTGATTTTGTACTCGCCCGCCCGATGCCGAATACGCAAACATTCGTCCGACGCGGCAAAATCTTTCGCCGGATGCTGATAAAACGTGTCGTGTTCCTCAACGGCCTCGCCGAAGCACAGCCCGAACTGCTCCAGCTTCAGCAGCAGTTGCGGCACATCGGTCACGGCGTATTTTAATTCGACTTCGTAGGACATGATCGTAGCGTTATCCCGCGTCTAAGACGCAGAGCTAAACTTTCCTCTCTCCCTTACCCCTTCCCTAAAGCATGTTGAATCACGTCGTCGGTGGCGATGTTTTCGGCCTGGCCTTCAAAGTTGAGGATGATGCGGTGGCGCAGCACCATCGGGGCGATGATTTTCAGGTCTTCCCGGGCAACGTGGAAACGTCCGTCGAGAATCGCGTTGATCTTCGCGCCGAGCAACATGGCCTGGGCTCCGCGCGGACTTGCTCCAAATCGGACGTACTTCTTCACAAACGCGTTCGCCTGCGGCAAGTCGGGGTGAGTTCCCATGACGAGATCGACGGCGAATCGGCAGATGTCCTCGGAGATCGGGATTTCACGGGCAAGCTGCCCCATTTCGAGGATACGCGGCGATGGAAAGGTCGATTCGACGCGAGGGTTTGCTGTGGTGGTCGTGCGGTCGAGAATACCCATCATTTCGTCGGCGGTCGGAAACGGCACGAGTATTTTGCAGAAAAAGCGATCAAGTTGCGCTTCAGGAAGCGGATAAGTGCCTTCCATTTCGAGCGGGTTTTGCGTTGCGAGAACGAAAAACAATCCGGCGAGCTTGTGTGTCGTGCCGCCGACGGTGACGGAATGTTCCTGCATCGCTTCGAGCAGGGCGGCCTGGGTTTTCGGCGTGGCGCGGTTGATTTCGTCGGCCAGGACGATGTTCGCAAAGACCGGCCCCGGCTGGAATTCGAAGCGTTTCGTGCCGTCGGGATGCTCGCCCATGATGTTCGTGCCGGTCAGATCGGCGGGCATGAGATCGGGCGTGAACTGAATACGCGAAAACTTGCCTTCGACCGCTTCGGCCAGCGTGCGAACGAGCAATGTTTTGCCGAGGCCCGGTACGCCTTCGAGCAGGACGTGGCCACCGGCGATCATCGCAATGACCGTTCCGCGCACGACCTCGCGCTGCCCGACCAGTACGCGGCCAATCTCCGATTCGAGCATACGCACGTCCTCGCAAAATTGCGATAATTGAGTTTTCAGTTCCGCTTCTGAGTGGGTGTGTGACATGAGGGATGCGTCCGGATATAATGGTTATTGTGAAAGCCGGTTTCCGTCAGTCTATATGAAACCATTTGGAAAAACAAGCAGATGATATTTCAAGCGAGACGGATCCGCTTTACAGCGTCAAGGACGTTGATATTTAGCAGAAGACACAATCCGTGTTGCATCCGTGAAAATCTGCGGCAAAAATTCACTCCGCCGGTGAGAACGCACTGCGGAGTTCCTGGCGTTCGAATTCGAGCAGGCCGTCCACCATGTACTCCAGGTGGCCGCTCAAAATCGTGTCGAGTTTATACACGGTCAGATTAATGCGGTGGTCGGTCACGCGGTTTTCCGGGAAATTATAAGTGCGAACCCGCTGACTGCGGTCACCGCTGCCGATTTTCGTCTTGCGTTCCTCCGAGCGTTTTCTGTCTTCGATTTCGCGAAAATGATCGTAAACACGCGACTTGAGTACGCGCAGGGCTTTGGAGAGATTCTTGTGCTGACTCTTTTCGTCCTGGCAACTCACGACGATGCCCGTTTCGAGATGCGTCAGTCGCACAGCCGATTCGGTCTTATTGACGTGTTGCCCGCCGGGACCGCTGGCGCAAAACTTGTCGAGCCGATAACTGTCCTGCGGAAGGTCGATTTCGATGTCTTCCGGCTCGGCCATGACGGCCACGGTTGCCGCCGAAGTGTGTATTCGCCCTTTCGCTTCGGTTTCTGGTACACGTTGCACGCGATGGCCGCCGCTTTCAAATTGCAGATGCCGAAAACAGCCTTCGCCGTCGATGGCCAACACGATTTCCTTGAAGCCGCCCAACTCGGTTGGGTTCATCGACATGAGTTCGACCTTCCAGCCGCACGATTCGCAATAATGCTTGTACATATCGTACAAATCACGGGCAAACAGAGCCGCTTCGTCGCCGCCTGTTCCGGCGCGAATTTCGATCATGCAACTGGTCCGGTTCGCGTCCTCGCCGCCGATGGTCATGTCGAGCAACTCGTTCCAGAGCGTTTCGCGCTCGTCCTTCAGTTCCGGCAACTCCATTTCGGCCAGTTCCTTCAGCTCGGGATCGCCGCCTTTGAGCAGGTCGTTGGCCTCTTCGATTTGCTCGTTGAGTTGCTTGAACCGGCGATATTTCGTCGCAAGTTTTGCGATTTGCCCATGCTCCCGCGCAACGGCCTGCATTTTGGCGGAATCGGCCAACACATCAGGGTCGGTCATCAGGCGTTCGAGTTCGGTAAATCGGGCAAGTTTGTCTTCGAGTAGTTTTTTCATTTTTTTTCTCACCACGAAGGCACGAAGAAACACGGTGTTCGTTTTGCAATCGGAATCTTTGTGCTCTTTGTGAAAAACTTTGTGTCCTTATTGTGTTTAAAAACACAATTCAAAAGTTCTAAGCAGGATTAAGAACACACCAAAATCAATTAGCGCAACACAAAGACAAAAAGTGGGCATAACAACCCACTTTTCAAAAATTGAGAACGAAAAAGCTAACCCTTTTTCTTGAGGCCGTAGCCGCCGGAGAATTTTGAACGGAATTTTTCGATGCGACCGGCTGTGTCAACGTATTTGAGTCTGCCCGTGTAGAACGGGTGACAAACGTTACAAATATCGACCTTCAATTCAGGCCGCGTACTTTTGGTCATAAACGAATTTCCGCAACCGCAGGTCACTTTCGTTTCGACGTATTTGGGGTGAATGCCTTCTTTCATGGTTCTAACCTTCTGTCATAATTATGCTTACAATATGTCACCACTATCTCCCCACTATCTCACCAATTTAAGGAATTGTATATTTTAGCAGGAAATCTCCCAAAAACAAGGGGGAGCAAGGGAAGACGCCAGTCCGTCTGCAAGTTCCATAGAGAATTTTCCGTCCTTTTCGGATTTTCCGTCGTAATAGGATCAGACGTATCTTTTTCCGTTTTTTCCTTTGACGACATGGAGGTCACAGTGTCTGCATTCACGAATTCCGCCCCTACAACTTCCGCCCCTACGAATTCCGCCCCCGTAAATTCCGTTCCCGCTTCGCTCGAAATTTTCGTTCAATGCCTGAAAAAAGTGCCCGATCCCCGCTCAAAACGCGGTCAATCCCACCCCTTTTCCACCATTCTCGCCATCATTCTGCTCGGACTCCTCGGCAACGTCTCCACACTTGCCGAAATCCACCGCTGGGCAAAGAATCATTTGACGCAACTCAAACAATTCCTCCGCTTTAGACACAGAAAAGGCGAAAGCATCGTTCCCAGCGACACGACCCTCGCCCGCGTCTTGGAAAAACTCTCACTCGACGATCTGCAAAAGGCGTTCAGCGATTTTCTCAACGCGATTTACCCGGAAACGCCGCTTGTCGCCGCCGTCGACGGCAAAACCGCCAAGCAAATGAAAGACGAAAACGGCGATCCGATCCATATCCTCAACGTTTTTGCCCATACCGTCAAACAGCACTTGGCCAGTTGGTCGGTTCACGGCGATAAAACCAACGAGCCGGGCTGTTTGAAAAAGCATCTCGAAGAACTTTTCACGATGTATCCATGTTTGAAATTGTTGACCGGCGATGCGATTTTTGCCCAGCGACCGCTGTTGGAGGCGATTCAGGAATATCACCGGGACTATCTGGTTCAGGTCAAGGAAAATCAGGGCAGAGTTTTGGAGCAGATGAAGATGACTTTTGAAGATGCTCCGCAACAGGAGCCGAATGACCGCAAGGTCAGTAAAAAAAGGGGGCTGTTGAGATTCGCAACTTGTGGGTGAGGCGATGGGCGGCTGATCGGGTTCGCGAGGAGTTGGGCATTCCCGGTTGCCGGTCGCTGTTGCGTCTTGATAAGGAAATTCGCCGCAGGGGGAAGCTTCCGGTTTTTGAAACACGCTATTATATGAGCAGTCTTGACCCGAACGTGGTTTCGGCGTCGCAGTTCCAGGATTTGATTCTGCGACACTGGGAGGTTGAAAACTGCCTGCACTTACAAAAAGACCGTGAATATGAGGAGGACAAGCATGTCGTGAAGGGCAACGGCTGGGGACAAACCTGGACGGTGCTGACGAATATCGCCGTGTCACTGACCCGATTGCTCTGGAAAGGGGAACGAACCCTCCGCGAAATCCGAGAAGGTTGTCTGGCAAATCCAAGAAAAACCGCTCAAATCCTCGGCTTCGCATGATATCCGCGTGTGGAACTTGAAGACGGACTGGGATACATATTGTATATTTTCCCATACCACATAACGATTTATTTGAAACGAGATTCAATTGTGTCGGCCATACACACAAAATACACATTGTTTGGATATTTTTCCTGTTTTAACACCTTGCTAGAAATAGCGATAAGACTATCATATTAATGGATATTGCCCCCAAGTTGAGTCGGGCGTCTTGAACGTCGGAGCAAAAAACATACTGCGAGGAATACGCATGTCACAGTTGACAAAAACAATTGTATCATTTGGCAAGGCGAGAAAAACGTCGCTATTGGCGTTGGTTCTTCTTGTTGTTCTTTTCGTTGTCCTTTCGCTGCCCAAGCCGGACAAAAGCGAAGCACTCGCGCAAAGACCCGGCGGTGGAGCCGGACAAAAGCCCGGTGCTGCCGCGCCCCCCGCCATGCCAACGGTGGTTCGGGCTGAAGCGGTCGGCACGCTGGACAGTACGCAGCCGGTTTCAAAGGTCGGGACGGTGGCCGCGAAAGAAACCGTGCAAATCGTCCCGCGGGTTTCCGGTTATTTGATGAATGTGGCCTTTCAGGAAGGTGATTTCGTCAATGAAGGCGACCTGCTCTTTGAAATTGAAGACACGATTTACCAGATCAACGTCCGCATGGCCGAATCTGTGATTAAGCAAATTGAAGCGGAAATCGCGCTGGCCAAGCGGAACCACGAGCGCGTTGTGCAACTCGCGCAAAGAAATGCGGCCACTCAACAGGACGTCGATGAAGCCCTCCGCAGCGTCAACCTGCACGAAGCCCGGCTGGAAGAAGCCAAGGCCAGACTCGACCAAGCCAAAACCGACTTGGGCTATACGAAAATTCATGCCCCGTTGAGTGGACTCATCGGTGCCAAGCAGTTCAGCAAAGGGAACTACCTGACTCCGGCGTCGGGCGTCATGGCAACGATCATGCAGTTCGACCCGATTACGGTGACGTTTCCCGTCACGGAACGCGAATTTTCGACATATTTCCACAAAAGCGGCGAAAACAAAGAAGCCAAAATCGAAATCCTTTTAGCCAATGGCAATCCTTACGAAGGCGAGTTCGACATAGATTTCCTCGATAATTTCGTTGACCGGAACACCGGCCAGATCATGATTTATCTGCTTTGCGATAACAAGGACGACATATTGTTTCCCGGTGGTTACACGACGGTGAAACTGTCCGAGAAGTTCGGCGAACCGCAACCGGCGGTTAATGTGGCGGCACTGATGACCGACGGTGTGACGCACTACGTTTATGTCATGCAGATGTATCAAAAGGAAATCGACGATGGCAAGGGTAACAAGATTCCTCAACCCGCTTTCAAGGCGGAACGCCGCGATGTCAAAATCGGCGCACAGGTATTTGACCGGCAGATCATCACTTCCGGCCTGGCACCCGGCGAACAGGTTGTGGTCGGCGGTTTGAACAAAATTCGTCCCGGTCAGGACGTGATGACGCAGGAGATGCTCGCCGCCGCCATGCAAGCGCAACAACAGGCGGCACAAGCAGGAGCAGGAAAGCCGGAAAGACCGCCGGCATCGAAAGATGAATGAGCCATAAAAGATGTTGTCGCATTAATACACATTCAGGAGTATCCCCCTCATGTTTTCCGCTTTTTTCATCCGGCGACCGAAATTCGCAATGGTGATTTCACTGGCCATTATGCTGGCCGGCGGGATATGCTATTTCAACCTTCCTGTGGCCGAGTACCCGGAAATTGCACCGCCGACAATCATGGTGATGACGGCTTACCCCGGTGCCAGTGCCCAGTCCATTGCCGACACGGTGGCCGCTCCCATCGAAGAGCAGGTCAACGGCATCGAAGGTCTGCTCTACTATTCCTCGACTTCCAGCAACAACGGTTCTTACCAATTGACGCTGATCTTCGACCCGGATACCAACCCGGACATCGCGCTGGTCAACGTCAACAACGCCATCAAACGGGCTGAACGGCGGCTCCCCACCGAAGTGGTGATGAACGGTTTGAATGCGTTCAAAAGAACATCGGACTTTATCGGTATCATCGCTTTTTCCAGTAGCAACCCCGACCATACGCCGCTGTTTTTGAGCAACTACGTCAGCCGCAACATTCGAGACGGTCTGTCACGAATCGACGGCGTCGGCCAGGCAATCATTTTCGGCGAAATGAACTACAGTATGCGTATCTGGCTCGACCCGACGCGAATGCGGTATTTCGGCATTTCGCAGGACGAAGTCCAGTTGGCCATTCGCGGACAGAATATTCAGGCAGCCACGGGGTCGGTCGGGACGGAACAATCCAGCAACTATATGCAGTTCAAGGTGGAAACCCGCGGGCGGCTTGCGGAGGTTTCGGAATTTGCCGACATCGTGATCCGCTCCGGAGATCGTGGACGAATCGTGCGGCTTTCGGACGTTGCCGACATCGAACTCGGCTCGGAAACCTACAGCGGTCAACCCCGGTTGAACGGCAACCCCGCCGTTTTGTTGGCCGTCTTAAAACTGAGTGAAGCCAACTCGCTGACAATCGTCAAAGACGTCAATGCGTTACTTAAAAAGGCAAAAGATAGCTTCCCGAACGGGATAGAATATACCATGGCTTACGACACGACGCTCTTCGTGAACGCAGCAATGAAGGAAATCAAAATCACGCTTGTGATGACGTTTTGTCTTGTGATGCTCATTACTTACGTTTTTCTGCAAGACATACGGGCGACAATCATTCCGATGGTGGCCATCCCGGTTTCGCTCATCGGCACCTTCGCGTTCATGCAGGTAATCGGATTGTCCATGAACACGCTGACGATGTTCGGGCTGATTTTGGCCATCGGTTCCGTCGTGGACGACGCCATCGTCGTGGTCGAGTGTTGTATGCGACTGATCGAAGAGGAGGACATGTCACCCCGGGAAGCGGCGTTCCAGGCCATGCGCGAATTGTCAACGGCACTCGTCGCGGCAACGCTCGTTGTTGTGGCGGTGTTTGCTCCCATTGCGTTTATCGGCGGCATGGTCGGCACGATTTACAAGCAGTTCGCCATTACCATGTGCGTCGCACTCTGCTTGTCGCTGGTGGTTGCCCTGACGCTTTCACCGGCCTTGTGTGCGTTGGTTTTGCGAAAACCCAAAGCCCCCTGGGGACCCTACAAGGCGTTTAACACCGGTCTGAACTTCGTGAGGAACGGTTATGTGATTTTCGGCGGCTTCCTTGCCCGTCGGACGATCATCACCGTGGTGATACTCGGATTCATTTTATTTGCCAACTACCTGTTGTATTCCCGGTTACCTTCGTCGTTTGTACCAAGCGAAGACAAAGGAGCGATCCTGTGTGACATCCAGTTGCCGCAGGGTGCCGCACTGTCGCGAACGCAGGCCATGATCGACGGTTATAGCGAACAACTGCGCAATACTCCCGGTGTGCAAAATACCGTTGCCATTCCCGGTAACTCCATGATTTCAGGCCAAAGTGAGAATAACGGGATGATGTTCGTTACCCTGGACGAATGGGATAAGCGTGAAAAACCGTGGTTTGAAAGATCGTTTCCGGGGTTACACAGGGCGTTAAAACTTAAGAAAACCCCGGATAAAAGCATTGATGAGGTCGTGAAACAGGTGTTTATCAAGGGGATGACCCAGTCCGAAGCCAAGGCGTTCGGTTTCAATCCGCCCCCGATACAAGGGCTGGGAATGACCGGCGGCGTTTCTTTCGCCCTGCAAGCCACCGGCGGCCAAACCGCTCAGGAACTGGACGAAGCCACGCAGTTGTTACTGCAAAAGATTACGGAAACCGGGAAAACTTCTCCCACCCAACCGCCCAGTACGTCGTTCGATGCTAGGACGCCCATGTTGTACCTGGAAGTCGATCGGGCGAAAGCCGAAGCGATGAACGTTCCGATCAGTGCCATTTTTAGTACCTTGCAAACACAACTGGGGTCGATGTATGTGAATGATTTCAATCTTTTCAGCAAGACCTATCAGGTCAAACTGCAAAGTCAGATCGGCTATCGTGAAAACCCGAACGACATCGGGCAAATGACGGTGCGATCACGACACGGCAATCTGGTTCCGATTGACTCGGTGGCGACCTTTACGTGGACGCTTGGCCCACGTCAGGCGGAACGCTTCAACATGTTCCCCTCGGCCACCGTTCGCGTTCAAAGTGCCCCGGGTATCAGTTCAAAGGAAATGATGGAAACCATCAAAGAGGTGGTCGCCGGGAATCTGTCGAACGACTATCAAATTTCCTGGACCGATCTGAGTTATCAGGAAGACCAAAACGAGGGAAAAATCGTTTACATCATGGCCATGGCGTTGATTTTCGCTTACCTGTTTTTGGTGGCACAGTATGAAAGCTGGACGACGCCGGTTTCCGTGCTGTTGTCCGTGACGACGGGCACCGCCGGAAGTATGGGCGTTCTTTTGTGGCTCGGCAGACCGCTGGACATTTACTGCCAATTGGGGTTGCTGATGATGATCGGCCTGGTGTCCAAAACGGTGATTCTCATGGTCGAATACTCGAAGCAGTTGCGCGACCAGGGACAGGATTTGCGCGAAGCGGCGATCAACGGTCTCAGAGTACGTTATCGTGCCGTGTTGATGACGGCACTTTCGTTCGTCATCGGGGTGTCGCCGATGGTTGTCGCCGTCGGTGCCGGTGCCGCAAGCCGCCGTGCCATTGGCGTGACCACCTTCTGGGGCATGATCGTCGCCACCGTCATCGGCGTGATGATCGTCCCGGGACTGTACGTCATCACGCGGTCAATGTCCGAAACGACGAAAAAAGTGGTCTTCCGTCTGTTTGGCAGTGAGAAAGCAACCCTGTATCAACGGGGCTTGCCTCACGATAAGACATAGCCGAATCAAAGCCGCGCAATCAAAGCCGCAATCGTAAGATTGCGCGATTCTGATTTTTCACACCGTGGCCGTCATCGTCTTTCATTTCGTGACACTTTGTGCCCTGATGTAAGATTCGAGGCGGTGTGGCACGGGAATAACGCGTTCGCGATCGATGCCTGTATCGGATTTGCTGATCAGGTCGGTTGCGTTAATAATCTCGCGAATCTTCTTGCACACAATCACGGTTTGCTCGAATTCCTCAAAGGTCAGCGACTGGCGGCCATCGCAAAGAGCTTTTTGCGGGTCGGGGTGAACTTCAACGAGCAGCCCGTCGGCACCGGCGGCTGTTGCAGCGGCAGCCATGGCAGGGACGTGTTTATAATACCCCGTCGCATGGGACGGGTCAACGATGATCGGCAGGTGCGTGCGTTGTTTCAACAGCGGAACCACACCCAGTGCCAGGGTAAATCGAGTATCATCTTCAAACGTTCTTATGCCGCGTTCGCATAAAATGACCTGATCGTTCCCGCCGAGCAGAATATATTCGGCGGCCATGAGAAACTCCTCGATCGTCGCACTGAAACCGCGTTTGAGCAATACCGGAATGCGCAACTTACCCGCCGCTTCGAGCAGACGGTAATTCTGCATGTTGCGCGTTCCGATTTGCACGACGTCGGCATACTCCGCAACCATCGGCAACTCTTCCGGCGTCATGGCCTCGGTGACAATGGGTAATCCGGTCGCTTCACGGGCTTTGGCAAGCAGTTTCAACCCTTCTTCCCTCATGCCTTGAAACGCATAAGGCGAAGTGCGCGGCTTGAACGCACCGCCGCGAAGTGCAAAGGCACCGGACTTTCTGACCGACTGTGCCGTTGCGAGAAGCTGTTCTTCGTTTTCGACGGTGCAGGGACCGCCGATGATCGCATAATGACCGTTGCCAATCACGAGCGGCCCGGCTTCAATTTTCGTCCGCTCTTTTTTTGCATGAAGCGTTGTCAGCATTCGCTGCCGATCACGAGGCGGGATGACCAAGACCTCTTCGACGCCGGACATTTCGAGCAAAGATGCCCAAAACAGTGATGCATCATGCAATTTTGGAGTGTCAAACGATTCCTGGACCACAAGAACGTTCTGCCCAAAAAA
>Ga0082212_10006907_pt1 | contig 15134 bp, 13 predicted proteins | sample TergutNt197P3_FD_71548 | JGI IMG/M metagenome (GOLD analysis project Ga0082212, IMG submission 71548) | Neocapritermes taracua P3 segment gut microbial communities from Petit-Saut dam, French Guiana - Nt197 P3 | ecosystem: Host-associated > Arthropoda: Insects > Digestive system > Gut ...
TCGAAGAAGCCGAAATCCCCGTGTTTCACTGGCACGGCGACGTCGCTTTGTCGCACAAGTCAAAATTGCTTAAATCACCCAAGGGCATTTTGCAGATAACGCCTGAATCGTTAGAAAGCATGCTTATAAACAGAAGCAATGATTTACCCAGAATTTTCGGGGATTTGCGTTTTATCGTAATCGACGAAATCCACACTATGCCCGGTGTTGACAGGGGAAATCAGATTATTTGTATCCTGCAGAGGCTTGAGCAGATTATTGAAAAATCCCCGCGCCGTTTCGGTTTATCGGCAACCGTCGGCGCGCCTGAAGAAATCGCCGAATGGCTGTCTCTGGGCAGCAGGCGGGAATGCGATATTATACAAATCAAATCAGCCAAGACAAAATGGCGGCTTGCGATTAATCATTTTTTTGTCGCCCCTCAGGCTGATACAACGGAAGACAGCGGCATGACATTAGAACAGCAGCGGGCAATGGCGGGGGGGAGTTCGATGCAGGACGACAACGAAATATACCCCGAGTATGACAAATTCGCGGAGTTTATCAAAGAGGACGACGGGTTTTCTTATATGTACGACTGCGCGACGGAGAAAAAAAGCCTGATTTTCACGAACTCACGCGAGGAAGCTGAATTTGTCACGGCGACAATGCGCGAAATCGCGAAGAATCGCAGCGAAGACGATATATTTTACATACATCACGGGGATTTGTCCGCTTCGATACGCGAGGAAGCCGAGCTTGTCTTAAAAGACGAAGAAAAACCCGCCGTGGGAATCGCGACGGTGACAATGGAATTAGGCGTTGATATCGGCAGGCTTGACAGGATTGTCCACGCTTCGGGTCCGAATACTATATCTAATTTCCTGCAAAGATTGGGACGTTCGGGGAGACGCGGCGCGCCGTCTGAAATGATTATGATATTCAGGGAGGAAGAACCCCTGCCGTCCGCGACGACGCCGAAATCTCTGCCGTGGGAAATGCTGAAAGCTATAGCTATTACGCAGTTATATATCGAAGAAAAATTTATAGAGCCGCCGAATATGAAAAAACTGCCGTTTAGTCTGTTATATCACCAGACGATGAGCTTTGTCGCGTCTTTCGGTGAAATCACCCCGAAGAATCTCGCGGATAAAATGCTTAATTTCAGTCCGTTCAGGGGCGTGTCACGCGAACAGTTCAAACAGTTATTATTCTCGCTTTTACAGCACGACCATTTGCAGTTTGTCGAGGACGCGCCGGAAAAAAGCGTCATAATCGGGTTAAAAGGCGAAAGAATTATAAATTCGTTTAAATTTTACGCTGTTTTTCAGGACGTAGAGAGTTTCACGGTCAAGTGCGAATCGCAGGAAATCGGCACAATCACAAAAAGCCCCCCCGAGGGCGAGCGTTTCGCGCTTGCCGGAAGGACTTGGGAAGTTATAGAGCTTGATTTGAAAACCAAAATAATTTACGTGAAGAAAGTCGAGGGCAAAATGTCGATAGAATGGCCCGGAGAATACGGGGTTATTCATACGAAAATAGTCGAGAGAATCAAAAAAGTCCTTGAAGAAGAAACGGTTTACCCTTATCTTTTGGAAAGCGCGCAGAACAGGTTAAGAGAAGCACGCGATATTGTTAAAAAGACAAATCTTTTTAAATATCCGCTGGCTCATCTTGGGGGGTATTCATACGCGTTTTTCCCGTGGTTAGGGACTGTTTCGTTCAGGACTTTGAGAAGATATATAAAAGCGAATATGTCAAAACAGTTCAAGATAAGCAATCTTGAATTTGAGGGCTGTTATTTCTTCGAGTTCAAAATGGAAAACGGCAGCGATTATGATTTTATAAAATATCTGTACGACGACATAAAAAGAAACGGGATAGACAGGGAATCTCTGGTCGGCATGAACGAAGACTTCGCGCACGAAAAATACGACGAGTATATCCCGCAGCATTTACTGCGCGAGGCTTTTATAAGCGATAATCTCAGGACCGACGAGATACAGCACAGAATAAGCGATTATTTAGAGATGTATTAATTTTTAATGCTTATTAAACTCTGCGGCTTCGAGAATAAATATTATATTTCTTTCTCTTTTGCTCAGCCCGAGCCTTTTTATATAGTTGGTCGTGGCAACCGACGGCGGCAGGTTCTGGATTTCGTCAATGTCCTCGACGCTTTCCGCGTTGTCTACTATAAGGCCGATTTTTTTGTCTTTTAACTGCAGGATAATATTAAGCTCTTTGACGTTTTTATACATGAGCTCGTTTAACATATTTAATTCTCCGACCGTAATATCTCTCAACTTTTCGACTTCTTCGAGATGCTTTGCCGCTTCGTCCAGCCTGCCCCTGCCGATACAGTCCCTTACGGTTTTTGCCGTTTCATGAAATTTGGCGTGCAGCGGCTCTATTCTTGTCATTTCATTGCGGATTTCAATGCTTGTGCTGCCTTCGTTTTTATGCGCGTAGAACCATTTGCCGAAAGCGCATTTGTGCGGGTCTGTGGTGAGTTCAAAAGGAGCTCCGGAATGAACGCAGTCTTTAAGGGTCTGCGCGTATGCTTCATGGTCTCTTATGCGCTGCGGCAGGTTTACTATGCTGCCAATATACTCTTCTTTGCTCGTAAGCCCTAAGAGCTGGCGCATATCAAAAATGCTTATAGGCTCGTTCTTGTAGTACGAAATCCCCCTGATTTCACGCGCCGCGTTGTTTACGATTTCAGTAGTTTCCGCAACCTGTTCTATAGAAAGCACATATTTGCAGTTTACGGCAAATTTATTTTCAAAAAGCTGAAATATAACATATGGAAAATTTGATTCTGAGACTTCCCCGTTTTCTCCGGCGTTAAAATTCTGTCCCCGCAGAGCCGATATCTGGGCGTTCAGTATCTGGCTTGTGTCGTTTATATCGTTTGTTGGCATATTTCCTCCTAAATAAATTATAATAAATTATAAAACCGGTCAATATACTTATATACTATATATTTTATCACTATTATCTGATAATTGCAATACTTTTTTATTTAATTATTGAAATATTTATTTATATATGATATAATTTGTTTTATAAATCTATCCCGGACCCGGTCCGGGACATAAAAGGCAGGGGATTTTATTACGAAGGTTCTGAAAATTCTTAAATGGCTTATGTGGTCTTTAGGCGTATTTATATTCGGGATAATTATATTCAGGCTTATATCCACGGGAACGCCGAGCGAGCTTAAAAATTATATTATAAAAAGCGACGGAATCGAGAAAGCGTACAAGGCTTCGGGAAACGATTTCACGATTTATAAAATAGACGTTCGCAGTCCTTTTACGTTCGGCGACGCAATTTACGCGGAAAGCGTGCTGTATCTCGAAAACGCCGAAAACATGCAGTTTATAATCAGGTGCAAGAACGAAGCGGTTAACAAACTGCTTGATTATTACGATAACAGCGATTCAAAACTCCCTTTTAAGTTTTATCTGAAAGTTTCGGATACGAGCACGGGTACTGACGCAGAGAGCGAAAACGATGGCGATTCGGACTGGGATTATATAATTCTCGAGCCGCAGGGCTTGGTAACGTTCGGGAAAGATACGGGCAGATATAAATATTTTATGACAAGCTTCGACGGCGTGAAAATAGATTACGCGAACACAAAAGTCGAGCTGTATATGCTTATGAACAGCGTTCGGGGCGAGATTATATTCAGCGAAGAAGAAGCTTTCGCACGGTTTACGATTTTTGATATAAATATGCCCAAATCAAAAGTCGCGGCAAAAAAATTCAAGTTAAGTAATTAAGTTAAGAATATTAACATTTTATATATTAAATTTAATTATTGAGTGTGATAAAATATTAATATTCTGAAATAATTAAATATTAAAACTCAGGAGGATTTTTTACATGGCAAGAAAAAAGAAAACTATGGACGGAAATACCGCCGCCGCGCATGTTTCATACGCGTTTACGGAAGTTGCGGCGATTTATCCGATAACCCCGTCGTCCGTTATGGCTGAACTCTCAGACAAATGGGCGGCTGACGGACTCAAAAATATCTTCGGTCAGACTGTTCAGGTAATGGAAATGCAGTCTGAAGCGGGCGCTGCGGGCTCGGTCCACGGCTCTTTAGCCGCAGGGGCTCTGACTACTACGTTTACGGCCTCGCAGGGTTTACTGCTCATGATTCCCAATATGTATAAAATAGCCGGTGAATTATTACCCGGGGTTATACACGTTTCAGCAAGGGCTTTAGCCTCTCACGCTTTGTCTATATTCGGCGACCATTCCGACGTTATGGCGTGCAGGCAAACCGGTTTTGCTATGCTTTGCTCGGGCAACCCGCAGGAAGTCATGGATTTGGGCGCGGTTTCGCATTTAGCCGCAATCAAAGGCAGAGTGCCGTTTCTTGAATTCTTCGACGGGTTCAGGACAAGCCACGAAATCCAGAAAATAGAAACATGGGATTACGACGAACTCAAAGAAATGGTCGATATGGACGCGATTCAAGCGTTCAGGGACAGGGCTTTAAACCCCGACCACCCCGTTTTGAGAGGCACGGCGCAGAATCCGGATATATTCTTCCAAGCGCGTGAAGCTTGCAATCCGTATTACGACGCTATAACAGATACAGTTATACACTACATGGACGAAGTTAACAAGAGAGCGGGCACAAATTACAAGCCGTTTAATTATTACGGCGCGCCCGACGCTGAAAAAATTATAATAGCAATGGGTTCGGTCTGCGACACTATAGAAGAGACTATAGATTATCTTAACGCAAAAGGCGAAAAAGTCGGGCTTGTAAAAGTAAGATTATACAGACCGTTTAATAATAATTTATTGCTTGACGCGATACCTGCGACAGTCAAAAAAATCGCGGTTCTCGACAGGACAAAAGAACCCGGCGCGGCTGCAGAGCCGTTATATCTTGACGTAGTAAACGCGCTTAGAGGCTCGAAATTCGAGAAAGCGTTAGTCACCGGCGGACGTTACGGTCTGGGCTCGAAAGACACAACCCCCGCAAATATTATTTCTACTTATAAGAATCTCGACGCAAGCTCGCCGAAGCCTGTTTTTACTATAGGCATAGAAGACGACGTTACAAATTTATCTCTCCCGCACGGCGACAATCCCGACACAACGCCGTCCGGCACGGTATCGTGCAAATTCTGGGGCTTGGGTTCTGACGGAACTGTCGGCGCGAACAAAGACGCTATTAAAATCATCGGCGACCATACAGAAAAATACGCGCAGGCTTATTTCTCTTACGATTCGAAAAAGAGCGGCGGCATAACAATCTCGCATTTGAGATTCGGAGATAAGCCCATACGCTCGACTTATTATGTATCTAAAGCTGATTACGTCGCATGCCACAACCCGTCATACGTCGATAAATACGATATGACTAAAGATTTAAAAGACGGCGGGACTTTTGTATTAAACTGCGCGTGGGATTTGGCAGAGTGCGAAAAGAGATTCCCGGCGAAGATGAAACGTGATTTGGCGACGAAAAAAGTCAAGTTCTACACCGTTGACGGCATAGGCATTGCGCGTGAGATAGGACTGGGCGGAAGAATAAACATGATTTTGCAGTCAGCGTTCTTCAAGCTCGCTAATATTATACCCATAGACGAAGCCGTTAAATATATGAAAGATGCAGTCGTTAAAACTTACGGCAGTAAGGGCGAAAAAGTTGTCTCTATGAATCACGCGGCAATCGACAAGGGCATAGAGAATTTAAAAGAATTAATGATTCCCGCAGACTGGGCAAACGCTAAAGACTCGGCAGTCGAGCATGACATCACAGGCCGTCCCGAAATGGTCGATTTCATCAAGAACGTTTTAATCCCCGTCAATCATCAGAAAGGCGACGATTTGCCTGTGTCTACGTTTAAAGGCGTTGAGGACGGAACATTCCCGCAGGGTTCGACGGCTTACGAAAAACGCGGCATTGCAGTAAACGTCCCGTGCTGGGTATCTGAAAACTGCATACAGTGCAACTTCTGCTCTTACGTTTGCCCGCACGCTGTCATAAGGCCTCTTGCGATTCCGGAGGGAGACGAAGTTCCCGCTACTCTTGAAACTATCCCGATGACCGGCATGCCCGGATATAAATTCGCAATGACAGTCTCGACCCTCGATTGCTACGGCTGTGATTCGTGCGCGAACGTATGCCCCGGTAAAAAAGGCGAAAAAGCTCTTGTGATGAAACCTATAGATTCGCAGATGGACAAAAAAGATAATATCCAGCTCGCTTATAAATATACGGACGACGAAACCGTTCTTGCGAAATTCAAACCCGAATCAGTCAAGGGCAGCCAGTTCAAACAGCCGCTGTTCGAGTTCTCGGGCGCATGCGCGGGCTGCGGTGAAACTCCTTACGCAAAACTTATCACTCAGTTGTTCGGCGACAGAATGTATATAGCGAACGCGACGGGCTGTTCGTCAATCTGGGGCGGTTCTGCTCCGGCTACGCCGTACACGCTCAACAAAGAGGGCAAAGGTCCGACATGGGCGAACTCGCTGTTCGAAGACAACGCAGAGTACGGCTTAGGCATGGCTCTCGCTATAGTCCAGAGACGCGAAAAAGCCGAAATGCTTGTTAAAGAGCTTATCGCCGTTGATTACGCAGAAGCCGCAATTAAAGAAGCGGGTCAGAAATGGCTCGATACAAAAGACGACGGCAACGCTTCAAAAGTTTCGTCCGCCGCGTTAATTGCCGCTCTTGAGGACGGAATCAACATGGAAGGCATGGTCTGGGAAGGCAAGACTTATACTAAAGACGACGTTTGCGACTGTGAGGCCTGCACTCTCTGCCGTAAAATATTAGCTATGAAAGACGTGTTAATCAAGAAATCGTTCTGGGTGTTCGGAGGCGACGGCTGGGCTTATGATATAGGATTCGGCGGTCTTGACCACGCAATCGCGACAGGACTTGATATTAACATGTTTGTATTTGACACAGAGGTTTACTCGAACACGGGCGGTCAGGCTTCGAAATCCACGCCGACAGGCTCGGTCGCTCAGTTTGCCGCTGCGGGTAAAGGACAGAAGAAAAAAGATTTGGCGAGCATAGCGATGAGTTACGGTTATGTTTACGTCGCTCAAATCGCGATGGGCGCGGATTACAACCAGTGCATAAAAGCAATCGTCGAGGCTGAAAATTATCCGGGACCGTCGGTTGTCATAGGCTACGCGACGTGTATAAATCACGGGATTAAACTCGGTATGGGCAATTCTATGACGGAAGAAAAACTCGCGGTAGCGGCTGGATACTGGCACTTGTTCAGATTTAATCCTTCGCTTCTCGCGGCAGGGCAAAATCCGTTCTCGCTGGATTCAAAAGAACCGACGCAGTCGTTTACGGAGTTTATAAAATCCGAGAACCGGTACAGTTCGCTTACGCGCAAATTCCCCGAAAGAGCCGAGAAGCTGTTCGAACAAGCCGACGCCGACGCTAAACTCAAATATACAAGGCTTACAAGGCTTGTCGATTATTACAACGTGTAAGAATATATAAAATGCGTAGGGGCGGATTCAATATCCGCTCCTACGTTTGTATTAATCGTTTACATCTTCATTTTGGTCTTCTTGCGCTTTGTCCCAATTACCTTTTGTGTATGTTTCGTCAACCATGTCGCTGATTCCCGCAAGCAGCATTATAATCCCCTGAACTTTATGCGGCTGGACGACGTATTTGCCTTTTGCTTCCGAATGTTTATCGTCAGCAATTAAATCCGCAGTGATAAGCGGTTTTAAATGATGATATACCTGACCCGTCGAGCCGTAGCCGCCGCTTGTCACAAGTTCCGCGACTGTCATAGGTTTTCTTAAAATAGACAATAAAATATTAAGCCTGTCGTTATTTCCGATACATTTTAAAACCTTTTCGGCAATCCCTGTTTCAATCAATTCTAAAAGATTATCTGCGTTTCTTGAATTTTTACACCATGTTGATTGCCGTCCTCCGCTTGAAAAAACCCCCATATAAGTGATTCTTCCCGTATTTCCTTTTTCGCCGCTTTCATTCTCAAGTCGGTCAAGGATAGTTTTGATTTCAGGCGGTTCGTTTTCAAATGTCTTTGACGTTACCGACATCTTTCTAATATGTCCGACAGTTTCTGGTTTTTTATCAATAGGGCTTTCAGGTTTTGTCAATAATTCTTTTATTTCGTGTAACTGCTGTTTTAACTCGTCAATTTCCTGTTCAAGATTTCGCGACATAAATATTTCACCTCTCTGAATAATTAAATAAATTTTAAATTGCGTAATTGCGCTATTACGTAATCATTATAACACAGCAATTTTAGTTTGTCAATACGTAATTACAAATTTTTAATTTTTTTTATATTATAATGCAAAAACTTGAAAAAAGTGCAGACGACGGGGGGAGCGGACTTTGATGACTTTGAATTTGTTTTCCTAATATATCAAAATAAAACAAAACGCGGGGGAAAAATTCCCCTGCGTTTTTTATTTTTATATTTATGTATTACTGCGAAACAATCTTGCCTATGCTTTTGCTCTCGGCGGGCTTGCGCGGCGGCGCGTTATCATAAACTGGATTTACGTGCATTGGCTGGTGCGTCACCCTTTCGACTGCTTTGAATACCTGCGCCGAAACCATGTTGCGCGTTTCGACGTTTAACAAAGCTTTCGCTTTTCCCATCAGCTCGCCCTGCTCGGACGTTGCGTAATTTGCGGGCATTGCGTTCAGCGCGATTGCGCATATATCATAAAAGCATTTATCGCACCTGCACGCGCCGGGCATATGCTTCAGCGAAGCGGTCACCTCCGTGATTACCGCTTCTTCCATTACGTTTCTCAAATAATATTTTTTCTGCTGTTCGCCGTCTTTTATTTTATCTAACTGCGCTGTCAGATACTCTATCCTGATTTTTAAATCTTCCGTTTCCGCGTTTGGTTCGTCAACCTCGGCAACTACCGCTATTTCAGGAATTTCTTCGGCAGTTTCGGGTTCGGGTTCTGCCTCCGCCGTTATAAATCTCTGAACGGCTGAAGTTTTATTTACCCTGCGGTCAAAATCAACATTTAATTTGTTTTTATTCTTTTGCGCTGACAATTCTCTCTACCTCCCTCGCGAGTTTTATATATGCGTTTGAACCGGAAAAATTATCTTCGGCAAAATCATTGATGGGGACTCCGGCTATTGCCGCGTTTGAAAATTTTATGCTGCGTTTGATTACGACGTTTAAAAACGGGAAATTCTCGTTTATTTTATCGACAATCATGCGCGCGTGCTGTGTTCTGGGGTCGTACATAGTTATTATAGTGCCTAAAAACTCTATTTTCTGGTTATATTTTTTTATATCGCCTATAGTCTGATTTATTATCTCAAGCCCTTTGTACGATAAAAACGACGGTTCTACCGGGACTATAACATAATCCGAAGCCATGAACGAATTAACAGTGAGAATCCCGAGAGAGGGCATGTTATCTATTATAACATAATCGTAATACTCGCGTATATCCTGTAACTGCTCTTTTAAAACGTACTCCCTGTTGATAAACGGGATAATTTCGACTTCGGCAACCGACAAATCAATAGACGCGGGAATCAAATCGACGTTTTCCAGCTCAGTACGCACTACCACTTCTTTTGACGTGCATTTTTTTGTTATTAAGTGATACGCCGTTTTCTCAAAATCCGTAGGCTCGAATTTTAAATATATAGTCAGCGAAGACTGGGGGTCCAAATCTATGAGAAGAACTTTTCTCCCGAGACGTCCCAGTTCAGAAGCAAGATTTAACGCGGACGTAGTTTTTCCCACGCCGCCTTTGTTGTTTGCAATAGAAATAATTTTCATATCAGGTAAACCAACAATCCTTTTTTTAATATAATTTTATCAGAAAATAATATAAAAATCTATGGGTTTCTATATCAATACATATATTTTTACAAAAAATTCGCAAAATATTATTATTTTATAAATTTACGTTTATATTTTTCTAATTCGACTTCGTCCTTTACCGCAAGGGCTTTCTCGCCGGCCAGCGATTCAAGGTGATGCGTGAACTCATGCAGCAGGACTTTTCTTAGATGTTCTTTCTGGCGTTCCGGCTTAATATCGGCGTATAAATTTATAAAAGAGCCGTAATATATCGCTATGTACCTGCCAAGTCCGCCGTAACCCGTCCTGTCGTTGTGATACTCTCCCAGAATATACAGATTTCCGGGGTTTCTGCTTTCGGGGTGTATTTTAGCTTCGGGCAGCAGAATAATACCGCCGTTTAATTCCCTGTAAAAATCCTGCGGTATTTCCACGGCAATATCGTCGAGCATCTGTCCCACTTCGTCAAACGTAATCATACAGTTTACCCTCGTCAATTTATTTTAGGCTGCGTGATTATATTTTAACATGACTTGAGGATTTTTGCAAGACGTATTGCAAAATTAACAGAATTATGCTATAATACAGGTGAAAAGTTTGATTCTTATAAGAATAATATAAATTACAGAAAGAGGCGGCAAAAATTATGAATACTATTATAATACAGCTTGATGACGGTACTGATATAAACGCGGCATATAGTTATTTAAAAAAGTTATATCCGAAGAGCAAAATAACAAAACAGACTAATCAAGCCCACAAAGAAGCCCTTGAACTGTTTGCAAAAATGCGAACTGAAGTGATAAAAAGCGATAACTTTATGACAGATGATGAAATAAATGCGGAAATACAAGCCGCTCGCACTGAGAGAAAAACAAGGAATAATAAAACATGAGAAATATTAACAATGTAATATTAGATACAAATATATTAGTGTTTGCATTATGGTCGAAAGACGGCAATCCTGCTAAAATAGTAAGTATGATGTTAGCCGGAAAAATAATAAATTATTATAGCGATGAAACTTTGGAAGAGTATAAAGACGTTCTTTTTCGTGATAAATTTGTAGATAAATTTTCTTATACCGCGCTTGACGAACTAATGAACTATATTACTAAATTCGGGCAGAAAGTTATTGCTTGTAAAAGCGATATTTCATTAATTGACGAAGACGACCGCGTATTTTACGATTTGGCTAAAACCGCCAATGCGTATCTTGTAACAGGAAATATTAAACATTATCCTAATGAAGATTTTATCGTAGCGCCAAGCGAATTTTTGAGATATAGGGAACAATAACAATTATGCTGAGAAAGTAGTGGCTTAATAAAAGGCAAAAAGCATTGATTTAGTAGCTTGGTTTTTACCGAGCTATTAATTTTTTTACGCAACTCCACACAAAAGCAACAACGCCAGAAACAATCATCAAAATCGTCACGGCCTCAACGACTTGCAGGATTCTCAGCACCAGCGTATATCTGTCAATTTCGCCGCTTATGTTTGCGGCAGACTGAATATTTGCGGAAACAAGATTAAATTTTAAATTTATGATTTTTGCAGCAATTTTTGCAATTATGTTATATAATACCAAATAGAACAGCATTTTATCACCTCATATATATTATAAACCATCTTTTGCAACATGTCAATGTTCTTTTAGTGTTTTTCACTCGGTTTATCAATCTCGTTAGAAACGGTTAAAATTAATACGGGGTGAATATTTTGAATGTAGAACAAAAAGAAAAATATAAAAAATTAGGATTAAATATAGCATATTACAGAAAAGACAGAGGTTATACGCAATTAGTATTGGCAGAGCATTTGGATATAGAAAGAACACATATGCAAAGAATTGAAGCGGCGACCTCAGGTGTCTCATTAGACGTTATATTTAAACTTTCTGATGTATTGCAAGTGCCTGTTCATAAGTTTTTTGAATTCAGAGATTAAAATGAAAAATTTATAGTCATCAGATTCCGCTCCCCCAGTCACTGCGGTGACACCCCCCTCGTTAAAACGAAGGGGGCAAGGGTTAAGCAAAAGCCTCCTTCGCTTGCGAGGGAGGTGGCAACGAAGTTGACGGAGGGAGCAGACTTTGGTGTCTGTAAAATTGTTTTATAATAAAAAATGAGGAAATCAAATGATATTATCAAAACGCCGTGCTTTTGTCACTTTGAGCGTGTTTTTGCTGCTTGTATTTTCCTGCGTCCTGCATTATTTTATATCTGAAAAACCCGTGCTGGATTATCTTGATAAATATAAAGACGCTCCGGTTTATATAAAAGCTGAAATAACAAGTGCTGAAAGTATTGCGGTTTATCAATCAACGTTCTATTTGAAAGTATTTGAAATTAACGGGGCAAAAGTAAAAAAATTTAATCTGTTTCTGACGATATTCGACGAAATCGGCGCGGGACGCGACGAAACCGGTCAACTGCTTGAAGCTTATGTTGTATTCACAAGTTTAGAAAATGGGCGCATACCGGATTCCGGCGTTAATAGTTTTAAGTCGCAGGGATATTATATAGCCGCTGATTATTATGTTGATTACGATGAAGACGAAGAACCGCCGCAGTTTAAAATTACCCCCGCGAATTCGCGCAGCCTGAATTATTATCTTGAATCAATGAGAAACTACGCGGGCGACGTCTTTTTCAAAAATATAAAACCCGATTATCATGACAATATAACGCAAGAAGCCGCAGTTGCTTACGGCATATTCACGGGGAACAAAAATTATATAGACGCGGGTGTGAAAAGCGATTTCAAGAAATCCGGGATTGCTCATGTTTTAGCTGTTTCGGGGCTTCATTTGTCTATACTCTGCGGGATTATATTCGCGTTTTTGAATTTAATAAAAGCGCATAAAAAAATAACCTGCGCGGTTATAATTCTATGCTGTCTTTTTTTTATGGCGTTTACGGGATTTTCTGTTTCTGTGATACGTTCGGGAGTTACGCTGATTTTGTTTTACTCGGCTTTTCTTATCGGACGAAAAAGCGACTCGTTCACGTCCCTGCTTATTGCGGGGACTTTTATATTATTGCTGAACCCGTACAATATATTTAATATAGGCTTTCAGCTCTCGTTTTTCGCCACTCTGGGGATTATAACGGTCAACAGCCTGAATAATAAAATCATGCGGTTACTGAGATTTAAATTTTTGAAAATAACTGCGTCTTCTTTTATTATCACAATCGCGGCGACTGTTTTTACCCTGCCGTTTATTGCGTATAATTTTAAGATGCTGAGCTTAATCTCACCCGTCGCGAATCTTGTAACCGCACCGCTTATCACCGCAATATTATTTCTTGATTTATGCCTCATGCTCTTTTCGTTTATCCCGGTTATACTGTTTGTTTTCAGCATGCCGGTTTATTTAATCACGAAACTTTTATTAATTATAACAAATTATTTAGGGTCGTTTAAATATTCTTATATCTCCGTCGAAAGTACAAACGGCACGGGGTTTTATATTTTCTCGGCTGTTTTTCTTGTTCTGGTGATTTTATGTTTTCTGCCCTCGAAAAAATCTGTAAAGCGTATCGTATATACTTCAACCATTCTGGCTTTTCTGGTTATGTCGGGAACTTTGATTTATCCGCGGATATTATTTAAAGACAGCGCACGGTTCGCGTATTATTCAGACGACAGAAACCAGAATATAATTTTGTTTCACAAAGATTATGACTATGCCGATATAATCGACATAACGCACGGAACTCTGGGGCATGTAAACCCGGTGTGCGATATAATCGCGCAGAACGGGGCTTTGTATATCAACTCTATAGTATTAAGCGATTATAGAAAAAGGCACGTCCGCATGATTAAAAAATATCTGATTTATTCTGATATTAATAAAATTTATATTCCGGAACCAATAAACGATTATGATACCGAAGTGTTAAACTCGCTTTATTATTTATCGCTGACGGCAGGGTTTGAGCTTGTAAAATACGGGAATGTTTTGAAATTATCAGACGATATTTTGATTACTATAGACAGTTTTGATTATGATAAAATGAAACATCAGGCAGTAGAGATAGATTACAGGACGAAAAAATTATTATATCTCGGAATCGGGTACAAAGAGGGTTACGAAAAATTCACGGATATAAAAAATAAGAGCTATGATATAGTTTTTTACGGTTCGCACAAGCACAATTTCCGCGACGACGATTATATCTCTGACATATACGGCACATACGCGGGAGTGCTTTCGGCTTATTTTGACGCGGATAAAGAGAAAGCGTCGCAGAAACTCGGACCCGACGCGGTTGACGCGTATCTTTCGGAGTCTGTATTGTTCGTGAGCGGCGATTATAACTCTGTGATTTTTGATGTTCGCAAAGACGGGAGGATAAAGCATTATTTGAAGTAAGTTACCTCGGCTCGTCTTCGGATTCGTCAAAGTCAAGCTCCTGCCTGACAATATTCAAGACACGACGCAATAAATCTTTAGGTATCGGTTCGACAAATAAATAACCGCGTTCGTCAATATCCGTCGCTTTTGCCTGTTCGCACATAACAACTCCTGTTGTAGCAGTGCGCTCGTCGAGCGGAATATGAAACGGGAAAGACCTTTGCGTATTTGTTATCGGGCATAAAATAACTAAATTCACAGCGTTGTTATATAGTTTACAACTTACTACAAGAGCGGGTCTTGAACCTGCTTGTTCATGTCCCGCCTGAGGATTAAAATTTGTTTTAATTATATCGCCCTGACGTAAATTTTTATTGCTCATAATAGTTCCCTGCCGACGGGTTCTCCCCAGTCAAAGGGTTCGGGGGGAGTTCCGTCCCAATCTTCGAGTAATTCTTTGAGCGTAGGCAGCTCGCTTGTTGCTTTGAGCGTTATTTTTTTATCCTCGACAATAATTTCAAGATTGTCGTTCATTGAAATTTTTGCTTCTTTTAAAATATTTCGCGGAAGCCTGACGGCTTGGCTGTTTCCCCATTTGGATAATGATACTATCATTAAAATCACCTCGTATATACAAGTATATACTATTTAAAAAGTTTTGTCAAGAAAAATTTTTTAAATTACCCTATTGACAAATAAATTTTATTGTGATATAATTTATTCATAAAATTTAATATTACCATCAAATCGTTGATTAAGAGTAGTAAAAATATAAAAAACGTTCACAGAGATATTGATGTATGGTGAGAATCAATAATCGGGTTATGTTTTGAATGGGCTTATGAGAGCGGAGAGAAAAAATTAATTTTTTAGTAATATCCGACGGTAACCGACCGTTATATCGGCAAGCATATAATAAACGAATTACATTCGTTTCAGTATGTTAGAGA
>Ga0082212_10006908_pt1 | contig 15134 bp, 10 predicted proteins | sample TergutNt197P3_FD_71548 | JGI IMG/M metagenome (GOLD analysis project Ga0082212, IMG submission 71548) | Neocapritermes taracua P3 segment gut microbial communities from Petit-Saut dam, French Guiana - Nt197 P3 | ecosystem: Host-associated > Arthropoda: Insects > Digestive system > Gut ...
GAGCTTTCGCTAGGGGTGGGGGAGGGGTTGATGTGGGGGGCGAGCGCCCCCGGGAGCCGTTAGACGCATTGCGGCGGCTCGCGGGGACGCTCGCCCTCCATGTGCCGGGAGCGCAGGGCTTCTGCCCTGCATCGTGCCTGACGGCTCGCGGGGACGCTCGCTCTCCATCGTGAAATCTCTATTTTACAGGACACTACCACAGTAGTCAGGTTTGTGTTTTCGTGGTGCGGGGGCTAGCCCCCCGTGGCAAGCCGCCGCACTTCATAACACAACAATATGGAGCGCGGGTGTCCCCGCACGCTGCCTCCGCCCAATCTTGCACGACGCACGGGCGTTCCCGCCCGTGGCCTGATGCAGGCAGGAATTCCCTTAAAGGGGCGCATATAACCCGAGCTACCTTGGGACTACAGGATGACGGGACTACGGCTGAACCGCGTCCCCTCGGGTCCTCGCGTCCCTATCCGTAGTCCCGTAATCCTGTAGTCCCTCGCTTCCACCGTCCACATCCCGCCGCCCCGCAATATTTTTTCTATAAAAACCCTACGCCTTTGCGTCTCCACGCGAAAGCAACCCTGTCCCGGAAATCTCAAGCTCTAGCGTGACACCGCTGGCCCGCTCAACGCGCGCGCGCATCTGCTGGGCGAGGGCCAGCACATCGGAGGCCCGCGATGACCAGTCCACGGCGATGATGTTGGCGTGGAAGTCCGTCACATACGCGCCGCCGATACGGAGGGCTTTGCACCCTGCCGCGTCGAGCAATCGCCCCGCCGTGTCGCCAGAGGGGTTGCGGAAAACCGACCCTGCGGTGCGCAGCCCTGCGAGCGGGAGACGTTTCTCGCGGATGGCGAGCCGACGCGCTTTGACCGTCGCGCTGTCCGACCGCCCGAGCGCGAGGCAGCACGACACCGCGACGCGCCCTTTCAGCCCCTCGCAGTGGCGGTATGAAAAACCTAACGCATCGGGCGTGAGCGTGTGCGCCTCGCCGTCCGCATCAAGGCAGCGCACCCACTTGACGCGCGCGCTGATTTCGCCGCCGTGCGCCCCGGCGTTCATCGCGAGCCAGCCGCCGACGCTCCCCGGTACACCTTCGAGGAACTCCAGCCCCGACAGCCCCTCTTGCGTCAATGCCTCCAGCAGGGCGGGGCCGCGCCATCCGCACCCGACCGTCACCTCGCCATTTTCCGCAACCGTCAACTCGCGGCACGCGCCGTCCGCCCAGCGGATCGCGCACCCGTCCATGCCCAGGTCGCTGACCCACGTGTTCGCGCCCGCGCCGAACATCCGCCACGGCACGTTGTGTTCCGCGCAATGTTTCAGCACCGCCGCCATCGCCGCCTCGCCCGCGACCTCCACGCGCCATTGCGCCGCGCCGCCCACGCCGTAGAACGACCACGCCGACAACGCGCCGTCGGGGGTCACGTCCACGCCTTGAGCCCTTATTGCCAGTTCCCTATTCCTATTTCCAAATCCCTCATTCCTGATCCGATCCGCGAGTTCAATCACATCCCCCGCCCCGGCGATCAGCACGAAGTCGCCAGCGCGGAGCGTCCGAGAGAGATAGCCCTGCACCTCATCCTGCGAGCGGGCGAGAGAGACCGTGAGGTTAGGCGGACAAAGCACGGCTCGCGGGGACGCTCGCCCTCCATTCCTAATTCCTAATTCCTCATTCCTCATTCGCGCCCAGCGACGGAAGTGCGCATACAAATCGCAACTCTCCCCGCCGGGGAAATCGTGCGGGTTTTCGGATGCGGCATAGACGGGCAGGAGGATGACCTCGTCCGCGCCCTCGAACGCTTCGGGGAACTGCGCCCCGAGCGCGAGCGTCCGCGAGTAGCGGTGCGGCTGGAACACGACCACCAATCGTTTCGGGTTCTGCGCGCGCGCCATCGCGACCGCCGCCTTAATCTCCTGCGGGTGGTGCGCGTAGTCCGCGACGACGCGCACGCCCTCCTTTTCGCAGACCGTCTCGAAGCGCCGCCCCGGAAGTTCCGCGCACGCCCCCGCCAGCGCGGCGAACACGCGTTCGGGTGATTGCCCCATGAGCAACGCCGCACACGCCGCGCCCAGCGCGTTGAGGATGTTGTGCCGCCCCGACACGCCCAGCGTCACGCGCCACTTGCCCTCATCTTGATAGCACACATCGAACGCCGCATCCGTTGCCGTCACGCGCACATGGGTTGCCCGCACGTCCGCGCCTTCGGAGAAGCCGAAGGTGAGCACGGGCAGGGTGTTTTTCGGCTCGCGGGGACGCTCGCCCTCCAGCGACAGGCAAGAATGCCTGTCCTCCTTTCTTGGGTCTCCCTTCCGAGCGCATTTTATTTGGACGTTGGATGTTCCTTGTTGGATATTGGATATTCCTTCCGGATTGCCTTCCATTTCCATGACCAACTGCCGCGCCCTCGGATGGTCGTGGCACACCGCCACGCCTTTGCGCGTCTGGCGCACGACCGCGCGGAAGCAGTCGAGCAAATCCTCCTCGCCGCTGAAATGCTCCATGTGATCCCAGTCGATGCCCGTGAGTACCGTCACGCTCGGGTGGTACAGCGCCAGCGACCCGTCGCTCTCGTCGGCTTCGGCAACTAAAACTTGATTCCTAATTCCTAATTCCTCATTCCTCATTATCTCCGCCACCGCGCCGAGCCGCCGCGTGAAACCGCCGATGCACCAGCCCGGCTCAAGCCCCAGGTCTTGGAACAGGTGCGCCGTGAAACAACTGGTCGTCGTCTTGCCGTGCGAGCCGCACACCGCCACGCCCTCGCACCCCGAGAGGATGTCCGCCAAGACCTCGCCGCGGCGGAAAACGGAGATGCCGCGCGCGCGCGCCTCAACGAGTTCGGGGTTGCCCGCCGACACCGCAGGGGTGATGACGACGCGGCTCACGTCGGGGGTCAGGTGTTCCGGCGCGTGACCCTCCGCGACCGCCACGCCCGATGCGCGGAGCCACCCCGCCAGCGCGTTCGGCGCCGCGTCGCAACCGCTCACCCGCCACCCGCGACGCGCCAGCAAATGCGCCACCCCCGCCATGCCCACGCCGCAGACTCCCAGCAGGTGGACGGAGGAGGAGGTGGTGACGGGAGGATGCCAAGAGTGCATGATGATTCGAGTGATTCGACAATTTCGATTTCAATCGATTTCAGTCGCCATCAGTCGGCTCCAGTCGAAACTCAAAACGAACAACTAAAAACTCCACCGATACATCAGCCTCGGGCTGTCGGCATCGTTCTGCAACAGGCGCTTCAAATCGAGTTGCAGTCCGAAGCCGGGGCGGGAGAGCAGGTCCATCAGCGTGACGTGCTCGCCGTAGCGATAGACTTTCACGCCGCCCTTCGCGTCGAGCAGCTCGGCGATTTTTGCCTGCGCGTCCTCGGCGTAGCCAAGGCCGTCGATGAGCTTGTGCTTCCACGCCTCCTCGGCTGCGAAGACGCGCCCGTCCGCCAGCGGCTCGACGACCTCCTTCGGCAGTTTGCGGTGCTGCGCCACCAGCGACACGAAACGGCTGTGCATGGCGGAGATGACGCTTTGCAGCATCTCGCGCTGCTCGGGGGGCATCTCCTTGAAGGGGTTGAGCAAGTCCTTGTTCTCGCCGGATTTGATGGTCACGTCCTGGATGCCCAGCTTTTGCGCGAGCTCCTTAACGTTGTAGGATTGCAGGATGACGCCGATGGATCCCGTGAGCGTGGTCGGGTGCGCGAGGATGTGGTCAGACGCCAGCGCGATGTAGTACGCGCCCGAGGCGGCGGTGTCGCCGAAGATGGACACGATGATGCGGTCGGGGTTCGCCTCCTTGAAACGCAGCAGTGCGCGATAGATGATGTCGCTGTCCGTGATGCCGCCGCCGCCGCTGTTGATTTCGAGGATTAGGCCCTTGACCTCCTCATCATGCGTGGCGCGGCGGATGGAGCGCAGGACGGTATTCGCGTTGCCGCTCCGCCACATGCTGCCCTCGCCCAGCATGATGAGCCCCTCCACGGGGATACGCACGACCTTCACGTCGCCTTTTCCCGAGGACCACATCTCCACCATGAACGGCGCCTCATCCTCGCCGACGTCATCCGCGCCCATCGTGCGGGCGAAGAGCCCCCGCAACGCCCCGCCGGGTTCGCCTTGGCCTCCCCCCTGCGTCAGGGCGATGATACCGGCCAGTAGCATCAGCATCACCATCCCGAAAACGATAGCGACCATCAGCAGACACCCGAAGCCGCACCCGCGCCGCCTCGGCGCTGCCGTTTGATTTTCACTCATCACTTAACCCTCCTTCGCAAAAAAATAGTTTCAAGTTTAACAGATTCCACCGCATGAGGGCAATTCGGAATTAACGAAGAGACCTCGAACAGGCGCGACCTTATGCAACTGGCGCAACGGTACTGATGTCCCGCACGAATGCCTCGGGGGCGGACGGGGAGATGACGACGGTACGGCGGTCGAAGCGCAGGACGACGGGGTTTGAGAGGTCGGTCACAAAGGCGCGGAAGTGCCCGAGCGGCTTGCTCCAGTAGAGGCCGGTGAACGAAAACAGCCCGCCGTTGCCGCACGTGCGGATGACGACACCCTTCGTCATAACCTCTGGAACAACTTCTGCGGACCTCAGCCCTTGCAGGGGGATGCGGGTCTCCCACAGCAGGCGCTGGATCAACAGCTCATTCGCGGTGAGGGTGTACCCGCGGACCGTGAACAATGCGCACGGAACAATCGTGAGCAACACAAGCATGACTGACACACCTTTCGCCCACCCTGGCGGGACAAGCAGACACACAGTAGCCATCACGACCGCCGAGAGCAGACTGACCGCCACCGATGTGACTTTGAGGGCTTTCCCCCACGGCGCCTTGTACCCGGAATGTTTCATCGCCTTTCCTCCTTCTCGCACCCCACTGCCCTCCCTTTCAACGCGCGGGTGACATCGGGGACGGCGGCGAGGAGGGTGCGGGTATAGTCGTGCCGGGGATGTTCCATGACCGTTGCGGCCGACCCCTCTTCCACGAACGTGCCGCCGTACATGACGGCCACGCGGTCGCAGATGTTGCGCACGACGGCGAGGTCGTGCGAGATAAGAATCACCGCGAGGTTCAAGTCTTTCTGGAGCGCACGGATGAGGTTCAGGATGCGGGCCTGCACGGAGACGTCCAACGCGCTGACGGGCTCGTCCGCGATAATGAGGCGCGGCTCGAGCGCGAGGCAGCGGGCGAGGCTCACGCGCTGGCATTGCCCGCCGCTGATCTCGCAGGAGTATGCGTCGAGCGTGTCCTGCGGAAGGCCCACGCGGTCGAGCAGTTCGAGGACGCGCGCGCCAATCTGATGGGGCGGGCGCATCCTGTGGACGCGCAGCGCCTCCTCCAGCGTCTGCCGCACGGTCATGCGCGGGTTCAGCGAGCCTGTCGCGTCCTGAAACACCATCTGCACGGCGCGGCGGTAGGCCTTGAATTGCGCGGCGGTCATGCGCGTGATGTCCTCGCCCTCGAAGCGGACGGCGCCGCCGGACGGGGGATGGATGCCCATCACGGCCTTGGCGAGCGAGGTCTTGCCGCAGCCGCTCTCGCCCACGATGCCGAACGACTCGCCCGCCCTGACCGAGAAGGAAACGCCGTCAACCGCGACAAACGGCGGTCGGCCTTGGACGGTGTATGTGACGCGGAGGTCCTGAATGGCGAGTAGCATTTGAGTGGCTAGTGGTTAGTGATCAGTGGTCAGTATTTGTTGCCTTCGAAGGCAATCGGTTTCTGACCACTGACCACTGTTCACTAAACACTTTTCCTTACGTCAGCGACCACGGTGCGCGCGGCGTGCGCCCGAGCATGGCGGAGGCGCCGGGGTCGTTGAGGATTTCCTCCTTCACGGGGTCCCACTTAATCTTGCGGCCGGTAATCATGGCGATCTGGCCGAGATGCCCGACGCTGGCGGAACGGTGCGCAACCTCCGCCGGGGTCAGCGTGGTGTCACGCGCCTTGACCGCTTCGATAAAGTTGCGGTGATGCCCCGGGCTACGGAGGCGAAGCTCGCCAGCCTCGATGCGGGATTCATAAATCCGCGGGGACGACGCCTCGTAGCGGCCGCGGTCAACCCACACCCAGTCGCCGTTCGCGCCAATCCACTTCGCGCCGCCACGGAACTTCGAGCCGTCGCCGACGGTGATCTCGACGCCGTCGTCGTAAACACCCGTGTACTGGTAGCTCTTGAAGGAGTCGTAGATGCCTTCCGGCTCGAAGGGCGCGTAGCCCGAAATCGAGACCGGCCCGGACAGGTCGCGGCCGAGGCCCCACTGCGCGATGTCGGCGTGGTGGCCGATCCAGTCCATCATCTGGCCGCAGCCCCAGTCGTTGACCCAGCGCCAGTTCCAATCGTACACGTTCTGGAACGGCTGGAACGGCGCGGGGCCCACCCAGAAGTCCCAGTCCAGACCTTCGGGGACTTTCGCGTTGGGGTCCGCCTTCGGCCCGCGGCCGCCCGAGGGCAGGCCGACCTCGACGCGCACGACCTTGCCGATGCGGCCGTTGCGCACGAGCTCGACGGCGCGGCGCATCTCGCCGTCGGAGCGCTGCTGGCTGCCCGTCTGCCACACGCGCCCGTGGTGGGCGACGGCGTTGACGAGGGCGCGGCCTTCGCGCAGGTCGTGCGTGAAGGGCTTCTCGCCGTAGATGTCCTTGCCGTTGCGGGCGGCGAACGTGCCGATGTAGGCGTGCCAATGGTCGGGCGTGCCGATCATGATGGCGTCGATGTCCTTGCGGATGCAGACCTCGCGGAAGTCCTTGGTCATCTGGCAGTCGCTGTTCTTGTAGCGGTCATCCACCTTGCGCTTGGCGTCGGCCATCTTCTTCTCGTTCACGTCGCAGACGACGCGCACGACGACATCACTCTGCCCGAGGAAGGCCCCCATGTTGCCCTGCCCCTGCCCGCCGACGCCGACCATCCCCATCACAATGCGGTTGCTGGGCGCGTTCTGCCCGAACACGCTGGCCGGGACGATGTTGAATGCGGAGACGGCCGCAACGGCCGAGCTCCCGCGAAGGAAGTTTCTACGTGAAAGTTTCATTGCTCAAATCTCCTGTTTGTTTTTATGAGTGTTAGCGGAGTTTATCGGCCTCCGCGCCAATCGCGGCAACCTTCTTCTCATCAAGCCCGACCTTGACGTAAATCTCGTGAATGGACCAGTGCAGGCCGGGGCGGCCGCCCAGCGTGACGAACTTCAGGTAACGCCCTTTTGCGGACATCTGAATCTTGGTCTTGCCCCGGCCGCCGTTGTTGACCTGATCGCCGTCAACCTTCGCGACCTCGCTCCACGACTTCCCGTCTTCGGAGACGAAGGCCTCCACGCCGTTGGGCGTGTCGCCCGCAGAATTCTCCGTGTCCAGCAGCACCTCCGAGACGAACGTGCTCTGCCCGAGGTCGAGCTCGAACCACATGCCCTTGCTCGAGCCGGTGTTGGAGCTCCAACGCGAACCCAGGTCACGGTCGAACGCCCTGCCCGCATCGTTGCCCGCGTGGGAGGCCTTGCCCTTCCAGCCCTTCGGGTCAATCTCCGCGCCAGCGGTATTCCCCGCCTGCCCCTTGATCTTCTGGTCGTAGTAATTGACGTACAGCTTCTTGGCGGCCGCGCCGTGCGTCGCGTCGCTGAACATCCCCTGCAACGTCGTGAAGAAGTCCAGCCCCTCGACGGTGAAGAGCGAGTCCGCCGTCGTCATGCGGGCGTTATCATCCGGCGCGATCTTCAGCAGGTCCATGTAGCACGCGCGGGCCTCGCCGCCGGCCTGCGCCCCGGCGAGCTTCAGCGCACTGCGGATGGCCCTCTTCTTCAGGTTGTCGTCCGTCTGGGACACCACCGCGTCCTTCAGGATGGGGAAGGGCTCCATGCTCGACCAGTCGCCCATCGTGTTGATCGCAGTCTCGCGCAGCTCATTGCTCGCATCACCCAGCGCCCCTTTCAGCAGCGGCACGAACGACGCATCCTGGAACGACGCGGCATTCATCAGCGAGGCCAGCACGCGCTTGGCCGGCGCCTGGGACTTGCCCCACGTCTCCACAATCGCCTTCGTGCGGACCGCGGGGTCGGCGTTGCGCCCGACGCGGCGGAGCGCATTCTCGGCGTTGTTGATCTCGTCGTTCTTCACCAGCGGCAGCCACGCCGCAAGCTGGGGGAACGTCTCGTCGTTGCAGATCTTCTCCAGCGCCTTCCATGCGTCCTTGCGCACGTTCGCGTTGTCGGACTTGATGAACGTCTCGAACACCGGGATGGTTTTCGACTCCATGCGCTCGCCCAAGATGTCGAGGACGCGGCCCGTCTGCTCGGCGTCGGCCTTCGCGATGGCGAGCAACTGGTCAGCCACGCCGCCGGCCTTCATGTCCCTGAGCGCCTCATTCGCCGCACTCCCGGCGCCGCCGCCCTTCGCGAGCAACGCGAACATCGCCGGGACCTGCTCCGCCGCACCAATCTTCGAGAGCGCGCGCAGGGCCGCGCAGACGACCTCCTCATGCTCCGAGCCTAACAGACCCACAACGGCCGCCACGCTCTTCGTCTCGCCGCGCGCGGCGAGCTTCGTGGCGATCGCGATCTGATCCTTCGGCGTCGCGCCCTTCAGCGCGGCCGCCAGCGACGCGGCCGGCACGGCATCCGCCGCGCGGATCAGCGTCTCGCGCACCATCGCGTCCTTGTCCTTCATGCCTTCCGCAAAGAAATCCTCAGTCGAGAGCAGCAGCAGCGCCTTGGCCGCGGCCGCGCGGAGAGGGGCCGGGGTGTTGGGCAGGTCGTAATACTTGCGCGCGGCCTTCTGCGCCGTGTTGTTGCGGTCGGCCTTGCCCTTCGGCGCGAGGTTCCCGAGGCACGCGGCAACCGCGTTGAGGCGCGTGTTCTCCAGCTCCGGCGCCACCTTCGCCGCGTCGAGGGCGGCCAGCGTCTGCTCCGTGCCGATACGCCCGAGGCCCGCCAGCGCCGCGGCCACGACCGCCTGCTCCTTGTCGTTGAGCGACAGCTTGATGGCGTCGCCGTTACCGTGCGCCGCAAGCGCCTGAATCAGGGAGATGCGCTGGTTCGCGTCCGCGCCCGGAAGCATCTGCATGATCAAGGCATCCGCCTCCTTCGCGGGCGCGCCGGCCAAGACCGTCGCCGCCCAGTCACGGGTCACAGGGTCTTTCAGGCAAGCCAGCACGGGCTTCAAATCCTTCGGCGCGCCGAACGCGATCATCACGCGCAGCAACGCCTGTTTGCCATAGGCCGACACCGACGCATCCGCGAGGAGCGCCTCAAGCTTCGCCTTGTTCGCGGCATCGACCTTCTCGTTATAGGTGTGCGCCATGATGTCCTGAAGGTACGCATAGACCTCGTTGCCGTTCTCCAGCGTCGCGGCCTTCACGCACGCCAGCTCCGCATTCGTGAACCCCGCCGGCGTGTCGTCCGCCTTCAGGTCGCCGATGGCATACTGCACACCGTCGAGGATGTGGAACAGCACGGCCTTGTCGAGGAACGCGCGCTGATCGTGCGCGAACGACGTGTAGAACACGCGCCCCTTCCCGTACGGCCGCACCCACGACACCGCATAATCATCCGCGAACAGCGGCGCCAGCTTGCCGCGGTTCATCCCGCCCTGCTTCGCCGTCTCCTCATCCGAGAGGTCCAGCGACACCAGCACGCGCAGCTTCGCGCGGTTGTACGCCGGCGAGGACATCTGGTAGATCTCATCGCTGAACTTGATGCCCTTGCCCCCGAACGCCTTGTTCAGCGGGTGCCCCGGCTCATCCAGCTTAAACGCCCACGTGCCGCCGCTGCCCCACGGGTGGCCCCAGAAACGCCCGCCGACCATCTCCGCCGCCTCATGCGCCTGGTTGAAATTGTCCGCGCCCGCGTGAATCACCGCGATGCCCTTGCCCGAGCGCACGAAGTCCAGCAACGCCGGCTCGATGAACGTGTGGCCGTCCTGCCCGTGCGTCTTCAGACCCGTCGTGTTGTTCAGCACGACCACGTCATACTTCGCCAGGTTCTCCGGCCGCAGCGCCTCGTAATCGCGCGAGAAATCGACGGTGAACGCCTTCGTCTTCTCCGCCGCGACCTCGAGCGCCTTGTTGCCGTACTCGATCGCCGAGCCATGCACAAACCCCTCGCAGCGCCAGAACACCAGCACCTTCCGGGCTTTGGAAGGCTTCGCGCTCAGCTGCGAGCCGATCAGGCCCTCCAGCTTCGCGACATCCTCCTGCGGGACAGGCTTCAGATCTTGTCCTGTGGCCGAAGCCGCAAGACCCAACGCAAGCAGCCCTGTGGCCGCTCGGAACAGGCAATGCTTCTGCATCATAACGTCTCCCTTGTTTCGGTCAGGCGTGTTACACCTTTGAACAAACCCGACACCCAATGTTTATACGCGCCAAAGCATATCCTATGCGCCGCCCGAAGTCAAGCCCCAAAGAAACTTTTTTGGCGTGAAAATTTCAATATTATGATCCACCCCCGGGAGGGCGCGGGGCGCCCAACGGGATGTGCGGCGGCTTGCCGCCGTTTTCAGCACGGGCGCTTGCCCCCGTGCCACGACAGCACAAACTGAACTGCAACGGCTGTCTGCGCCCACCAAAGGGGGAGAACCCCGCCGCACGCCATATTATCGAGATCGCCCTTGTCTTTGCGTTCGCATATCGTTATCTGCATTTTACAGGACGCTAGTGTCCTGTGTGAAATACAGATTTCACGTTGCAGGGCGGAAGCCCTGCGCTCCCGGCACATGGAGGGCGAGCGTCCTCGCGAGCCGTTAGACACATTGCGGTTTCCTGCCCCATTACCCGCACGCCGCACCAATGGGGTCCCCTGTCTCGCCCTCCATATCACGTCTATCCAAACAGGATAATCCTCTATCCTGTCATCTGTATTTGACAGGACACTCGCGGGGTGTTGCTGAATCTGCAACAATGCTAATCCGGTTTGTTATAGCCACCCTAAATCTGCCCTGCCTTGGCGAGGGCGATGGCCTCGACGCTCTGGATTTCCGCGAAGCCCTGCGAGCTCACGGGGTTCAGGCCGTCGCTGGCCTCCATGGAGGAGTCGGCCTCGTTGTAGATGGAGGCCTTGCAGCCCGTGAGCGCGTTGAAGAAGATGTTGCCCTTGTACAGCCCCACCTCGACCGTGCCGCTGGCGTGCTTCGAGAACACCCCGATCGCCGCGCGCGCGGCCTGCGTGGCGGGGTCGTAGTAACGGCCGTCATAGATCTGGTCCGCGACGAGCTTGGAGAGCTGCCCGAACAGCAGCCCGGCGCGGCGGTCCATGGTGGCCTGATAGACGTAGCGCAGGCACGTGGCGAGCAGCTCCATGCCGGGGGCCTCATACACCCCGCGGCTCTTCGTGCCGATGATGCGGTTCTCGAGCGCGTGCTTCATGCCGATGCCGTTGCGCCCGGCAAGCTTGTTCGCCGTCTGCATGGCCTGAAGCGGCGACACGTCCTTGCCGTTGACCTGCACCGCGCGCCCTTTGCTGAAACGCACGGAAAGCTTCTCGATTTTGTCCGGCGCGTCCTTCGGCCACACGCCCATGGTGGGCCGCACGATCAGCATGGACGTCTCGAGGCTCTCCAAGTCCTCCGCCTCGTGCGACAGCCCTGCGAGGTTCGCGTCGGTCGAGTATTTCTTCTTCGTGCCGACGAACGCCTGGATGCCGTGCTTCGCGAGGAACGCGACCATCTGCGTGCGGCCGGGGAACTGCTGGAGCAGCGCCGCGTCGCGCCACGGCGAATACACCCTCATGGACGGCGCGAGCACGTTGGTGTAGCGCTCGAAGCGCATCTGGTCATTGCCCCGGCCCGTCGCGCCGTGCACCAGCACCGTGCATTTGCGCTTCTTCATCTCCGGCAGCAGGCCGCGCACCGTCACCGTGCGCGCGATGCCCGTGGAGTTCCAATAACCCCCGTCGTACATCGCCTGTGCCTCGATCACCTGAAAGCAGGCCTCCGCCATCGCGTCCTTCAGATCGACGATGAACGTCTCCACGCCGCAGGGGGCCATGCGCCGCGTGATGTCGTTGATGTCCTTCTCGTCGGGCTGCCCGAGGTCCGCCGAGAACGCGACGACCTTCACGCCCGCCTCCGCCAGCACCTTCGCGATCGTGCGGCTGTCCAGCCCGCCCGACACACACGCGCCCACCGTCAAACCCTTCAAGTCCGCCACTGTCAATGCCATACCGTTTCTCCTCTCAAAATGCTTATCATCTGCCGCCTCCGCCCCCCCCCAAATCAAACTGGATTTGCAGGAAGAAAAAAACTATTGCCCCATCTTCGCGAACTTCGCGTAGCGCTGCTCGAGCAGTTTTTCGACGGGCAACTTCTTTAGCGCCGCAAGTTGCGCGAGGACGGCCTTCTTGACCGTCGCGGCGGTTTTGGCCGCGTCCGTGTGCGCACCGCCGGGGGGCTCAGGGATAATCGCGTCGATGATGCCCAAGCCCATGAGCGAGTCGGCCGTGATTTTCAGCGTCTCCGCGGCCAGCGCGGCCTTGGTGCCGTCGCGCCACAGGATGGACGCGCAACCCTCGGGCGAGATGACGGAATAGACGGCGTTCTGCAACATCAGGATGCGGTCGCCCACCGCGATGCCCAACGCGCCGCCGCTACCGCCCTCGCCCGTGACGACGACGACCATGGGGGTCTTTAGCGTGGACATGAATTCGAGGTTGTGGGCGATGGCCTCGGCCTGCCCGCGGGCCTCGGCCTCGCTGCCGGGGTACGCGCCGGGGGTGTCCACGAGCGACACGACGGGCAGGCGGTACTTCTCCGCCAGCCTCATCAGGCGCATGGCTTTGCGGTAGCCCTCGGGGCTGGCCATGCCGAAGTTCGCCTCGATGTTCTCCTCGACGGTGCGTCCCTTGCGGTGGCCGATCAGCATGACCTTCTCGCCGCCGATTGTCGCGAAGCCGCCGATGAGGCCGCGGTCGTCGCCGAAGAGGCGGTCGCCGTGCAGCTCAACAAAATCCTCGCACATCAGGCGGATGTAGTCGCCGATGTTCGGGCGCTCCGAATGACGTGCGATTTGAACGATGTCCCAGGGTGTCTGCTTCTTCATAAAAATCTCTCTCTTTTCTTACACAGAGTTTCACAGAGATGGACACAGAGTTTCACAGAGATTTTTTTTGTAACCTCTGTGAACCTCTGTGGCTTCTCTGTGGTTCTCTGTGTAACATTTAACCGTCCGTTTTTCCACATCCCGCGTAGCGCAGCATCTTCGCGAGGAACGCCTTCATCTCTTTGCGCGGGACGATGTGGTCAACGAACCCGTGCGCGAGCGTGTATTCCGCCGTCTGGAAATCGTCCGGCAGCTTCTGCTTGATGGTCTGCTCGATGACGCGGCGGCCGGCGAAACCGATGAGCGCCTTGGGTTCGGCGATGTTCAGGTCGCCCACCATGGCGTAGCTCGCGGAGACGCCGCCCGTGGTCGGGTCGGTGAGTACCGCGAAGTACGGCAGTCCCGCGTCTTTCAGCTGCGCGATGGCCGCGCAGGTCTTGGCCATCTGCATGAGCGAGACGATGCCCTCGTGCATACGCGCACCGCCCGAGGCCGTGACGAGAATCAGCGGGCGTTTCAGCGCGACGGCCTTCTCCGCCGCCAGCCGTATGCGCTCGCCCGTGCCGCTGCCGAGGCTGCCGCCCAGGAACTTGAAATCCATCACGCCCAGCACGATGGGGATGTTGTCCAGCATGGCCGTGCCAGTCAGCACGGCCTCGCCCACGCCCAGCTTCGCTGCCGTCGCCTTCGCCTTGTCCGCATACGCACCGCTCGCGTCCTTGAATGCCAGCGGGTCGCGCACGGTGACCTGCGCGTTGATTTCCTTGAAGCTCCCCGCGTCAGCCAGCAGCGCCACGCGCTCGCGGCACCCGAGGCGCTCATGATAATTGCAGCGCGGGCAAACCTTGTCCGCCGCGTTCCAAGCCATCTTCTCGATGTAGGCCTTGCAAGACGGGCAGACCGTCCAGACCGCCTCGGTCGGCATACGGGCTGGTGCCTCGGCCGCTTTTTCAAACCATGCCATACTTATTTTCTCCTTGCCCCGGTTGAGGGCCAATCACTCCTTAGGCATTTAAGGATAGCAGAAAACCCCTCCGCATGACAAGCCAGAGCTTTACAGCAAAAACGAGCCACACCGGAATGGCGGCCCCGCCCGTGTCCTGCGGTCTTCGGGCGGCAACAGAGGGGGAAGGGAGAGGCGATGGGTACGCCGCTCCGCCGCGCCAAAGGCGAACGTCCCTCTCGCCCGTCATTGCGTCAATTTTCGTAACGTCGCTTCCGGGTCATCATTTGCCATCAGCGCCGTGCCGACGAGTGCGGCATCGTAGCCCGCGAGCGCGTCAAGCTGCGCGCGCGTCTCGTAGCCGCTGGCCGCGATCCAGCATTCACCGGCCGCTTTTTGCGACACGAGCCGTTGCGTGACCGTGGCGTCCACCGCCAGCGTTTCGAGGTTGCGGTTGTTGACCTGAATAACGCTCGCCCCTGCGGTGCGCGCGATGCCCAGCTCGCGCTCATCGAACACTTCGATGACCGCCGTCATGCCGAACGACTCCGCCAGCACGCGCAGGTCGCGCAAGTGAGCCGCGTCCGGCGTGAGCGCGACAATCAGCAAGAGTGCGGAAGCCGGCGTGGCCGCCGTCTCGCGCACCTGCGCCTCGTCGAAGATGAAATCCTTCCGCAACAGCGGCAGCGCCGTCCGTGCCGCCACGCGCCGCAGGAAATCGAGATGGCCGTTGAAATAAGTCTCTTCCGTCAGCACGGAGATGGCGGACGCCCCGCCGCGTGTGTAGATGCCCGCAATGTCTTCAGGCGTGTATCGCTCGCAAATGACCCCGCGCGACGGCGACGCGCGTTTGTACTCCGCAATCACGCGGATGTGTCCCCCTTCCGCACGCGGCGCAAGGAAATGCGTGCGCGGCGCACCGAGCGGCAATGGCACCGGTTGCCCGCGCAACCGCGCTATCTCATTCGCTTTCGCAATTTTGAAACGTTCCAAATTCATGGGGGAACTCGCAAGGTGCAAAGGGGGCGAAGGTATAGTAATTTAAATTGATGTTGTCGCGTTTGCCGGGGGACCACCCCGTCAGAACCACCCCGTCAGCCTGCGGCTGCCACCCCTCCAAAGGAGGGGAATTTCGGCGCAGGATTCCCCTCCTTTGGAGGGGTGGCAGCCGCAGGCT
>Ga0082212_10006909_pt1 | contig 15132 bp, 25 predicted proteins | sample TergutNt197P3_FD_71548 | JGI IMG/M metagenome (GOLD analysis project Ga0082212, IMG submission 71548) | Neocapritermes taracua P3 segment gut microbial communities from Petit-Saut dam, French Guiana - Nt197 P3 | ecosystem: Host-associated > Arthropoda: Insects > Digestive system > Gut ...
TGAACACTTGGGGACGGAGAAAAGTGTTCAAATCTTCAGATTTGAACACTTTTCTCCGTCCCCAAGTGTTCACGGGCACGTCCCCCATGTTCACTTTTTAGGACTTACACCATTTATGTAAAATCTCCATAATATGTAACATAAACATTATGAGGAGAGTGGAAAAATGAAAAGCTACATAATTAAAGGAGTAAATAGATTGCAGGGGGAAGTGGATGTGTCTGGATCTAAAAATGCCAGTTTACCAATTTTAGGAGCGTGTATTTTAAATGGAAAAACAACAAAACTATATAATGTTCCAGATATTGAAGACATAAGAATAACCATAAAAATATTGGAAGATTTAGGATGCAAGGTAAAGAAAGAAAAAAATAAACTTACTATTAATTCAAGAGACATGAAAAAAACAGTTATATCAGATGAGCTAATGAGGAAACTAAGGTCTTCTGTTGTAATGGCAGGTGCAATAATTGCAAGATTTAAAGAAGTAACATTTACACATCCAGGTGGTTGTGACATTGGTAACAGGCCAATAGACTTGCATTTAAACAATTTTAAAAAAATAGGTATAAAAATAAATGAAAATACTAGTAAAATTGAATGTAAATGTGATAAAATAGAAACTAATCAAATTCAGTTGGATTTTCCAAGCGTAGGAGCAACAGAAAATATAATGTTAGCTTCGGTATTGGGGGAACATGAAGTTATAATAGAAAATTCTGCAATGGAACCAGAAATAGAAGACTTGGCTAACTTTTTAAATGCAATGGGAGCAAAAATATATGGTGCAGGAACTAGTATAATCAAAATAAAAGGTGTAGAAAATTTAAAAGAAGTATCGTATAAAATTATGCCAGATAGAATAGAAGCAGGTACATTATTAATAGCAACTGCAATGACTTCAGGAAATATACTCTTGAATGGTGCTGTTCCAAAACATATAAACCCAATATTAAATAAATTAAACGAATGTGGCTGTGGTATTGTAGAGGAGAAAGACAAAATATATTTAAAATCATCTAAAAGACTTATAGGAACAGAAATAAAAACAATGCCATATCCAGGGTTTCCAACAGACTTACAACCACTATTTTCTACATTATTAACTATAAGCAAAGGAACTTCAATAGTAACAGAGAATATATTTAATAACAGATTTAAATATATAGAAGAACTTAAAAGAATGGGTGCAGAAATAATCATTCAGGAAAAAACAGCAATAATAAAAGGTGTAAGAAGACTACATGGAGCAACTGTAGAAAGTACAGATTTAAGAGGAGGAGCATCATTGGTAATAGCTGGGATATCGGCTAGACGGAAATACAAGAGTAAATAAAATAGAGCACATATTAAGAGGGTATGAAAATTTAGACGAAAAACTTAAGAGTTTAGGAGCAGATATTATAATAAAAGAGGAATAAAATAATGGAAGATGATGAATTAATTATAAGAGTACATAAGCAAAAGAAAAAAAAGACTGTTAAACAAACAGTCTTAAAAAACAAGAAAAAAATGGACAAGAATAATATAAGAGAATTTAATAAAATAAACAAGAAAAAAAGATTAAAACTGATAATAATAACATTATTAATAGTGTTATCATTAATATTTTTATTAAGCTCAAATATTTTTAATATAAAAGAAATTGAAGTTGAAGGCAATGTAGTGTTATCGGTTGATAAAATAATAAGCTTATCTAAAATAGGAAGAGGTACAAATATTTTTGCTATAAATAGTATAGGAAGTGTAGCTGGTATAAAAGAAGATGCATATATTGAAAAAGCTAATATAAAGCGAGTATTACCAAATAAAATAAAAATTATAGTAGAAGAAAGAACTGCAAAATATATGTTGCAATTTGCAGACAGTTATGTTTATATAAATAAGCAAGGGTATATTTTAGAAATAGGAAATAATAAACTAGATGTTCCAATATTAACAGGAATAGATACAGATTTGGCAGATATAAGAACAGGAGCCAGAGTTAGTATACAAGACTTAAAAAGCATGAATGTGGTAAATAATATTATAGAAGCATCAAACAACAATGGAATTGGAAGTTTAATTACATATATAGATATATCAGATGAAAAGAATTATAAATTAATATTGGAATCTGAGGGAAAAACAGTTTATCTTGGAGATTGTTCTGAATTAAATACAAGAATACTATATCTAAAAGCAATAATAGAAGAAACAGATGGAAAAAAAGGAGAAATATTTTTGAATGTGGATTTATATACAGGAAAAGTCTATTTCAGAGAAGAAGTTTAAACGATATATAATGGAAGGGAGAATAAAAAGTGAAAAAAACACAAGTGGCAATTTTATTAGGAATAATGTGTTTACTACTCACAATGGGGATTTGTATTCAAGCAAAAACTGTTAGCAGTAGTACAACTACAGTTGGAAAAACGAAAGCAGAAAATGAACTAAGAGACAGTGTATTAAGATGGAAAGAAAAATATGATAACGCATATCAGGAACTGGAAAGAAAAGAAAGTGAGCTTAATGATTTAAGGCTTATGGCATCAAACACAGACGGAAACTCGAGCTCATTAAGTAAAATGTTAGAACAATATAATACATTGCTGGGATATACAAATGTTACAGGCCCTGGAATAATGATAACATTGGAAGATGCAGATAGTAGCAATATTAAATTAAATGCAACAGATTATATAGTCCATGATGGAGATATAGTTGAAGTTATAAATGCATTAAAAAATGCAGGTGCAGAAGCAATATCTGTTAACGGACAAAGAATAGTTAATGGAACAGCAGTAACTTGTGCAGGAAATATAATTAAAGCAAATGGAGAAAAGATTGGGTCACCATTTGTTATTAATGCAATAGGAAGTACAGGAAGATTATATGGTGCATTAACAATGCCAGGCGGATATTTAGAAAGACTGCAAGAAGATGGTGTTTTGGTTAAAGTAGAAAAGATAGAAAAAAACACAATAGAAATACCAAAATATACTGGTATTTACAAATTTGAATATGCCGATTGAGAAGTGAGAGGTGAGAGGTGAGATGAAGAATATAAAAGGTAAAATTACTATAACAATATCTATTGGCTGTACTGCTTTAATATTAACAATGGTAATGTTCACACAATTTAAAACAATAGAGCAAACAGATATAATGGCTATAGAAACAATGAGAGAAACAGAATTAAGAACAGAGCTTTCAAATTGGAAAACAAAATATGAAGAAATAGAATTAAAACTTGAAGAAAACAAAGGTAAAATTCAAGAGTATAAAACTCAATTGGCAACAAATGAGGACAGTTCAAAACTTTTGGAAAAAGAAGTTTATGAAGCGGAGAAATACTTAGGATATACAGATGTAACAGGTGAGGGAATATTGGTAGTTTTAGAAGACAATGAATATATAACAATAGAGCCATATGACCTTTTGCAATTGGTTAATGAATTAAAGCTTGGTGGAGCAGAAGCAATATCAATTAATGATGAAAGAGTGGTTAATGCAACAGATATTGTACTTATAAATAATAGAATAATTTTAGTTAATGGAAGAAGAATATCTGGTCCATATACAGTAAAAGCAATTGGAGATAAAAAATATCTTGAGAGTGCAATTACAATAAAAGGACGGATATGTAGATGAAATTAAAGCATCAGAGAAAATAATAAATTATAGTGTAGAAGATAAAATTACAATAAACAAATATGAAGGAAACATGGAACTAAATTATCTAATTAATAATTAATAAAGGAGGAAGAAATATGATATACATATCAATAGTAATAGGATGTGTAGTAGGAGCACTTATAGGTATTAATGCACCTATAATTTCTTATACATATTCAATTTATTTGTCAATAGCAATAATTGCAGCGTTGGATTCTGTTTTTGGAGGAATAACATCAGTTTTAAAAAGAAACTTTGATTTGAAAATATTTTTATCAGGATTTTTTGGGAACTCAATATTGTCAATAGCATTAACATATTTGGGAGAAAGATTAAATGTAGATATTCATTTAGCAGCAATTATTGTATTTGTTAGCAGAATGTTTACAAATTTGGCGATTATAAGGAGGCATTATGTAGACAAATGGACAAGAAAGCTTGAAAAAAAGACGTAAAACAAAATGTTACAAAAATATTACAAAATTGTTTCAAAAATATGTCATTTTTACTTGACTTTTTAAAAAAAATGTAATATTCTTATCGCATAAGATTTTAAGTTTAAACAAAAAAATAATTAAATAATAAAAAATGGAGGAGTTAACTTTGGCAATAGGGGATATAATTGTTGGTATCGATATTGGAACCTCTAAGGTCAGTACGTTTGTTGGCGAAGTTAATAATTTCAATCAAATTGAAGTTATTTGTAATACCAGTAGTAAGTGCCAAGGTATACAAAAGGGTAGTGTAGTTGATGAAGAAGAATTAAGTTCTGCAATAGCAAAAACAATAAAAGAAGCAGAAGAAATTACAAACTTAAAAATTAATTCTGCATATACAACAATACCTGGAAAGTATATAACAATTGTACAAAACAGTATCGTAAAAGACGCGAAAGATAAATTTGCTGGAATATCAATAAAGGATGTGGCATCAGCAATAATACAAGTGAGAGATATAGAAATACCAGAAGATAAAGTATTAATAGATATAGTACCAGATAAATTTATATTAGACGACGGCAAGGCAATAGACGATCCTGTTGGAAAGTTTAGCTCTAATTTTACGCTCACTGCACAAATAATATTGGCAGAAAAAGAGTATATTAGAAAATTAACTACAATATTCAAAATGGCAGGAATAGAAATTGATGGGGTTATACCTACGGTTTTAGCTGAAAGAAATTTAGTGCTAGACACTAACGAAATGTTGGATAATGTAATGATACTAGACATTGGAGCAGGAAACATCGATATAGGAGTATTTAATGGTTCTTCCTTTATCTATTCAAATACTATTCATCTAGGTGGAGACAATATTACTGGGGATATATCATATGTGTTAGACATTTCTAAAGAAGAGGCAGACAAATTAAAAAGGCAATATGGACTGGCTTTGAAATCTTTTATAGACAACGATAATAATATAGTTTTAAATACCTGTAAAGACATAAACATGAAAGGAAGAACTATAAAAAGCTCGGAGTTAATAGAAATAATTGAAGCTAGAATAGAAGAGATGTTTACATTGGTAAACAAAGACATAACTGCAAACGGAATAAAAAATAACATCAATAACGTAATTTTAACTGGAGAAGGTATAGTAAATATTAACAAAAGCGATATGGCAGGTAAAATAATATTAAACAAACCAGTTAAGATTTCTACAGGTAGGTTGGTAAGTACAGTAAAATCTACATATAGAGTTAGTTATGCACTGGTAAGATATATAGCAGCAAGACCATATGCCAAAACAGTTTCAAGCAGTATAGATGTTAAAGTAGAAAAAAACATGCTAAAAACAGCTATGGAAAAAGTAAGAGATTTCTTTTATACATAGGTAAGGGGACACACCTTTACCAGGGAGCAGTTCTTTGCAGAAAAGGAATGTCCCCAGAGGTGTCGAAATAAAAACGATAAAATTAAAAAATAAATAAAAGGGGGATGTACAAATAATGATAATGGATAATGACGAATTAAACTACATGATGGATGGAACAGCAACAATAAAAGTTATAGGAGTAGGTGGAGCTGGAAATAATGCAGTAAACAGAATGATAGAAGCAGGGATAAGAAATGTAGAGTTTATTTCGGTAAACACAGATAGACAAACTCTAAATGAATCAAAAGCTAGTTCTAAAATACAAATAGGAGAAAAGCTAACAAGAGGATTAGGAGCAGGAGCAAATCCAGACATAGGAGCACAAGCTGCAGAAGAAAGTAGAGCAGAAATAGCAGAAATACTAAAAGGCTCAGATATGGTATTCGTAACAGCCGGAATGGGTGGAGGAACAGGTACAGGAGCAGCACCAATAGTAGCATCTACAGCAAAAGAATTAGGAATTTTAACAATTGGTGTAGTAACAAAACCATTTACATTTGAAGGAAAGAAAAGATTATCACAAGCCGAAAGAGGAGTTGCAAGTTTAAAAGGAAAGGTAGATACATTAGTTGTAATACCAAACGATAAACTGTTGCAAGTAATAGATAGAAAAACTTCAATGATAGAAGCATTTAGATTAGCCGACGATATTTTAAGACAAGGTGTTCAAGGCATATCAGATTTAATATCTGTACCAGGATTAATAAACTTAGATTTTGCAGATGTTAAAACAATAATGCTAAACCAAGGTATGGCACATATGGGAATTGGTTGTGCAAGTGGAGAAAACAGAGCAGAAGATGCTGCAAAACAAGCTATACAAAGTCCACTATTAGAAACTTCAATAGAAGGAGCAAAAGGAGTAATAATAAATATTACAGGTGGGCCAGATGTTGGATTACATGAAGCAAATACAGCTGCTGAGCTAGTACAAAGAAGTGCAGACCCAGAAGCAAATATTATTTTCGGTACAGTTACAGATGATTCAATGGGAGACGAAATTCAAATAACAGTTATAGCAACAGGATTTGAAAGCGAAGAAGAAAGAAGAAATATGATATCAGCAGGATATGGAGACATTACAGAAGTTTGGAAAAATAAAAGAAATAGTGTGTCATCATCTAATACAGGGTCAGGAGAGAATAGTAACCAAAATGATTTAGATATTCCTACATTTTTAAGAAAAAATAGAGGTTTAGGGAATAAATAACAAACTAATTTAATAACGTAAAATGTAAAAAATAGTCTACTAATAGTAGATTATTTTTTTTTCTACATCACATAGCGACACAATTCTTTCTACATAGAATGTATAATACTAATTAATAATTAAAAATTAATAATTAAAAATTTAAAATTTAAAAATGATAATTAATAATAATTAATTATTAATTATTAATTATTAATTATTAATTTTTAATTAGTATTGAAAGGCATACATATGACAATCTACTTAGATGTTGTGCTTGTTGAAAATGTTTTAATAAACTATATAATTTTGCTCTCGACTGCAATAATCAGTAAAGCAAAAATCAGTTATGCAAAAATATTACTAGCTAGCTTTATTGGCGGAGTTTATGCTATATTAAACTATTTAGTAAATTTAAGTATTGTTCCAAATATTTTAATTAAAATACTTATCTCCATAATTATAGTAATAATAGCATTTGATAGCAGTAAAGTAAAAAATATTGTTAAGCAAGTTATGTTTTTTTATTTAGTTTCTTTTACATTTGGTGGGATAGCATTTATGTTATTATACTTTATAAAACCACAAGATATTATAATGGAAAACAATATTTTAATAGGTACATATCCAATAAAAGTAGCAATTTTAGGAGGCATAGTTCGGATTTACTGTAATATCTGTTGTCTCCAAAATAATTAAAGATAGAATGACTATAAAATCAATGGTATGTGATTTAGAAATATTTTATAATGGAAAATATACAAAAATAAAAACCATGATAGACACTGGAAACTTACTGAGAGAACCGATTACAGGAACGAATGTAATCGTTGTTGAAAAAAACAGCTTAATAGATATAGTAGATAAAGAAATTTTAAATAATATTAAAAATATTATTCAGGGGAAATGGCTTGAAGATAATAATGAGAAAATACATTCATATAAATTTAAAATAATACCATTTACTTCGCTGGGAAACGATAATGGTTTGTTAATAGGATTTAAGCCGGATTATATAAAAATTTATGATGAAACAGAAGCTTTAAAAGACAATGTAATAATAGGAATATATGATGGTCGTTTAAGTAAATCAAATTTATACACAAGTTTAATTGGCTTGGAAATTCTAAATAAAGAGGAAATTCGAACAGAATTAAATAGTTTTCGTCGTTAAAATTAAGTTTGTTCGAATTAAGAAAGTGAGGTTAATAGAGATGAATATACTAAAACTACTTAGAGAGAAAGTGCTACAAATTTTTAGGAAGTATTTTGAAAGAAATAAAATAGGCAAGTTTCCTATATATTATATAAATGGTAGCCAAACACTTCCGCCACCATTAAATACTTTAGAAGAAGAAAAACTGTTAGAAAAGCTATCTCAGAATGATATGGAAAGTAAAAAAATATTGGTTGAAAGAAATTTAAGATTAGTTGTATATATTGCAAAAAAGTTTGAGAACACAGGTATAGATTTAGAAGATTTAATTTCAATAGGTACAATAGGACTTATGAAAGCAATAAATACATTTAATACAGGGAAGAATATAAAGCTTGCAACATATGCATCAAGATGTATAGAAAACGAAATATTAATGCAATTAAGAAGAACCACAAGAATAAAAACCGAAGTTTCTATTGATGAACCTTTAAATAAAGATGGTGATGGAAATGAACTTTTGTTATCAGATATTTTAGGAACAGATGATGATATTATATCAAAAAGTATTGAAGATGAGGTTGATAAAAAACTTTTAAAAGTGGCTATAAGTAAGCTAAATAAAAGAGAAAAAGATATAATGAAATTACGTTTCGGAATAGAAGGACTTGGAGTTGAAAAAACCCAAAAAGAAGTGGCAGACATGATGGGAATCTCACAAAGCTATATATCAAGATTGGAAAAGAAAATAATGAAGAAAATGAAAAAGGAAATAATGAGCAAAACTGGATAACCTCCCCCTGACTCGGTTTTTGTGTCGAAATTAATAGTACGTTAAATGGATAAATAAAACCACTTTTGGCAATACTTTATTATATAAAAAAAGTATTCTCAGAAGGGGGTTTTTTAGTTTGATTAACAAAGTAGAAATTAGCAATGTAAACACCTCAAAATTGCAAGTATTAACAAATAAAGAAAATAAAGAATTATTTAAAAAATTAAGGGGGGGAGACAAATCCGCAAGAGAAAAATTAATTAATGGAAACTTAAGATTAGTGCTAAGTGTAATTCAAAGATTTGGAGGAAGAGGAGAAAATGCAGATGATTTATTTCAAGTAGGATGTGTTGGATTAATAAAGGCAATCGACAATTTTGACACAACTCTTGACATACAGCTTAGCACATATCGGAGTACCAATGATTATTGGAGAGATAAGAAGATATTTGCGAGATAATAACATGGTAAGAGTTAGCAGGTCTGTAAGAGATTTGGCATATAAGGTGCTACAGGCAAAAGAGAAACTTATTAGGGAAAATGGTAAAGAGCCAACAATAGACCAAATAGCAAAAGAGTTAGATGTTGAAAGAGAAGAAATAGTTTTAAGTTTAGATGCTATTCAAGACCCAATATCATTACAAGAACCAGTATATAATGACGGGTCAGACAGCATATATGTTATGGATCAGGTAAAAGATAAGAAAAACACAGATGATTTATGGGCAGAAAACATAACTATTGCAGAGGCAATGAAAAAATTGAGCGAAAAAGAAAGAATGATTATAAATAAACGATTTTTTATGGGCAGAACACAAATGGAAGTGGCAGATGAAATAGGAATATCGCAAGCTCAAGTTTCAAGATTAGAAAAAACTGCAATAGACCATATAAGGAGGTTATATAAATAAATTAAAATTCAACAAGTATAATGTCATCACTTATTCTTTTAATATTAGTCCATGGAATTACTATTTCGTTAGAAGAAAATAAGCCAAAAAATCTATTATTACCAGGTACTATAATTGATGTTATAGTGCCTGTTTCTAGGTCTGCGTCTACGTCTTGGACATATCCTAAACGACTGCCGTCTTTTATATTAATAACTTCTTTATGTTTGAAGTCTAATCCTTTTGAGTTCATAAACTCTCCCGTTTAAATTTAACTATATAAATATTATATTAATGTCTTATCTTTATATTACAAGTATACAAGTATAAATTAGCAATATTTGGAAATTATATTTATTGGAGGAATTATTTTTATGCAGATAAATAAAATGAAAAACATTATTGTTTTAAAAGGCATGGCTTCTAATGTGGTAGAAGAAGCTATTGTTGTATTGAAACCAAATGTGAAGCTAAAGCAAAGCGAGTATATAAATAGTAAAAAACAAAACAGTCAGGAAAAAAACAAAAAAAGAGTGATATTAAAAGAAGCAGAAAATGTGATTGCAAATTATATAGAAAGGATTAAGATAAAAAATGAGATTTGGGAAACTAAAAAAATTAAAACCAGATATAAGTTTTTAAAAATTATAAATATATTGCTAATCATTATAACTATAATATGTATATCGAAAGCATGAGAGAAAATCTGACCCCGTCCATCCTGGCAGGGGTCAGATTTTCTCTTATGCTTTTTTGTTCTACAATTACTGAGAACTGAATATATTAAAACATGAGAAAAGAGGTGCAAGTCTTTGGAAAGAATCTTAAATGAAAATGAAAAAATAAGAAAAGCAGAAGAAATTTACTATAGAAGAAACAACAGAAATGTAAGTATATTAAAAAATGAAGAACAAAAAACGAAAACATATTTTGGAAGCAAAATATTACTTCAATTTATTATTTTAATAAATATAGCAATAATTATTTTTGCAATTCAAAATAAAGACTATATATTTACAAACGAATTTTTAAACAATTTAGGGAAGTATAATATTAATATAAATCAAAAAGTACATAATGTATTAAATTCATTTCAAAGTATTGATAATGAAATAGATAGAGGGGGGCGGAATTAGCGAATTGGAAAAAGTAGAAAAATATGATGAAACAGGCACGGGAAGCATGGTTCAGAATGATGACATGGGAGAAGATAATGCGGTTCAAATAGAAGAGGAAGGAGTGGCAAGTAGCATAAGTCAAATGGATATAGATGTAGAAAATTTAAAAAAATTATATACTTTTATAAAACCAGTTAATGGAGAAGTAAGTTCATTGTTTGGAGCGAGGCAATCTGAATATCAGAATGTGGAGGGGTATCATACTGGGATAGATATAGCAACAGATAAAGGAACAAAGTTAAAATCAGCTTTTGATGGCAAAGTAGATTTAGTTTCAAGTAAAGGTGATTATCGGAAAACATGTAAAAATTAGATGTGATGATGTAACTCTTGTATATGCACATTGCTCAAAAATCTATGTAAAAGAAGGACAAATTGTTTCAGGTGGACAAGAAATTGGGGAAGTGGGTAGTACAGGGAATAGTACTGGACCGCACTTGCATTTCGAAATTAGGATAGAAGACAGATATATAGACCCAGCTAGATTAATACAATTCTAATTTGAACTAAGAAGGGAAGATAAAAATGAAAATAGAAATAAATCTAAAAATAATATTGCTTGCGATATTATTTTTGTTACTGAATAAAATTGATACATATGTTATTTTTATATTATTTATTTTAATTCATGAGCTGTTTCATATGATAGCCGGAATTACTGCTCGGATTTGTTCCAAAAACAATAAGTCTAAATCCATTGGGCGTTTCAATAGAGTTTTATTCATATGAGAGGAATGTTCCTGTAATAAGAAAAATTGTTGTGTATATGGCGGGGCCTATGATTAACCTTATATTGGTTATATTATTTTATTATATAAATATTGATATAGATTTAAAAACAAAACTAATATATACAAATATCCTTATAGGTGTTTTAAATTTAATTCCTATATTGCCACTTGACGGAGGTAAAATATTAAGAGAAATATTGAAAGGTGTTGTAGGGAATAAAAGAGCAAATATTCTTATGTCTATATTAACAAAAACAATACTTATATTGTTAAGTTTTGCATACAGTATTGCAATATTATATGTAAAAAGTATACCAATACTTTTAATTTTAATATATTTATGGTACTTATATTATATGGAAAATAAGAAATTAAAGCTAATGATGAAGGCGTATGACGTAGTAGAGAAGGAGAGGGGATTAAAAATTAATAATTAAAAATTAAAAATTAAAAATTAATAATTGATAATTAAAAATTAATAATTAAAAATTAATAATTAAAAATTAATAATTAATAATTAATAATTAATAATTGATAATTAAAAATTAATAATTAATAATTAATAATTAATAATTAATAATTAATAATTGATAATTAATAATTGATAATGTATAATATAATTAATAATTATAAAATGAGGGGTATTAGAAGTGAGAAAAGATAATGGAATAACTATGATATCATTAGTAGTAACAATAATAATAATTGTGGTAATACTACAGGTGGTGATGTATAGTGCTAGCAATAGTTTGAAAATACAAAAATTAAATGCAATGCATGCAGATGTTAGAACACTTGAAGAAAAAATAGCAGTATTTTATTTGAAGTATAATAGATTACCTATTACAGGAAACCCGATTAATTTCTATAATACTATTGATATTAATCAAATTAATCCAAACGATAGTGAAGATGGCTATTATGTAATTGATTTAAGGCAACTTGAAGGAATAACATTAAATTATGCGAAAACAAACTCCGAAGATGTGGAAGATGCGTATTTGATAAATGAGCAGAGCCATACCATATATTATTGGAAAGGCATAACTATAAAAGATAATGGAACTAACAATGAGGTTACTTATTATACAATCCAAAGGAATTATGCTAACATAGATTTAAGCGAGTATCAGCCGGAATTGTAACGGAATACTAGAAATAAGAAAAAGTACTTGTAAAATATTGGGAAATGTGGTACTATAATATTTGCGAAAAGGGAAATCGTCCCTTTTCTCCTTACTCATATCAAAAGGATATGGGTTTAATATCCAAAAGGAGGTGAAAAATAATGAATAAGTACGAAACAATATTCATTATTAATCCAAGTATTGAAGAGGTAGGAATTAAAGAGCTAATTCAAAAATTTTCAGACTTAATTAATAGTGATGGCAAAGTAGAGTCAGTAGAAGAACTTGGCAAAAAGAAACTGGCTTACGAAATTAAAAAACATAAAGAAGGAACTTATGTGTTGATTAATTTTGAATCCAACCCAGTCTTAATTAAAGAACTTGAAAGGGTTTACAGAATTACAGATGAAGTAATTAAATTTATAGTCGTTAGAAAAGAAGAAAAGTAAAAGAAAAATTAATTTGAAAGGTGGAAAAAAACATGAATAAAGTTATTTTAATGGGTAGGTTAACTAAAGACCCAGAAGTGAGATATACTCAAACAAACAACACTTTAGTTGCAACATTTAGTTTAGCTATTAATAGAAGATTTGTAAAACAGGGAGAAGAAAGACAAGCCGATTTTATTAATATAGTTGCTTGGAGTAAAACTGGTGAATTTTGTAGCAAGTACTTTAAAAAAGGTCAACAAGTTGCTGTAACTGGTAGAATACAAACAAGAACATGGGAAGACGAAAATGGTCAAAAAAGATATGTAACAGAAGTGGTTGCAGAAGAGGCATATTTTGCAGACAGTAAAAAAGATAGTGATACTTCAGGATTTGAAAATACATTTGGAGAATCTCTAACACAAAATGCAGAATTTCAAGTTACACCATCTAGTGATGAATTGCCGTTCTAGAGACTAGAAATTAGAGAATTATATATAAGGTTAAAAGATTGGAGGATAAAATGGCTGATAAGAAAAACAATAAAAGAAATAATAGAAATGATCAAGACGAAGATTTTAATCCAAGATTTAGAAAAGTAAGAAAAAAAGTTTGTGCTTTATGCAAAGATGAAAACTTTGAACTGGATTATAAAAATATAGAACAATTAAGAAAATTTATTAATGAAAAAGGTAAAATATTGCCTAGAAGAGCAACAGGTGCTTGTGCTAAACATCAAAGAGCTATTACAACAGCAGTAAAAAGGGCAAGACATATTGCCATAGTACCATATACACAAGATTAATAATAATTTTTAAAAGGGACGGAAAACTCCGTCCCAATTTATTATAGAAGGAGAAGAAAAATGAGAGAAAGAGGATTTGAAATAGCAAAAGGATTTGAGAATGAAAAAATAAATTTACCAGTTAGAAAAACAAAATACGCAGCAGCCTATGATATAGAAGCATTAGAAGATTGCGTTTTGCCAGTGTTTAAAACAGGGCAAAGCCCAACATTAATTAGTACTGGAATAAAAGCATATATGGGGGCAGATGAGGTTTTGTTGTTGGTGCCTAGAAGTTCAGGGCCAAAAAAGAAAGGGATTTTATTTCCACATAGTACAGGAGTAATAGATAAAGACTATTATGGCAATCCAGACAATGACGGACACATACTTATTCAATGCATAAATATAAAAGACGAAGAAGTGAAAATAAAAAAAGGAGAAGTAGTAGCGCAAGGAATATTTCAAAAATATTTAGTAACAGATAACGATATTGTACAAGGAGAAAGGCTAGGTGGGTTTGGCTCTACAAGTAAGTAAAATGAATTGAACAAGTTATTAGATGCCCAATTATAATAAAAATGGGCATTTATATTGTAACAAAATAATTACAAAATGTTCAGAATCCTTTGACTTTTGGTAATTTTTGTAGTATAATTATAATGTAGTGATTCAAAAATTACTTGGAAGGAGTGACCAAGATGTTCAAAGTAGGAGACAAAATTGTATATCCAATGCATGGCGCCGGTATAATAGAAACAATCGAAGAGCGTTCTATTTTAGATGAAAAACAATCATATTACATAATAAAAATGCCTGGCGAAGTAAAAGTGATGGTACCTACCGCAAAAGCAGAAGAAATAGGAGTACGTAATATAATTGATAAAGAAACAGCCGGAAAAGTAATAAATGTTTTAGAGCAAGATAGCACTGAAATGTCTATGAAGTGGAACAAAAGATATAGAGATAATGTGGAAAAAATGAAATCAGGAGATATATTTGAAGTTGCAGATATAGTAAGGAACTTAAGTTTTAAACAAAAAGGAAAAGGATTATCAACAACAGAAAAGAAAATGCTTTTAAATGCAAAGCAAATATTGGTTAGTGAACTAGTATTAGCAGAAAGCGTTGAAAAAGAAAAAATGGAGGAGATAGTTGAAAACAAAATAAATATATCGTATTCTCTTTACGGAGCTCCTGAAATTATAGAAGATGATGTACTAAATCCACATATTATGAAAAAATTTATAAAAGCATAACAAAAGTGAAGAATGGGGGACGAAAAGTGAACATGGGGGACGTGCCTAAAACGTTCAAAATGAACATTTGGGGACACACA
>Ga0082212_10006910_pt1 | contig 15132 bp, 14 predicted proteins | sample TergutNt197P3_FD_71548 | JGI IMG/M metagenome (GOLD analysis project Ga0082212, IMG submission 71548) | Neocapritermes taracua P3 segment gut microbial communities from Petit-Saut dam, French Guiana - Nt197 P3 | ecosystem: Host-associated > Arthropoda: Insects > Digestive system > Gut ...
CCGCCGGCGGTGTACCGTATTGCCAGCGGGCGTCATTTTTGAGTTGGTCGCCGCTCCAGTCGCTGTCGTTGAAGGGCGGATTGGCGAGGATGTAATCGGCGCGGGCGTCTTTGAGGGCGTCGTGCAGAAACGATCCTTCGCTGTTCCACTTAACCTGGCTGCTGTCAATGCCGCGAATGGCAAGGTTCATTTTCGCCAGCCGCCAGGTGGTCTGGTTGCTCTCCTGCCCGTAGATGGAGATGTCCTTGATTTTGCCCTGGTGTTCCTTGACGAACTTTTCGCTCTGCACGAACATGCCGCCGGAGCCGCAGCACGGGTCCATAACCCGGCCCTTGTACGGCTCCAGCATGGCGACAAGCAGTTCGACAATACAGCGCGGCGTGTAGAATTGGCCGCCCTTTTTCCCCTCCGCCAGGGCGAACTCGCCCAGGAAGTATTCAAACACATGGCCCAGCACGTCCGCACTGCGGGATTTGGCGTCGCCCAAGGCGATATTGGCAACAAGATCGATCAGGCCGCCCAGACTGGCCGGGTCGAGATTTTGCCGGGCGTACACCTTGGGCAGCACGCCCTTGAGCGAGGGGTTGTCTTTCTCAATGGCGTCCATGGCCTCGTCAACCAGCTTGCCGATTTCCGGCTTTTTGGCGTGGGCCTGCAAGAAAGACCAGCGGGCGGGCTTGGGCACAAAAAAGACGTTCTTGGCGCTGTATTCGTCCTTATCTTCCGGGTCGGCCGCGTCAAACTCGCCTTTGCCCTCCCGCAGCTTGACGAACAGATCCTCGAAGGAATCGGAAATGTATTTCAAAAAGATAAGGCCGAGCACCACGTGCTTGTATTCGGCGGCGTCTATGTTCTTGCGCAGCTTGTCCGCCGCGCTCCAGAGCTGTTTTTCCAGCGGCTCCGGGGCCTTCTCTCTTTTTTCGCGCGCCATTGTGTGTCCTTTCAGTGTGGCATCTCGGCGGTGTACTGCAATACATGCTTATTTCCCCCTATATAACAGATAGCTTCCGGGGAAGCCAGAGGCGCCGTCCTGCCCCTCTTCCTCCGGCCCGGCATTGCCGCAATCGCGCCGCTTTGCTCGGGAAACAGTATCGCCAGCAGAGTTTTAAGAAATGCTTTCATGCCGCCCAGGCAACGAACAATGCCAGACGGCGCGATCCCCGTTTGCCGGGCGGACTCATTTTTTGCTCGACCTATGCCTGGGAATGTGGCATGGAGAAAGCAGGCATTTTTCCTCGCTCTCAGTCTGCTGCGTTTCAACTTTCACGCTACCAATCCTAAGAGAAGAGGGAATACCCCACTGCAACGCTCCATACCGGAGCCGTCAGAAACCAGGAGGTTTATTATGGTGAAACGCGTAGTTGTGATCATGGCCGGGTTGATGCTGATTGCCCTTGCGGGCACGGCCATGGCCGCCGAGAAGGTGCGCCTCGGTCTCATTACCCCGCTCAGCGGCTCTTTGGCCATGGGCGGCGAACAAGCAAGAAACGGCCTGACTCTTGCCCTTGAGAAAAAAGGCACCCTGTTCGGAAAAGAAATTGAACTGGTCATCGCCGACGCCCCCGATGCGACGAAAGCCAAATCCAACATGGAGCGCCTGTACGGCACGGAAAATCTGGCCATCGTGTTCGGAGGCTATGGCTCTTCTTTGGAAGACGCTTGGCAGAGGGTGGCCATGGAACAAAAAAAGCTTTGTCTGGGCACGGTGAACTGGGCCGACAAACTGACGGAACACGGCAATCCCTACTACTTTCGTTACGCCGCCACGGTCAGCTCCCTGGCGCGGGAACTGGTCAACTTCCTGAACTTTGCCGGGCCTGAGTATTTGAAGAAAGATCCGAAGACCCTGCAAGTTATCGTTGTCCATTCCGACCAGACCAGCGATGTGGCCAAGCCCGCCATTGATTTCCTGAAAAATGACGGCTACGCCAACGTGGACGTGCAGTCCTATCCCAGCGCCACTTCCGATTTCAACTCGCTGCTCATGAAAATTCGTGCAGCCCGCCCGGATGTGCTGATTCTCTATCAGTATTCCGCCGATGGCCTGGCCTTCCGCCGGCAGATGGCGAGCATGAATTTTGAGCCTTCGCTGACCATCGGCGGCGGCCTGATTTACGACCAACCCGAATTCGCCGGGCTTCCGAAAGAGGTCGCTGACGGCTGCATGGCCGTGAGCTACACCAATCCGGCCATGAGTCCCGCACAGGCTCCCGGTCTTACCGAATTCAAGGAAAAATACATCCAGCGTTACGGCCATGTGCCGCTGACTCATGCCCTGATTGCCTACGCGGCCGGCCTTGCCTACCTTGAGGCCATCGAGCGGACGGGATCTCTGGATGTGGAAGCGGTGCGCGCCACCTTGCAGACTTTTGAAATCAAGCCGGGTGTCGGCCCGGCATACTGGGGCTGCAAGTTCAACGAAAAGGGGCAGAACATCATGGCCACTCCGGCCGTGATCGCGCAATGGAAGCAGGGCGTGTACACCGTGGTGCATCCTGCGGAACTGGCCGTGGGCACCCTTGAACTGCCTTTGAAACCTTTTAGCGATCGGAAGTAGCACCGGCAACAGATTATCGGCGCCGCAGGGGGTATACATTGTGCTGCACCCTGCGGAACAGGCTGCGGCGCCTCGTGAACTGCGTTTGAAGTCTTTTCAGCGAAAACGCGCGGCGCCGGCAACAGCTTGTCAGTTCAGCCAATGGGGTCTCCCCCTGTGGGAACAATGGGTTTCCCACAGGGGGAGGCGCTTGCTGCAAAGGAGACTTTGTGGATCTCGGCATCGCCCTTTCGTGCGTTCTTTCGGGATTGTTCATGGGCGGCGTGTACGCCATGCTGGCCGTGCCTTTCAATTTTCAGATAGGCGCGCTCAAAGTCATGAATTTTTCTTACGGCAGCCTGTTCATGCTCGGCATGTACGTGGTCTATGCCTGTCTCATGAACGGCTTTTCCGTGTGGGGCCTGATGGCGGTCATTTTGCCGGCGTTTTTTGTCCTAGGCTGGCTCATCCGCCGCTATCTGGTGTTTACGACGGATGAAAACGTGCAGATTTTGCTCACCATGGGTATTTCCATCCTTATTGAGAACCTGGTGCATACGGTGTTTGGCGCCTTTCCGCGCACCCTGGGGTCCATTGAAGAAGGCACGGGAATCCTGCTGGGCGACACCTTTGTCTATGTCAGCCTCACCCGTTTGTATCTGGCGGCGGGCGCGCTGGCCCTTTTGGGCGTGGGTTACGTCTTTTTGCAGAAAAGCTGGTACGGGCGCTGCATTCGCGCCCTGGTGCAGCGGCCCGAGATGGCCTCCGTCATGGGCGTCAATGTGCGCGCCACCGCCTGCGTGGCTTTTGCCGCGAGTTTCTGCTACCTGGCCGTTGCCGCGTATTTCTTCATGTTTTTTCTGAGCGTGGAACCGCATACAGGGCATAACTTTCTGCCCATGTGCTTTCTCATTGCGGTTATGGGCAGCATAGGCAACCTTCTGGGATCTTTGTGCGCCAGTTTCATCATCGGCGTGTTTTCGGCCTTTGTCGCTTTCTTTCTGCCGGGCTACCACGACCCGATAATTTTTCTGATGTTCATCGGCGTATTGCTTTTCAGACCCAACGGCCTGTTCGGGGAGGCGTAGCCATGACCTTTGATGCCGTCATTCGCAGCGCGCGTATCCGTAACTCCCGGCTGCTGTCTTTTTTTGGGCCGGCGGCGCTGCTTTTTGCGCTGTTTCCGTTGTTCGGCCCCAGCAACTATACCATCCACCTGCTGATCATGGTCATGATGTACACCGTGCTGGCAGGCGCGTGGAACATCCTGGGCGGCTACACAGGCCAGTTCTCCGTGGGGCACGCCTCCTTCTTCGGCATTGCCGGGTACACCATGGGCATCATGACGCATCACGGCATTTCCGGCCCCGTGCCCGGCGCTGTCCTCGGCATTGCGCTTGCCTGCGCCCTGGCCTGCGTGATCGGCGTCTGCACCATGCGCCTCCGGGGCATCTTTTTCGCCCTGACCACTTTGTCCCTGGCGGAGATTCTGCGTAAGCTGGCGCTGTACCGCGACGATCTCACCGGCGGGCCGCTGGGCCTTTCCGTCGTGATTTCGGGCATGAGCAAGGTGGAGTATTATTATATCATCTTTGCCATGATGTGCCTGATGTTCACGGCGCTGTGGCTGTTCGAGCGTTCCCGTTTCGGCCTGCTCTGCATGGCGGTGCGGGAAAATGACGACGCCGCGCTCAGCATGGGCGTGAACACGGCGGCCGTGAAGGTGCGCGCCACCGTGGTCAGCGCGTTCTTTACCGCCGTGGCGGGAGCGTTTTACGCGGCGTATATCGGCGTGCTTGAGCCGGACGCGGTGTTCAGCGCCAATTTGTCCATCAAAATCATCATACTGGCTATTCTCGGCGGTTCGGGTTCGCTCATCGGCCCCCTGCTCGGGGTGCTCATCGTGGTCGTGCCGGAAGAATTGATCAACGCCTATTTCGGAGGACAATTCGCCGGCATTTCCGGTATCGCCTACGGCATCATTCTCATCGTCACCATCCTGCTCAAGCCGAGCGGTGTGCGTTCGTTCCTGGCTTTCGCCATACCGCACAAGAGGGACTGATATGTCGATACTGCGCATAGAGGGCGTTTCCAAGCATTTCGGCGGCGTTTTTGCCGTGAGTGACGTGAGCTTCGACCAGGAACAAGGCTCCATCATCGGTTTGATCGGACCCAACGGAGCGGGCAAGTCAACGGTGTTCAAAATGATTGCCGGGGTGTACCGGGCCGACGCGGGAAAAATTTTTTTTGAAGACAAGGAAATCACTCCCTTCCGGCCCGACCAGATTTGCAAGGCGGGCGTTGCCATGACCTCGCAGACGACCATGCCTTTCATGAAATTGTCCGTGCTGCAGAGCACGATGGTCGGCAGCTATTTGCATTGCTCCACTCCCAGGGAAGCCCGCCGCGACGCTTTTGCGGTGCTTGAATACCTGGGCCTGCAAGACATATGGGACAAACGCATCGGCGACTGCAACATCGCGGATCGAAAAATCACCGAACTGGCCAGATCTCTGGCCACGCGGCCGCGTCTTTTGCTGCTTGACGAACTCATGGCCGGGCTGAACCCTCTGGAAGTGGACATGATTCTGCAAAAAATCCGCGAGATCCGCTCCGACAAGGGTATGACCATCCTGTTCGTGGAACATCTGATGCAAGCGGTCATGAGCATTTCCGAACACATCATCGTGCTCGATCACGGTGTGCTCATCGCCACGGGATCGCCGCAGCAGGTCAGCCGGAACGAGCAGGTCATCAAAGCCTACCTCGGGGAGCATTACCATGCTGAGAATTGAAGATCTGTCCGTGGCCTACGGCGACATCACCGTGCTGCGGCAGGTGAGTCTGGGCGTCGGGCAGGGCGAGATGAGCGCTCTTGTGGGGAGCAACAACGCGGGCAAGTCCACAACGCTCAAGGCCGTGGCGGGCATAGTTCCGAGCAGGGCGGGGCGCATCCTGTTCGACGGGCAGGATATAACGCATTTGCCCGCCCACAGGCGCGCGGCCCTGGGCATGACGCTCATTCCCGAAGCGTGGCAGTTGTTCGACTCCATGACCGTGGAAGAAAACATCATGATGGGAGCTTTTCTCTGGCGTCGTGATGAGGCGGGAAACAGAAAGAATCTGGAGCGGCATCTGGAGTTTTTTCCCGCCCTGAAAGACAAGCTCAGGCGCCGGGCGGGCACGCTTTCCGGCGGGGAGCGGCAAATGGTCAGCATGTGCCGAGGCCTGATGACCCGGCCCAAGCTGTTGCTCATCGACGAACCTTCCATGGGACTTGCGCCCTTGGTGGTGGATTTGATTTTCAAAATTATCAGAGAGTTGAATGCGCAGGGTTTCAGCATCCTGCTGGTGGAGCAAAACCTGCAACTGGCGCTCAGCGCGGCCGGAAGGGGGTATGTGCTGGAACATGGCGTGATCGGCCTGGAAGATGCGGGCCAGACTCTTTTGGCCAACCCGCAGATTCGTGCGAAGTATTTGGGCATGTAACCTGATGAAGAGAGTGAAGACAGCTATGAAGATCCAAAGCATGCGTGATTGGCAGCAACACCCGGTGAACCCGGAGGAAAAACCCTGGTTTGCCGGTGTGGCGGACATAGTGGGCAAAGAGAACATGCTGGCCGGCTTTGCCGACCGCCTTGCCTACGGGCGCGACAGGTGGCCGCAGGGCATGTTTCGCTATAAATTCGGCCATTTGCCCGGTTACCTTCCCATGCTGGCGGTGCAGCCCGGCACGGTGGAGGAAGTGCAGGGCGTTATGCGGCTCATGCATGCGCACCGCCAGGCCGTTATCCCCTTTGGCGCCGGTTCCGGCGTGCTCGGCGGCGCGGTGCCCCTGTCGCCCGACATGGTGACCATTGATATGAAGCGCCTGAACAAGGTGCTGGCCATCGACGAGGTGAGCCGGCTGGCCACGGTGCAGGGCGGCATGAACGGAGAGCGTTTTGAGGCGCACCTGAACAGCCTGCGCTATACAGCCGGGCATTTGCCCCAGTCTCTGAATATGTCCACCGTTGCCGGATGGGCGGCCTGCCGCGGCGCCGGGCAGGCTTCGGGCCGCTACGGCAAAATTGAAGATATTGTCGTGGGCATGAAGGTTGTGCTGCCGGACGGCGAACTGCTCGACATCCGCCCCGCGCCGCGCCGCGCCGTGGGGCCGGGCCTTATGGAGCTTTTTATGGGTTCCGAAGGCGTATTCGGCATCATCGTCGAACTGACGCTGCGGATTTGGGAATACCCCGAAAAGGAAGAATTCCTCGGCTACGGTTTCCCGGATTATGTCTCCGGCCTGGATGCCTTGCGCCGGATCATGCAGTCGGGCATGCGCCCGCCCGTCACCCGCCTGTACGACGCGCCGGAGTCGGCCCCGAGGATTGCGGGATATCCGGACTACAACGCCCTGCCGTGCCTGTGCATGATAGGCTTTGCCGGCGATCCGGATTTTGTCGCGTTGGAGAAGCAGAAAACGCTGCGGATTGTGGAAGCCTGCGGCGGCGGGCGTTGCTCGGATGAGCCGGTGCATGTCTGGGTGAAAGGGCGTTTTTTCTCCCTGACCGCAGAAAAAAACGCCAGGGGCTGGCTCATGGATACGCTTGAAATCGCCGCGCACTGGAGCATTATGCCCGAGGTGTACGAAGCCATGCGGGCGGCCGCCCTGTCCGTCGACCCCGAAGCCCATGTGGGCGCGCACTGGTCCCATACCTATACTGACGGAGCCTGCCTGTACATCACCTTCGGCGTGGACGGCACGGACGAGGAAGCCGCCCTGGCCAAGCAGGGCGCCATGTGGAGCGCCATCACCAGAGCCTGCCACGAGAACGGGGGCAGCATGAGCCACCATCACGGCGTGGGGTACATGCGCGGCCGGTGGATGGCTGAAGAATGGGGGCAGGCGGGGTTTGCAATCCTGCAGGGCGTCAAGAATGCGATCGATCCGCGTCATATCATGAACCCCGGCAAAATGGGCCTCAAGTAGGAGCATCATAGTATGGATTCCAATCACATGCAGCAGTTGCGGCTTTGCCTGGCCTGTCAGAACCCTTGCCGCATTTTGTTTCCGGCGGGGCTTCAACCCAAGGAATCGAGCACGTGTTCTCCCATGGCCGCGCTGGCGTATTCGGTTCTGGAGGGCAACGTGGCGTTCACGCCCGATGTGGCCGCCCGGCTGGCGGATACGGAAGGCTGCAAGGCCTGTAGCGACGCCTGCCCTTACAAAATCGACGTGGCGTCCTTGGCCGGGGCCGTGGCGGCGGAAGCGCAAAGAGCCGCCCGCGAGCTTGGCGTAGACGGGCTTTGCCAGCCGTTAAGCGACAACTTCTAGCGGACAATGCTCTAAATGATGAGGGGGGTTGCGCATGGCTGCACAGAAAGGATTGCTCGGCGTGGATATAGGTTCGAGCAATATGAAGGTCATTTATCTGGACGGAAGCAGCGGGCAGGTGCTGGCTTCGGCGTCCAAGGAACTCGTAACGCACTATCCGCGCGCGAACTGGTCGGAACAGGACCCCGAAGACTGGGTGGACGCCCTGCAATCCTGCGTGCGGGATATCTTTGACCGCCAGGGGCATGATCGGGCGCATCTGGCGGCTGTGTGCATCACCGCGGCGACGCATACGGCCGTTCTGCTGGATAGGGACTGGAATATCCTGCGGCCCGCCATTTTGTGGACAGACCGGCGCAGCGCCCAGGAATGCGATGATCTGAACGCCGCCCATGGCGAGGATATTTTCAGGATTGCCTTCCACAAGCCCAGCCCCACCTGGACCATGCCCCAGCTTTTATGGGTGCGCAAGCACGAGCCGGAGGTTTTCGAGCGCACGGAGTACATTCTTTTTGCCAAGGATTTCCTGCGCTACAAGCTGACGGGCAAGTGGGAAACGGATGTCATCGACGCCCAGGGAGCCTTGCTTCTGGATTACCAGACACTGCAATGGTCCGGCGCGCTGTGCGGGTATATTGGCCTGGACCCGCGCAAGCTGCCGCCCATTCGGGACACCCTGGAGGTCTCGGGGCCGATTACCGCGAAGGGAGCCGAGCTGTTCAATCTGCCGGCAGGTGTTCCGGTCGTTATGGGCGGATCGGACACGGCGCTGGAAGACTACGGCTCCGGGGCCATCGCCCCCGGCCAGGGCATTTTCAAGATCGCCACCGCGGGCAATGCCAATATCATGGTCAGCGAACCGCACCGGCACCCCGCCCTGTTCAATTACAAACAGGTCATTCCCGGCCTGTGGTACATAGCGGCCGGCACGCTCTCCGGCGCGCAGGTCCACAAGTGGCTGCGGGATCAGTTCTTTCCGGATCTCACGGCCGGGGACGACAAGCACAACGCCTTCATGACCATCGACAGGTTGGCCGCCGATATCCCTCCGGGTTCGGATGGTCTCTTGTTCCATCCGTATCTGATGGGCGAAAAAACCCCGTACATGGATCCTTTTTTGCGGGGCGACTACCTGGGCATCACCATCCGCCATACCAGGGCGCATTGTGTCCGGGCGCTGTACGAGGGCATTTCTTTCTCCCTGCTGGACTGTATGAACGTGTATAAGCCGATGGGATTGGAGTTCACCGATTTCCGCCTGATCGGCGGGGGCGCCAAGAGCGCGCTGTGGCGGCAGATTCTTTGCGACATCGTGGGCAAGGAAATTCTTGTTCCCGAAAATACCGAAGCTGCCTTCGGCGCGGCGCTGGTGGCCGGGGTGGGCGCCGGCGTGTTCCCCGACGCGGCGGCGGCCGTGGAACAATGCGTGCGCGTGAGTTCCAGGCACGAGCCCGACCTGCACCGCCACGAACGCTACCAGAAGCTGTTTACGCTGTATCTGGAGTCGCAGAAGCGGCTGACGGAAATCAATCACAAGCTGCACGCCTTTGAAACAGGCGCATACTGAAAGCGTTTTGTAGCCGCAGGAGAGCCACATGCTTATTTTTGGCGCGCCCTTCCGCTATTACCAGGGTTGGGGCATTCTGGACACCATGGGCGAGGTGCTGGCCCCCATGGGCAAAAAGTTTTTGCTGGTGGGTGATGCTTTCGTGTTCGAGCATTTCGGGGAACGGCTGGACAAAACCTTTTCCAGCGCGGGCCTGGTTTCCGTGCGCGGCCTGTTCAACGGCGAAAGCAGTGATTCGGAGATTCGCCGCTTGGGGTCCGTGTTTGCCGAAGAACAGTGCACGGCGGTCGTCGGAGTGGGCGGCGGCAAGGCCGCGGATACCGCCAAGGCGGTGAGCATCCTCCACAACGCCCCGGTGGCCTTAGTGCCCACCATTGCCGCCTCGGATGCGCCCGTAAGCCACATCGCCATGATCTACAATGATGATCACAGCAAAAAGCGGGTGGACCACATGCGCTATTCGCCGTGGTGCATCTTCATGGATACGGAGATCATCCTCAACGCGCCGTTGCGTCTTTTCATTTCCGGCATCGGCGACGCGGTGGCCACCAAGTTTGAAGCGGACGCCTGCCGCGCTTCGGGCGCCAGGAACTATTTGCAGGGCCGCCAGCCGCAGACAGCCGCGGCCTTGTGCGATCTGTGCTGGGATATTGTGCGGCGCAAGTCGCTGGAAGCCATAGCTGCCGTCAAGACCGGGACGCATAACGAGGCTTTTGAGGAGGTTGTGGAAGCGACCACGCTTTTGAGCGGCCTTGGCTTTGAAAACGGCGGACTGGCTGCCGGGCATGCCATGAGTTCCGGCCTGACCATGATCCCCTCCTCGCACGGGAGCACGCACGGAGAAATGGTCGCTTTCGGCATTTTGACGCAGTTTATGCTGGAAAAGCGGTCCCAGGCCTTTATTGCCGACATGCTCGACTTCTTCAGGGCCGTGGGCCTGCCCACGACGTTGCGGCAGATCGGCGTTTCCCTGCCTGCGGAACGGCCGCATGTCCGCGCCATGGTGGAGAAAATCTGCACCCCGCCCAATATCGTGTTCAACATGCCCTGCGAGATCACGCCGGATATTCTGGAAAACGCCGTGTACGCCGCTGACGCCCTGGGGCAATAGCTTCATGGCCGTTTACGTCTGCCTCAAGCAGATCCCCAACATCGAGGGCATTCCGGCGGTACGGCCGGAAAGCGGCTTTCTTGCGGCGGATGCCTGGCTGATGAACCCGCTGGATGGTTACGCGCTGCAAGAGGCCTTGCGGGCCGCGCGCAGCCTGGGGCAGCCTTGCGTGGCTGTGAGCGCGGGCGGGCAGGAGGCTGTGCAGGGGCTTCGGCTCGCCCTGGCTCTGGGCGCGGAACGGGCGGCGTGTATCGGCCCTGTCCCGGCGCTTGCGGGTCCGGCCATGACGGCGGCGTATCTGACGGCGGGCATATGCCTGGACGCGGCCGAGCAGGACGAGGCCTTGACCCTGGTTTTTTGCGGCCGCCAGGCGGCGGACACCGCAGGCATGCAGACTCCGTATCGTTTGGCGGGATTGCTTGGCTGCGAGGCGGTGAGCGATGTCAGCGCCTGGAGCCTGTGCCCGGAGCGGGGGATCGTGCGCCTGATCCGGCAATGGGGCGGTTTCCGGCAGGGGGTGGAGGCGGATCTGCCCTGTGTGCTGGCCGTGAACAGGGGGCTTCAGGATCTGCCCAGGCCAAGCCTGCCGGGCGTCATACGGGCCAAGAAAGCGCCTATCCGCCGCCTGCCGGCGGAAGAAGCCGCCAGGACGTTACGGACGCTTCGTCCCGAAGCGCTCCATGCGCTGGAAATGCGGGAACCGGTCCTGACGCGCCTGGCGGAACCCGAAGCATCCGCCCCAGTGCGCATGGCCCAGGGCCGGACCACTGAAGAGAAGGTGCGGCATCTGATCGCCATGCTGCGGGAAGAGAGCATCCTGTAAATCATGGCAGTGCTGCATTGGGGGATGTATGGCAGAACCGGAACGCCGCGTCTGGATATGGCTCAAGCGGGATACACAGGGCATAAGCCGGGATTCCCGGACCGCGATTGTCCGGGCGGCCGTCTGCGGCGCCGGTGTCGTCGGCGTTGCGGCTCTGGGCGCGGAAGAAAGCGAACAGGATTGGAGCGGCCTTGCTGCAAGCCTGTTCGCCCTTGGCGCGGACGAACTCATACTGTTGCGGCTGCCGCCGGAGTCGGACACCCGGCTGGACGCTGTGCCCAACGCCCTGGTCTGGGCGGTCCGCCGTTGCCTGGAAGGGGCTGAGACGGCTGCGCCCACCGATTTGCTGGCCATCGCGGATGTTTTCGGACGGGATCTGCTTGCGCGCGCGGCCTGCGCGCTGCGGGCGCCGCTCTTGCAGGACTGTGTGGCTGTTGATTTTGTCCGGGGCACGGGGGAAAAATACCTGTTGTCCGGCAGAGCGCGGGCTGTCCATACCATGCCGGAGGGGCTGCGGTGCTGGACGTTCCGGCAAAACGCCCCCCCCGGACCGCCTGCGGCGCGCAGCGCGGATGGGGACAGGGCCGGGGTGCGTGTTCTGCATGTGCCGGCGCTTGTGTCCAGGCTGCGCCTGGTGCCCATCGGATCGGACGCAGACGTCGCGGAAGACGAGGTGGCGCGTTTCTGGAAAGAACAGCCCGAATTGGCGGAGGCTTCCGTGGTGTTGGCCGGGGGCAGGTCTGTGGGGTCACGCGAACATTTTGCCCTGCTGCACGCGGTGGCGGCCAGGCTGCATGCTTCGGTGGGGGCCAGCCGGAGCGCGGTGGATATGGGATTTGCCCCGCCGGGGGTGCAAATCGGGCAAACCGGCATGGTGATAAGCCCGAATCTTTATATGGCCTTCGGCATTTCAGGTTCGGTGTTTCACCTGGCAGGCATACGGACCGCACGCAAGGTCGTGGCCGTGGATGCGGACCCGCTGGCCCCGATTTTCACCAGGGCCGACTACGGCATAGAGGCGGATCTGTTCGAGGTGCTGCCGCTCATGCACAAGTTGCTGTAAGCCTGCTTCGCAGATTCTTTTCGTCCATGTCATACCCCGGCCAGCACTTCGGCGGCGTACTGGTTAAGGCTTTTGCCGCTGGCCTGCGCTCGTGTCGCCAGTCGGGCGTGAACCGCCGGATCAAGGCGCAACACGAACTTGCCGGAATAGGGTTTGTCCGGTTCCTTACCCGTGACGGCGCAATGCTCCAGATAATCGTCCACGGCTTCCACAAAGGCCGTGCGGATTTCCGTCACGCTCGCGCCCTCATACGAAATGATGTCGCGGATACCGGCAATGCGCCCGAACAGGCAGTTGTCTTCCTCGCTGTATGCCACCGTGCCGATGTAGCCTTTATGCGTCATGGTGTTTTTCATGGCTTCACCCCGATGCTTTCGAGAAACTCCCGCGCCAGAGCCACCTGATAGGCTCGCGCCGTAGGAGGTTTGTGCGGTCTGTGAAAAGCGACGGTCACTCCGTCCTTATCGAATTTGACGCGAGAACCGTCACCTTCCGTCACGCTTGCCCCTGCTGCAATCAGCAGAGATTCAAGATCAGCCCACGCCATCCCTTTGGGAACAGGCGATCTGCATACAGCTTGCAGGGTCTTCCTGTGCTTGTTGTTCATATAGTATCTCTTTATAGTATCATGTCAAGCTACAGCCCTTGCGTTTTTTGTTGCATTGTATCTTTCAGGCGTGGCGCCGCTTATCGTGTATGGGGCAGGTCGCTCACCCGCAGGATGACGATCTCGTCGCATACGAACCGGGTATCAATAAAATACTCGCACTGGCTGAGAACAAGCACGATCCGCGATGCATCGGGCGACCATGCAAGCCAGCGGATAAAGCCGGACGTGCTCCAGTGCCGCTCGGCTTCTCCCCGCGAGGAGAAAATGGTCAGCGCCCCGCCGCTTTCGTCGATGACCGCTTCATAGGCGCAGTCCGGGCTGGAATAGGCGGCAGGCGCATCCGGCCTGAGGCTCCCGTCCGCCTCGCCGGGCGTTGGCGTCTTCCACTCCCGCCAGTCGTAGACCTGAAGTTCTCCGGGCGGACAGATTCTGAAATCGACCTTGTCCCACATGCTCCGCTCAAGTTCGTGCTCGCCCCAGCTATACAGCAGCGTCCCTTTTGCCGCATCCACCAGCTCATAGGCGTAGGCATCCGCCACATACATGCCCGCGGTCAGGGGGCGCGCCCTGAGCACAAGGCAGGCATCGCCCATGGCGAAGGCGCGCACCATATGGTGCAGGCCGTGCTCTTGCACGGGCGCGTACAAGACCTTCTGCCGCCCTGTGGCGTCGTCCACCGCGCCTACCCCGATATCGCCGCCCCAGGCGCCGTTTACCGCGCCGGACAGGGCAAACAGGATACCCTGGCTGGTGAAGGCGGGACGGGACAAATAGCCCTCGGACGGCCGCGCCACGGTCGTGTGCTGCTGCTTCTCCAGGCCGTAGGCGCGGATTTCATTGCCGGCAAGTGTCGCGGCAAGAATTCGCTTGCCGGCCAGGGGCTTGGTCTGATGGGCGTAAAGAATGGTTTTCTGGTCGGGCGAGAAAACAGGCTCCCACCCGTAATCGATGACGCGCGCGTTTTTTTCGGCCAGGCGCATGAACACGACTTCAGGCTCTTCAATCCGGGGATTTGCCTGCGCGCGCTCCCAGAAGCGCTCCAATTCCTTTTCCGTGTACTGGTTCGCGTCGACTCCGTCAGGAGCGTACAGTTTGCGCGTGAAAACAAGCTGCATATTGTCCGGCGACAGTTGCGGGCTGTATATTTCGTAATTTTTTTCATGGTATGACCAGAGGGGAACTGCGTCGCCGGCGCTGCCGCCCTGTTGTTGTGCAGCCAGGCGTTCGATTTCGCTGACGTCTGTGAACAGAGCCGCAGCATCGTCCGCGCCGCCGTGTATTTTGGCGCATCCGGAATGCGCGACAAGGCAAACGACGAGCACGCACGCCGCTGCGGCAAGGCGCAGCATCGGCACGCAGGGGAAAGGGCGTCGTTCATCGTGCGAAGCGTGAGCAAGCCGTTGCATCAGAGCCTCCTTATTGTGCGCCGATGGCATGTTTCAAAAGTGCGGGCGAGGTGGACAGTCTCCAGAATGCCAGATGCACGGCCAGGGGTCGAGAGAAATAATTTTTTTTGCAGAGGCTCTTGACACATCTGCGGCCGAGGGATTAGGTTGCATACGTTGCCTATGGCATACGCCGCAGGCGGCCACACGAGGGGGAGGCCCGGCCCGGAAGGCCAGGTTACAACGTATCATCGTTCCGCTCTCGTCATATTCAGGACGGCAGTCCTCCCGGCCCCACTATCTATTAGGGGCCAAGGCGCAGCACGAATACCGCGCAAAATTTGTGGTTGTGTGCCGCGTCCGCTTGAGGTGAAACAGGGCGCTCAAGGCGCGTCTTGGTTCACGCCCCCAAGGCAAGAACTGCTGTCTTTTCTCACGGCCGTCGATCACGGCGCATTTCCCCCGGAGTTCTTGCCCAACAGTGCAGCACCGAGAGTGTGCCATGATGGATGCGTGTTTGGCTTGTTCTCGCTCACATGAAGGCGCTATGAGGCTCTTGCCGCAAGGCAGGGCCGAGGCCCTGTGCCGCCTTGCGCCCGAGTCATGGCCCGGCAACGGTTTTTCCGGCGCGAGGGTCCGCAACGTGTAGCAGGAGGAGTGGGCAATGGCTGATTTACGTTTGACCTGGCCGGAAGGCGGCCGCACGGTGGCAGTGGA
>Ga0082212_10006911_pt1 | contig 15129 bp, 11 predicted proteins | sample TergutNt197P3_FD_71548 | JGI IMG/M metagenome (GOLD analysis project Ga0082212, IMG submission 71548) | Neocapritermes taracua P3 segment gut microbial communities from Petit-Saut dam, French Guiana - Nt197 P3 | ecosystem: Host-associated > Arthropoda: Insects > Digestive system > Gut ...
GTGATGAAAAAAGAGTTCGCGCGGTTCTTCCTCGACAGGCGCATGGTCATAATGACGCTGCTGCCGGCGATCCTTATATACGTCATATACTCGTTCATGGGCGTTGCGATGAAAAGCATGTTCAGCGCGGACGACGACTATACGCCGCAGGCATACGTTGTGAACCTGCCGGATTCGGTGAGCCGGATACTGCAAAACGTGAAGATCGACATAACGAAAATCGATTCGCAAGGCGTTGCGGACGCAAGGGAGAGGATAACCCAAAAGGAAGCGGATATATGCATGGTGTTCCCGCCGGATTTTGACGCGCAGGTAGCCGTATACGACGTGCAGACGTCGACCGCCCCCGCCGCGAACATCGAGATCTACTATAACTCGACCGTCCCGAACTCATCGGCGGCTTACGCGATGGTCTGCGCGATACTCGACGCGTACGAGGCTTCGCTTTCAAACAAATTCGACGTGAACAGGGGCGTGGAGTCGGCCGACCAGGCGACGTCGGAGGATGTATCCGCCAGCTTCATATCTTCGCTGCTGCCGCTGCTTATGATGATATTCCTGTTTTCCGGATGCGTGGGGCTTGCCCCGGAATCCATAGCGGGCGAAAAGGAGCGCGGGACTCTGGCTACGCTCCTGGTGACGCCTTTGGGGCGCAGCGAACTTGCGGCGGGTAAAATACTGAGCCTTGCCGTGCTCGCGTTCCTGTCGGGGCTTATCACGGCGGCGGCGACTATACTGTCCATGCCGAAACTTATGAGCGGCGCTGATGAAATGATCGACGCGGGCATTTACGGAGCGACGGAGTATGCGCTGCTCGCGGTCGTGATCCTTTCGACGATCTTGCTGCTCGTGGCGCTGATATCGATAATTTCGGCGTTCGCTAAAACCGTCAAGGAGGCGAGCACCAGCGTAATGCCGCTGATGATTTTAGTAATGCTGGCCGGCGTCACCGGGATGTTCGGGGGCGGCGCGCAGGCGAATACAGCGTACTACCTGATCCCGCTGTACAGCAGCGTGCAGAGCATGAGCGGGATATTCTCGCTCGATTATTCGGCGGCGAACATAGCGGTTTCCGCCCTGAGCAGCCTCATTTATGCGATCGCCGGGGGCTTCGCGCTGACGAAGATGTTCAATAACGAGAAAATCATGTTTTCCAGGTAAATACTGATTTGCGAAGCCCGGCGCACCGGGAGCCGAGGCGCCGGGCTTCGCGCGTTTTGGAGGAACGGGAAATGTCATACACGCCAGACCCTGAACAAGCCCGGGAACTTCTGGGTAAATACAACAAAGAGGACTTCCATCTGCGACACGCGGAGACCGTGTCGGGCGTGCTTGGGTACTTCGCCAAAAAACACGACCCGGACAGAGTGGATTACTGGAAAGCGGTAGGGATGCTGCATGATATTGACTTCGAGCTTTATCCCGAAGAGCATTGCGTTAAGGGGATCGATATACTGCGCGGGGAAGACGTCGGCGAAGATATGATCCAAAGCGCGCTGAGCCACGGCTATGGCCTTACCGGCGCGCCCTTCAAACCGGAACATATGATGGAGAAGCTGCTGTTTGCGGCCGACGAACTCACGGGTCTCATAGGGGCAGCAATAATTATGCGCCCGAGCAAAAGCGCCTCCGACCTGGAGTACAGCAGCGTCATCAAGAAATTCAAGGATAAAAAATTCGCCGCGGGGTGCTCCCGCGACGTGATCCGGCAGGGCGCCGAAGATTTAGGCTGGACGCTGCAGGAGCTCATAGAGGAGACGATCCTCGCGATGCGCGAACTTGAGCGGGAGTAAAGCTGCGATCAGTTTACCGGATACCCCCCTGACCGGAAGTAACTGGGAGCCAACATCAAACTGTTATAAATTCTACAAAATACTTCACAAAATGTTGAAAACAATGTATAATACGCTTACTTACCAATGAAATGGCGAGGTAAGCGAGCATGAAGGAGCTGCCAACCGGAACTAAATCGATACTGAGCCGGCTGAATGGGGGGCGTATTTTGTACGTGGCTCTTATAATGGTCGGCTTTTTGCTCATTATGGCAGCATCGAAAGACCTCAGTTCGATTCAGAGCGAGGACGACGCCGCCCGCGCCGAGTATGACGAGCTTCGCGAACTTTTTTACATGACCGGCGCTGTGTCGGCTGCGGACAAAAACGCCTCAAACGCCGGACTGACGCCCGCTGAAAAAGCGATGGGGCAAAGCCCGTACAACAGTACCGCAAATCCGGATACTCCAGTCGCCATACCGGAGATATTGCAGGCGGAACCGATGGCGCGGATCATCGGGATCAACGGCGACTTTGCCGGGTGGATATGCATTGAAGGAACAGGCGTGGATTACCCGATCGTACAAGGCAAAGACAACGAACGCTATCTGAATACGACTTTCACGGGAAATTATAACCCCGCAGGCGCCGTTTTCATGGACTACCGGCTCACGCGGGGTTTTAACGAATCCGTATGTGTCCTTTATGGGCACAATATGAGGGACGGCTCAATGTTCGCGCAGTTGAACAACTATATCGAACCTGCGTTCATGGCTGAGCACCCCTTTGTCAATATTACTACTCCGGAGGGCGAGACCCTGACATACCGGGTGTTCGATGCCGGACTGACCGACATGCGGGACACGGCGCACGACCCGGATACTTTGAGAAGCGCCGCGCAAGCTGTGGCTGCCGACAGTCCGCCCGGTGGCGAGGGCCGCTATCTCATACTATCGACCTGCACGCCGGGCGCGGACACGGAAGAGCGAATGCTCGTATATGCGCTGCTGACAAAGTGAGGGAAATACAGTTACTGCTCAGGGGGTATCCGTAAAACTCGCAATGGTTACATGCCCGCACACATATAAGCAAGGAGGATAATAACATGCGAAGAAAAGTACTTATCTCAATACTGGTCACAGCCATACTTGTCGCCGCGCTGGCAGGAGCCGCCGCGTCACAGGGCATGGCAGCCGGAACGGAATCGTACACCGCGACAGTCAAGTATTACGACAACGTAATGCTCACATACAACCTTTATTACCCAAGCGGCGGCGTCTGGATGGGCAGCGGCGACATCCCGATCGGCGGCGCCGGCATATCAAGCCAGATATACTGCGCCGACCCGTTCGTAGCCTTCCACTCAATTGCGGACACATCATGGGAGGGGACGACGACCGACAGGGTGAACGGCTACGTCGCCGCAGCGCCTTGGGCGGCGTCGGGCGCCATGCAGCAAAACGCCGACGCGGTGCGCTGGCTGGTGCTGAACGGCTATCGCGGCGACTACCTCGGCAACGATCAGGAAAGCATGGAAAGCGTTGCGCGCCTGCAAAGCCTATACCCGGATGTGGGCGCTATAGACAAGACGATCGCCCTTATGGCGACAAAAGTCTCGATATGGAAAACGCTCGCGGGCGACGGCGTTGAGATAATCCGGACAAGCCTAGACGCGGCGCGCCAGGCGGTATTCTTCGCGCTTGCGGACGCCATGGTTGCCGACGCGGCTTGGGGGCGACAAACAGGCGAGGCAATGACCGGGTTCATTTTAGCTATAGAAGAGAATAAAACCGACATTGTTGAAGCAACCGATTATATCTACATTCCCCTGACTGTAACCGCACTACTTGAAAACATAGGGGGCGGCGCAGACCTTGACGGCGTGTTCCTGACTGCAAGCGGCCCGGACGCCGACGGCGTGACGTTTACCGACGGCGCCGATGAGAACGCGCAGGCCCTGCCGTATGGTACGATATACGGAACGGACGAGAGCGCGCAGTTCCTCGCGGGCGGCTCATTCGAGCGGAGCGGCGGCGACTGGATATGGGAAAGCGACGTCTATCTTAAGATCCCTGCAAGCCGCGCGCCTGACTACGGCGACCTGCTGACGATACGCGCGATGGCGGGCGCAGGCGGCGTCCCGGTATATCCGGGTACTCCGGTCACGCTCGTGTACGGGAGCGGCGGCGTACAGGACTGGAATTATGTGCAGGCGTTTATCGGCGCGGCTCAGGATGGGATGACCGCCGACCTTTACGCCGAAGCAAGCGTTTACACAGGCAGTACGTCGCTTGGCAGTATCGGCATACAGAAAATGCTTGAAAACAACGCGCCGACGGACGATGATACCGAGTTTTCTTTCGCCGTTTACCACAACCCGGCGTCCGATAGTTTCGATTCTGCGACAAGGCTGGATCTCAACGCGCACCCCGTCCGCGCCGCAGTCAGCGTCAATACGGAAGTCGCCGGTTCGCACTACTTTACGCTGAAGAACGGCGGGCAGGCGTTCATCGACGGGATACCGGAAGATCATTATTATTGGGTCGTGGAACTTGGCCCGGTCTCCGGCTATTTAGCCCCCGAATATGCCGTTCCCGTTGCCGCAGCCGCGCTTGGCAGGGATCTGGCGATCGAAGCCGCCCAGGGCTTCAGGACAAACTCACTTAGGATGACCGGCGGTACGGCGTCGACAGTGTTCTACAACACTAAGAGTGTAATTGAAATAGAGGGGAAACCTGATACCGGCACAGATACGGACACAGACGCTGACATGAGTATCAACGCGCACCTGCGGATCGGTAAGGTCGCGATCGGGCTTATCGAGGGCGGGGACGAGATGACGAACGTCAGAGGCGTGGAGTTTGAGTATACGCTCCAGTACCGCGGAGGGTCCGAAAGCGACTGGAAGCCTGTGAACCTGAACAGCCGGTTTTCCACGGGAGTCAGCGCGCGCGCCCCGGACGGCGAGTTCGGGGGAGGGCGGCTCATAAGCGCGGCGGACGGCATGTTTGCCCTTAACCATTACGGCGAGGCTTATATCGAACTCGACCCTGCGTACGAGTATCGTGTGATCGAAACCGCGAATCCTGATTATGCGTCCGCTTACGCGCTCGGCATTTATGAAAACGGGGCATGGAGAGCTATGACCGGCGGTCCGGTAAATGCATATTGGAAAGACAGAGGCCGGGAGCGCATTACGGACGCTTTCCGCCTCAGTTCCGACGGTTACTATCAAATCATTTTCACAAATGTCGATATCCCGTGCCATGACCTGACTATCGGCAAAACAGTCGCGGAGCCGGGCGTCAGGGACGAGCTTTTCCAATTTGAAATCGTATATACCGGCGGCGGTCTGGGCGCCGCGGTCCCCTGGACTGTCCCGCTGACGACCGACCCCGGCGTCTATGAGGCTATGCTTGTTACGGGCAACGACGGGCTGTCTCTCGAGGGCAGGATCACTGACGGGACGATCCTGAACCTCAAACACGGGGAATCCGTTACGATAGCCGACTTGTTCACAGGCCATTTCATCGTACGCGAGCTGCCGAAAGAGGGGTATGCCGCTTCATACAGTATAAACGGCGGCGAGGCAGCGCCGGCGATAGACGGGCAAACAGGGGATATCCACCTTGCGGGCGCTGTGAGGGTCGATTTTGTCAACACTGTCGCAGGCGCTCGCGGCGTGGCAGGTGCGGCAGGCACATCAGATGCTGCCGGTACCAGCGGGGCGCAGGGCGGCGCCGAAGAATCTGACGATGGTCTGGATCTTGGCGACGACGGTATCCCAAGAGGGGGCCTCTCCCCGCAAACCGGCGACGAGCGGCAAGTTTGGCCGTCAGTAGTTCTACTGGTAATCGGGGCGTGTTGCATCGTCGCGGCTGAGTTCTACAGGAGAAGGAGAGCCTGATCCGCTGTTGTCAATATCAACGTTACTGTTCTCGGTCACCGGAGGCAAGGGTAACATGTCAACAAATAAACTATAGAATTAATATCAAATATGTTGACTTTTTACAACATATTTGATATTATTAGGTAAATATCAAAACGCTGTGCTATAATGTAGAACAAAACGCTGATCGTGGGGTGTGCCAATGCTTGATCGCAACAAAATCGCGCGGGAACTGGCGGATATTTTGGGAGAAGAAAATGTCGTGACCGACCTGCAGGCGCTGCGCGAATCCAGCGTGGACCGTTACAGGAAATACCAGTGGATACACGGCGTATATACGAGGCCGCCCCCCGCGGCCGTCGCGCTCGTTTCGAGTACCGACGATGTTTCCAGTGTTCTGAAATACCTGAACGACAACAGGATAAACTGCGTACCACGCACAGGCACGTCCGCGACCGAAGGCGGCCTTGAGACGATAGTACCCGACAGCGTCGTCGTCGACGGCTCGGGGATGAACAAGATCCTCAAATTCGACCCGTACAACATGCAGGCAACGGCGCAGTGCGGCGTATGCCTTGAGATGCTTGAAGAGTACCTGCGCGAGCGCGGGTACACGACAGGCCATTCGCCGCAGTCAAAACCGCTGGCCCAAATGGGCGGCCTGACGGCGACGCGGTCGATAGGGCAGCTTTCGACGCTCTACGGCGGGATCGAGGATATGGTAACGGGCTTGGAAGCCGTACTTCCGGGCGGGGAAATCGTCAGGATAAAAAGCGTGCCGCGCCGCGCCGCCGGGCCTGATATCAGGCACATAATAATCGGCAGCGAGGGCGCTCTTTGCTTTATCACCGAGGTCACAGTAAAGATATTCAAGTACACGCCGGAAAACTACGTTTACATGGGCTTCCTGATCGATGATATGCACGATGGTATCAGCGTCCTGCGAGACGTCATGGTAAACGGTTACAGGCCGCCGGTAGCAAGGCTTTACGATTTACAGGACGCGGAGATGAACTTCTCACATTTCCAGACGGGCAAATGCGTCCTTATTTTCATTACCGACGGACCCCGGGAGCTGTCGGAAGCCACGGCGAGGGCGATAGAAGGCTTTGCGGCGGAACGGGGCGCGCAGCCGGTAGACCCGGCGCTTATCAGAAAATGGTTCGGTAACCTGCTCTGGGGTCCGGAAAAGATTCAAAACGAGATCGAGGAGATACGGCAGACGAACAACATTGGGTTCACTACCGAGATATCAGCGGACTGGGAGAACATAGGGAAAATATATGACGCTTGCATCCGGCGGGTCCCGGGTGAAATACCGGATATCACGCTGTTCGGCGGGCATTCTTCGCACAGCTATATAAACGGCACGAACCTGTACTTTGTGTATTACTACAATGTGGAATGCGGTGTCGCCGAGGAGGTCTCTAAATACCACGACCCGATCAATGAAATCATCGTGGAGGAAGCCCTGCGGTTCGGGGGGTCAATGGTGCATCACCACGGTATAGGAAAGGCGCGCGCGATGTTTACCACACGAGAGCACGACGGCGCTTATACGCTGCTGGAAGGCTTGAAAAAACAGTTCGACCCGAAAGGCATAATGAACGCGGGGACGATCTTCCACAGCGAACTGTATTGACCCGCGTGAACAAACTATTATACGAGGTGAATCGTTTGAAAAAGACAGTGTTGGATCTTCAGAGAATGAAGAATGACGGGGAAAAGCTCACTTGGATCACGGCGTACGACGCGCCGTTCGCGTCCTTTTCAGAGCAGGCGGGCATGGATATGATACTTGTCGGGGATTCGATGGGTATGGTCGTGTTCGGTTACCAAAGCACTATCCCGGTAACGATGGGGGACTGCCTTTCACATTGCCGCGCCGTCCGGAGGGGCGCGCCGAACACGATGATCGTCGGCGATATGCCGTTCGGCTCGTATCAGGTTTCGGCGGAGGAGGCGGTGCGGAACGCGGTAAGGTTCCTGAAAGAAGGGGATTGCGATGCGATAAAGCTGGAAGGCGGCGTATCGGTGGCGAACTGCATAAGGGCGATCCGCTCCGCAGGCATTGTAGTGTGCGGCCATATCGGGCTTACCCCGCAAAGCTCCGGCGTGCTTGGGGGCCATAAAGCCCAGGGCAGGACTGTGGAGAGCGCAAGAGCCGTGATCGAGGACGCGATAGCGGTCGAAGAGGCGGGGGCGAATTTTATCCTTGTAGAAGCCGTGCCTCCTGAAGTGACCGCGTTCATAGCAAAACGGCTGACTATCCCGGTCTATTCCATCGGAGCGGGCGCAAGCTGCGACGGCCAGCTCACGATTTTTGCCGATACGATCGGGCTGTTTCAGGCGTTCACTCCGAAGTTTGTTAAAAAATACTGTGATATCGCTCCAATCGTCGTCGGCGCCTACAAGGAGTATATCAAGGAAATCAAAGAGGGCGCGTTCCCGGGACCGGAGCATGTGTACCATGTGATCGGTGATACAGCCCCGTTTGAAGCGTTGTTTGAGGAATACAAAGTTTGAAAGCAAGTTTCAAACCATAGTGTTGTGTCCGCCACAGGCGGACGGATAGGATATATTATGATTATTTGGCAGGGGCGGGACTATGGTATAAACCATATCAAGGCGAAAGGCGAGCATGTTTGCTACGGCATGGGGCTCGGTATCATCCTGTTGAATGACGCGTACCCGGGATTCCCGGGCGACGTCCGCAACGCGAGCGGGTTCCCGTATCCGGTCCAGTATGAGATAGCCGAAGGCGTAACAAACAAAACGCTGGTATATGATAAAAACCCGGCGCAATGCCGCGAGGCGGTGATTTCCGCAGCAAAGAAGCTGGAGCGGCTCGGCTGCCGCGCTGTCGCCGCCGAGTGCGGGTATTTTGCGTTTTTCCAGCAGGATGTGGCAAACGCCGTCAGCGTGCCGGCGTTCATGTCGAGCCTGCTGCAGGTGCCGTTCATACAGCAGGTAATAGGCCCGAAAAAGCGTGTCGGCATAGTCTGCGCGCAGGCACAGTTCCTGAGCCGGCAGCACCTGGAAAACGTCGGGATAGACGTTGAAAATACGAATATCGCGATCGCCGGCTCACAGGACGAATACGGCTGCACAGAGTTTGACAACCTCTGGAACCCTGAAAAACGGCCGGAATGCCCTGAGGCGTACTTCGATAAAGCGGAAAAACAGATGATAAACTGCTGCCGGGCGTTTATAGAAAAATTCCCTGATATCGGCGCGATCATGCTTGAATGCACCGGGATGCAGCCTTTCGCGAGGGCGGTCCAAAGAGAAGTCGGGCTGCCGGTGTTTTCATGGGGCACGCTTTTGGATTACGCGTATTCCGTGGTCAACCACCGCGAGTATTACGGGCATGTTTGATAACTGAGAGTGGAGAGTGGAGAGTGGAGAGTGGAGAGTGGAGAGTGGAGCTAAGGACGGGGGGCGCGGGATTAAAGTAAAGAGTGCCAATCCTGAGTTGCGCCGGGGAAAGGCGTTACTGTATGAACTATAATGACAATAGGGCGACGATTCAATCGGTAGACCGGGCGATCGAGATACTGAAATGTTTTGAGAATGAAGACGGGCTCGGGATAACCGAGATAAGCAAGCGGCTCGGCTTGCATAAGTCAACGGTGTTCGGCCTTGTAAATACTCTCGCGTCGAACCGCCTGCTTGAAAAAAAGCCGGGCAGCGATAAATATCAACTCGGTATCGAGCTTTTCCGGCTGGGGGCGAACGTCAGGTCCGGCATAAGAGAGATAGGCGCCCCGCATATCCGGCAGCTTGTGGAGGCGACGGGCGAGACTGTGAACCTTGTCATACCCGACGGGTCTGACGTCGTGTATATCGAAAAAAAAGAGAGCCCGCACTCGATGCGGATATGCACGAGCATAGGGCAGAGGATGCCCATGTACTGCACAGCCGTCGGTAAGACGATCCTGGCCTTTATGGGCGGCGATGAGCGGGACGCCGTGATCCGGGGCATGGAGCTGACGCCGCGCACGGAAAATACGATCTGCTCGCGGGAAGAGCTCGCGGCGCACCTCGAAACAGTCAGAAGGGCCGGGTACGCCCTGGACGACGAGGAGTTGGAATACGGGCTTGTTTGCGTGGCTGTCGCTATATTGAACAAGCAGAGCGAACCGGTCGCCGCGCTATCCGTGTCCGGCCCTAAGCAGAGGATGAGCCAAAGCAAGATCACCGAGGTCTATAATGAGCTGGCGATCCATTCGCGCGAAATTTCGCGGCAAATATATATGCATTCAATATGACCGGGAACCGGTCGAGGAAAGGTATGGTAGCGGAAATGACAAATCTTGGATATTTAAAAGAAAAACCCATCGCGGTACTCGGGGGCGGGGCGGTAGCGAAGGCGATAGCGGGAGATTGCGCGCTTGGCGGCGCGCGCGTGCGGATATGCGACGTCGAGCCTTTCGCGGAAAAAACTTTGAAAAATGTCGAAAAAATCGGGATCAAATTCTACGGGGACCAGATCAACCTCTACGGCTTTGAGCGCGAGGGATTCGCGAAAATGGAAATGGTCACGACGGACGTGGCGCAAGCCGTAAAGGGCGCGGGCATAATAGTTATAGGCACGCCGGTTTTCGGGCACAGGCCGTTTTTTGAAAAGCTGATACCCTGCCTTGAGGACGGGCAGATCGTCCATATTTTCCCGGATAACTTCGGCTCGCTGGTGCTGCGTAAAATGATGAAAGACGCCGGGTGCAAAGCAAATGTCATCATCGGTGGCTGGTCAAGTTCCACCTATGGCAGCCGCGTCGATATACACGGCGGGGTCATTACGCATAAGATACGCGTTTACTACCGCGCTATTACGCTGCGCGGCGCGGCGATGCCGGCCTGCGACACCGGAACGTTTCTGGAGTCCGCGAGTTACCTGCCTTCAATGGATGCCGTTACCGGCGGCGACGGCGTGGTAGCAGCCGACACGGCGGTCGACACAGGGCTCAGCAACGTCAACCCCGTGCTGCACTGCCCGGGGGCAATTCTCGGCGTGTCCACGATGCAGAATTTCGGGAAAATATTCGGCGACGACCGCTCAAAATTCTCGATATACTCGCACGCGTACTGCGAGGCAATATCAGAGGTTCAGTACAGCTTCTATCAGGAAGAATGCGCCCTGGCGGAAGCAATGGGCGTCGGAATACAGCCGTATGAGCGGGAGCATTTCTTCTCCCGCGAGAACGTGCTCGGGCAGGAATACATGGGGCTCGATTACCTCATACCATTCGACGCGCAGGACCCGATCCAGTACGGCACCGGACCGTTCAACATGGAAAACCGTTATATTACCGAAGATATCCCGATAGGCTGTAATGTTTACAGCCAGCTCGGGAGGGCGTTCGGCGTGCCGACGCCGGTCATCGACTCCATGATAACGCTGGCATGCGCGATACTAAGGCGCGACCTGCTCAAAACAGGGTATTCGCTTGACGACCTCGGCATTGGCGGCATGGACAAGGCGCGTATGAACGAGTATCTGAGGACGGGGATATGAAGACGAGGGACTACGATATCGAACGAAACATAGGTTTTTCAGTCCTGACGGATAAAGCGAAAGATCTGCTCAACGACGCAGCGCTGGAGATACTTGAAACCATAGGAATGCGCGTCAGCGGGGAGCGCATACTTGAGAAATTTGCGCAGCGCGGGCTTACCCCAAACGCGGAAGGCATAATATTTATCCCGCGCGAACTGGTATCATGGGCGCTTTCGGCCGTTCCGCATGAACTGACGCTCTATGACATAGCGGGAAATGAGCGCATGAAAATCGACAGCTCGAACAGGGTTTACTTCGGCACCCACGCCGACCAGCTCGAGATACTCGACTATAAGACCAACCGAGCGAGGCGGTACAGCCTCAGCGACGTCGAGCTGATGTGCAAGCTGGCGTCAAACCTTGAAAATATTGACTTTGTACTAACGGTCGGGCTCACCGACGATGTGCCGTCAGCCGTGCAGTCGCAGGTCAGCTTTATCGAGACGTGCAAATATATGCAAAAGACGATCAATTTTTCGACGAACACTATCGGGGCTCTGCAGGAAATAATCGACATTGCCGCGGTCGTGGCGGGCGGCAAGGATAAACTTATAGCGAAACCGTTCATATTCAATTACTGCGAACCGATCCCGCCGCTGACGCACCCTGTTGAGAGTACCGAGAAGCTTTTCGTCAGCGCGGAGAATATGATCCCATGCGTATATATGCCGTACTGCATGATGGGGGGGACGTCCCCGCTGGATCGCCCGGCGACCCTCGCTCAGTGCTTCGCGGAGATACTGGCGGGGCTGGTGATCTCGCAACTCGCGCATGAGGGCGCTCCGTATATAATCGGTTCTATGCCGTCAATCATTGACATGCGTACGACTGTCGGCAGTTACGCGGCGCCCGAGTTCCATCTGCTGGTCGCGGCTTCATCTGAAATGGCGGATTATTACAACCTGCCGTTTTACGGCACCGCGGCATGCTCCGACGCGAAGACGGTAGACCCGCAGAGCATGAGCGAGATATCATACCAGCTCATGACGACGATGATGTCGAAGGCGAACCTTGTCCATGACGTCGGCATCCTCGACCATTGCAACAGCGTGAGCCCCGCCGCTGTGGTGCTTGCCAATGAGATCATCAATTCATATAAAAGCTTCAACCGGGGCGTGGTCATAGAGGGTTCCGGCGATATAGACCTCGATTTGCTGCGGGAAGTCGGGCACGGCAAACATCATATGATGGAGGATAATACGCTTACACGCTTCCGTGAGGTGTGGTATCCGGAGATATTCTCGCGCGCCATGACAAACAAGGACGAGTCGGATATCCTCGGGCAGGTCACTGCGGTCATAGATGGCATAATGGAGAAAAACCCCGGTTCGGCCCTGCCACCCGAAACGCTGGAATACCTGAACTCTGTACAGAAGAAATACCTGACCCCGTAGGGGCGATTATCAATCGCCCACCGTAAGCGCACCGGACCCGTAGGGGCGATTATCAATCGCCCGCCGCAAACGCACCGGACACGTAGGGGCGATTATCAATCGCCCGCCGCAAGCGCACCGACCCCGTAGATGCAGCCTTAGGCCGCCCGCAGTAAACGCGCCGAACCCGTAGGGGCGGCCTGAGGCCGCCCGCCGAGAAGCGAAGTTGGTGAGGACGATTTGAGCGATTTTCTTGTAACGGTTATATTACGCGGCGGCATCTACACCCTGATGGCGCTCGGCCTCTCGCTGGTGTTCGGCGTCATGAACATCCCGAGCTTCGCGCACGGCGAGCACTATATGCTCGGTGCCTACTTTGCGTATTTCGGGATCACAAGGTTCAAGATGTCGGCGCTGGCGGCGATCCTGTTCGCGGCCGCATTGTCATTCCTATTTGGCGCCGTGATCGAGCGGATCGTGTTCAACCCGCTGCGCAGACACAACAAGGGCAACTGGATAATGAACGCTTTCCTCGTCACTCTGGGCCTCTCGTTTGTTTTGCAGAGCGGGGCAAGAAAGCTGTGGGGCAGCAACACGCGCGGCGTGACAAGCCTGTTTCAAGGGACGACGTATTTCGGCAGCTTCGGCGTATCCAACGACCGCATAGTCGGGTTTGTCATCGCCGTAACTGTGATTATCCTCTTTATGCTGTTCCTGAAATTCACATCGTATGGCCGCGCGATCCGCGCCGTGTCGATGGATGAAACGGGCGCAAAGCTGATCGGTATCGATCTTGACCGCATGTTCACGGTGACATTCGCCCTTTCAACTATGCTCGCGGGCGTCGCGGGCGCCTGTCTGCTTTCAATCATACCCGCTACGCCGTCGATGGGGCTCAACCCCCTGTACAAATCATGGTTCATCCTCATACTGGTCGGCATGGGTAATATTGGAGGATGCATAGTAGGAGGCGTGATCGTGGCGATGCTTGAAACTATAGCCATTTACACGCTGGGAATGGGCTGGCAGGACGTTATAAGCCTTGGGGTAATAATACTGATCCTCCTGATAAAACCAAACGGGATATTCGGTAAAAAAGGGATCAAAACGATCAATGAATGAGAGGCAGCGATGACAAAGCGGAAATTGATGGAAAAGGCGCGCAAATTCGGCGTTAACCCCGCCATACTCATAATATTCGCAATAGCGGCGCTGCTCCCTGTCCTGATCGCTAACGAGTATGTCGTGCGCCTTCTGGTTTCGACGCTCATGATGGCCGCGCTGGCTATGGCTTTTGACTTTACCAGCGGCTATATCAACATATGCAACTTCGGGTTCGCGGCGTTCTGGGGCCTTGGCGCGTATGCCAGTACGATAATGGTTTCACGCCTGAGTATATCGCCCTGGTTCGGTTTCGCGTTCGCCATTGCGGCGTCGGCGCTTCTTGGTTTCCTGATAGGTTTGCTGAGCATAAGGCTCGGCGGGATTTTCGCCTCGTGTATGACATGGTTTGTCTCGCTGGGGCTGATGACGCTTGCGAATAATCTGGTCAAACTGACAAACGGCAGCGCGGGCCTGCATGCCAAGGCCTTGTTCAAGACGACTCAGAACGCTCCGTATTTTTACGTGATGTTCGTCGCTATGCTGGTAGTCTATTTTCTGCTGACTTATATCACGAATCTCGATATGGGGCTGGCGTTCCGGGGGATAGGGCAGGATATCGACGCCGCCAGTTCATCTGGCATAGACCCGACGAAATATAAGATCGCCAATTTCACGATATCATGCGCGCTGGCGGGCCTTATCGGCGGCGTCTACGCGCACTTCATAGGCATAATTACGCCAAACGTAATGTCTACGAACAAAACCGTCGAAGTGATGGCTATCTCATATATCGGCGGGCGTGGTTCGATATGGGGTTCGCTTGTGCTTGCGCTCATCCTTGTGCCGGTGCTGGACATAGCGAAAGGCCTCATGGAGTGGCGGACTATAATATACGGCGTTTTGATGATCGTGGTCATGATCTACTACCCGGACGGCTTCAGCGGGTTGGTCCTGGCGGCAAAAGCCTGGATCAAAAAGCGGCTGCGGCGTCCGGACAAACGCAACGGGGACAAGTGAGCGCATTATAAGCTCGCGTGACCACGTAGCAACCGCTGCTCAGCAGCAAAGGCGCGCGTACGTATATTTCAGGGGCGGGAAAGGGCAATAAGCGAAGATGGCTTTACTTGAAGTAAAAAACTTGAGCAAACGGTTCGGCGGCCTGAGAGCTGTCAACGACGTCAGCCTGCGGGTAGATCAGGGCGAAATATACGGCCTGATCGGGCCGAACGGCGCGGGCAAAACCACGTTTTTGAATACTATTTCAGGTATGTATATGCCCGACGGCGGCCATGTGATATTTGACGGCCACAACATGACCGGCCGAAAACCGCACCAGTACTGCCATCGCGGAATGGCGAGGACATACCAGATAGTCCGCTGCTTCCCGCAGATGACAGTTTTGGAAAATGTTTTGATAGGCGGTATCTTCGG
>Ga0082212_10006912_pt1 | contig 15128 bp, 12 predicted proteins | sample TergutNt197P3_FD_71548 | JGI IMG/M metagenome (GOLD analysis project Ga0082212, IMG submission 71548) | Neocapritermes taracua P3 segment gut microbial communities from Petit-Saut dam, French Guiana - Nt197 P3 | ecosystem: Host-associated > Arthropoda: Insects > Digestive system > Gut ...
CTCTATGGTGTATAACTTGCTGATGGAAGGGTATTTTTGCCTCAGCCTGCCTATTCGCTGATTGACCGCTCCCTCCTGTTTTACGCCTCTTTTCTTTGACAGCGACGACCTGATGTTTTCAAGCTCCCCGACAAAGCGTTTGGTCAGTTTACGGTTCATCGACTGTTCCTTTTGTTGCTTCATCGTGCTTTTTACATATAAATACAGCCGAACAAATAAAAGAGAATTTTCCCCGCATATCCCCGTTTTTAGACGAAAGGACAACACGTCTATATGTATCCAATATGGCTCAAATATCTATCAGAAAGGGATTAAAGTATCTGATGATGAAATGGAAAAAATCAATTTGATAAGAGATGATTTTAGAGCTAAATGGAATTATATAATCTCTAAACAAATGCAACGATTATTTATTTACAGTCCATAAACGGGAATTTTTACTGTTCAAAGAAAAACTCTCTCAGTTCCTTGATATCGTCGGGCGAATAGCCGGAACTGCCGTCAAAGTAGTCATAGATGGTTTTCAGAAGTTCATCGAAGGAGATGTATCCGTCGCCGTTCGCATCTACTTTCCTGAATTTGTCGGGAACAGGCAGAGAGCCGGTTTTGCGCGATCTGTTCTGCGCCTGATGCATCAACAGGTACGCTTCCACGTCGCTGCGACGAATCGCACGGGCGTTGAGTACTTCTATCACCGTATTTTCATTGATTTCCACGCCATATTCGTCTACAATAGCGCCGGGGCGAGAATTGGGTTCGAGGTCTAAATAATCAGGCACTCCGTCGCCGTCGGAATCGAACGGACAACCCACCGAATCAACCGGTATTCCTTTGGGCGTATCAGGACACAGGTCGTATATATCGGGTACTCCGTCTTCGTCCTGATCGTCCAGCATGGAATAGTCATAATCTTCGATGTTGGCAAGAAGAAGTTCCTCCTTTTTTGTCTTGGGCGATGAGAACAAATCCAAATGCAACGACAAATAAGAAAAGGTATACATGTTATGCCCTGATTTTCCTTTGTATTCGGGGTATTCAGGGTTCTTTGACTTAGACGACATGTCGTCAATCAGGTCGGTAAAGGCATAGTGCAACGAGGTGGCTGCACGCAGGGTAACGCGGTTCGACACATTGAAATCAATCCCGATATCGACGGGAATTGCTACGGTAAACTGGTTGTACCTGCCCAGACCGTTTCGGTTCAACGAGCGGAGGTCGGTTTCATATTGATAGTCGCGCGATATGATATTTCCATCTACATCTCTGATCGTTCCGTCCGGCCAGTAATGATAACGCAATCCGTCAGCATTGTAATAATCGCCCTTGGTGTTGAACTGCAATGTTTCAATCCCCGCAGAAATAAACGGTTCGAAGATTTTTCCCTTGATCCATGGTTTAAAACTGTAGTGGATATTCACTCCGAAACTGTATATGTTTGATTTGAAATTCAAGTTTTTATACCATGATGTATCAGCCAGGGAACGTTGTGTACCCGAAAGTTCTCCCATCATGAACACTAAATTTCCGCGAAGATACCGGTTTTTTCTTCCGAGGTAAGCCGCCGCATTGACGCGAAGCCCCGGCTTTCCCACCGTATAACTCCGGTATGCGTCGTTCACATTTCCATAAAAGTTGAAATACCCCGTACCTACGCCTACGACAGGCATGTATACCGGATTCTCGACTTCTACCTCGCGTATCAGCAATTCTTTGATTTCTTCTTCGGTTTGTGCATAAGCAGATAACAACCCCATCGCTATTCCCGCAAACACAAATATCAGTTTCTTCATATTTTTCATTTTTGGTTATTTATACCATTTTTGGTTCAAGGCCATCAACGCATCCTGCACGGTAATACGCCTGCCGTTGTTGTATGCTGCCACAAACGCATTGTTGAGTTTGGTGGTATTGCTCAAATGTACGCGGTAATCCCTTGCATCCTTGTATTCGGCAAACGGACCGATCGAATATTTCCACCAGCCTTCGTGCGATTCCCTCATCACTGAGTAATCCAACCGGTAACTTCTGAAATAGCGTTGCGTATTCACCGGTTTGTGCCCTGCTGCAATCTGCACGCGATAGTAAATACCAGATTCAGGCGCCAGCATGTCGCCGGTATTGTTCGCTGCGGCAACTATTTTTCCTGTAGACGCTGACGTCGGGCCGGAAGATGTTCTCGGCGGACTTGTGATGGTTTGAGTACCCGATTGCGAAGTATTACCTGCCACCAACACCGGTTGCTGTTCGTTTGTCTGAAGGGTAATATCGCGTAAAAGGACGTTCACCTGCTCTTTCGTCAAACCGGCCAGCGTTTCTCTGCGTTCAACAATTGGGGAAGCGAAGGTTTGGTTGCTGATCAGATACGAAAATACGCCTGTAATTTGTACGTCGGCAACAACGCCGTCTTCAGGAATCAGCTTGTACGTTACCGTAAAATACGGCTCGGACGGCAAATCCATCCAGATAAAATTGGCCGTCTGATCTTTGAATGTAAATATTCCGCCCCTGCTGTCGATGCTTGCCGCAGTATATCCGGCAGGCACTGTTTCTTCGATCTTGGCGAATTTCTGTACCACGTCCCTGTTCACTAAGAGGGTGACTAAAAAAAACCTGTCATTTTCCATCCACAAGGGTTTCTGGCGCACGGCAACCGCCTGCCCTGTCTTAACGGCTGCTTCTTCAATACCGGCTATTTTTGCATAATCGTGAACATCAACCATCATTACCGGATCAATATTTGATGAGGGATTGATGGTCAATAACTTAGGTTGCAGATCGACCGATTTGCGCTCGTTGTTGTCAATGTAGGAAAAACGCCCTTCCAAGTCTATTTTTCCGGTAAGCCGCTCATTGGCAACGATTTTGTACGAAAAACTGATTTCGCTGTCATCGGGGAGACGCAACCATGTCAGTCTTACCTTCTGTTCCTGAAAACTGAAATCGGCATTGGCCGGATTGACCGCCATGGCTGTAAATCCGTAGGGAAGATCCTGCCGGTACTGAGCAAATTCCGTCACTTTTCCCTTGCTGATGGTGACATTAACCGTGATTTCTTCTCCCGCCTCAATAACATCGGGCATATCCACCTTGATCGTCACGTTATTCTGGAAAAAAAATGATGTGACCATGATGAATAGAATGCCTGCAACTATCAGTGTAAAAAAACGATTCATGATGTGCGATTTTATGAATGAACTACTCCAAAAGACGGAACAAAAATACAAAAAATGTATTTACATGATACACAAATGGATTAAAAATTCGGACTTAATAAATATTTTGAATAGAACTTGTTGATGATTTCGACGGCGCTGTCGGCGTCGTCTACAATCGTAAAAATCTCCAAATCATTAGCATTGACGTAACTGTATTGCTGCAACATCGTTTCTTTTATCCAATTGACCAAACCTCCCCAATATGCTTTTCCGACCAATACGATCGGGAACTGTCCGATTTTTTCGGTCTGAATCAGGGTCAACGCTTCAAACAGTTCATCCATGGTTCCGAATCCGCCGGGCAATACGATAAATCCCTGTGCATATTTCATGAACATGGTTTTCCGCACGTAAAAATGGTCGAAAGTGATGAGTTTGTCCGGGTCGATGAACAGGTTGGCCGACTGTTCAAAAGGCAGGTTGATGTTCAATCCCACAGAACGGCCTTTACCCCGCATAGCGCCAAAATTGGCGGCTTCCATGATTCCCGGACCGCCGCCGGTGATAATTCCGTAGCCGAATTGCGTTAGTTTGAACGCTATTTCCTCAGCCATCTTAAAAAATGGATGATCGGGCGGCGTGCGTGCAGATCCGAAAATAGATACGCAAGGCCCTATACGGCTTAATTTTTCAAAACCCTCGACAAATTCCGCCATGACTTTGAAAATAAGCCAGGAATCGTCTGTTTTAATCTCGCTCCAACTCTTTTCGTTGAAGGCATTTTTGATTTTTTCTTCGCTTGTTGTCGTCATAGATCATTGACAATATTACTCATTAACTATTGCCTTTTACGAAACTGCGCTGATTTTGTTTGTTTTTTTGAAAATTTTTTATGTTTTCAGCAATCCGGCTTATCAAAACTGTTCTGGCTTCGATGCTTGCCCACGCAATATGAGGTAAGAGCAATAATTTATCTTTGTTCCTGACAGTGAGCAATATATGACCAGAAGGCAAAGGCTCCTGTGTGAATACATCCAACCCGGCGCCGGCAATCAGGTTCGCGTCGATGGCTCCGGCCAAAGCCGTCTCGTCCACAATACCGCCTCGTCCGACGTTTATTAACAGCGCCGACGGTTTCATCATCCGCAGTTGCGAAGCGCCAATCAGATTGTGCGTCCGGTCGTTCAACGGCGCATGAATGGACACAATATCTGACGTCCGCAATAACTCGTTTATATCAAGATGTTTGTATGGATTGTTCAAATTTTTCCCCGAAGTAGAGTAGTAACAGACCTCTGCGCCAAAAGCCTCTGCAATAGCGGCTACGCGCTTACCGATGGTTCCCAGTCCGATGATTCCGAAGCGTTTGCCGGCAAGTTCCCAAAAAGGCCGGCCAAAATGGGTAAATATAGGACTTGCCGAATATGCCCCGCTTTGTATGTACGTGTTGTACCCGCCGGTTCGGACAAGCAATTCCAGAATCATCGCAAAGGTAATCTGCGCCACGCTGTTGGTGGAATAGCCGGCAACATTTCTGACCGTAATACCTTTTTCGGCAGCGCAGGTCAGGTCGATATTGTTCATACCCGTTGCGGCCACGCATATCAGTTGCAGGCAGGGACACGCCGTCATCGTTTCGCGGTCGATCACCACTTTGTTCGTAATCGCCACATCGGCGCCGGCAAGCCGTTCTATCCGCTGCTCGTTTGCCGTGAAAGAATATCCGGCATACTCGCCCAAACATTTTATTTCATCCATATTGGGTACTTCGCCAATAGTGGAAACATCGAGAAATACTATTTTCATTGTGAAACGAAGATTTTAGGGTTAAAAATTATCCAATAGCCAAAATTTGGCTAATTCGATGCTATTAAGGTACATCATTGAAACGTTTTGATAAAATGGTCGGAAGGCGCTCAGAAAAATATTTCCCATGGTTTGACGCTGAGTACCGGCAAAAATGAAACGGCAATTTGTGCAGTGTTGTACATGGGTACGCAATATCGCTTCCATACCTTCCCGTAATAAATGGATTGTTGATGACCATCGTACATTCTTTAAAATGATGCAAAGATAATTATTGTTTCATCATCATGCAAAGAAAAATTTTGTATCTTTACCCCCAAATTTATGGTCATGGAAAATTCCTCAAATCCCTTCAATAAAGTAAAAACGTCGAGAGTGATTCTTCCGGCTTTCATCGGATTGGGGGTGGTAGCATATATTTTTCACAAAGAATTTGATCCCGCCATTTTCGATAGGATCACATTTACGTGGACTTCCGTTCTGTGGATGTTTGTGGCTGTTTTGTGCATGGCGGGGCGCGATATAGGATATATGATTCGTATTCGTGTACTATCCGACTGGAAACTCAATTGGCGGCAAGCATTCAGAGTGATCATGCTGTGGGAATTTACATCGGCTGTAACGCCCTCGTCGATAGGCGGAACAAGCGTTGCATTGCTGTACGTTCACAAAGAAGGCATCAGCGTGGGACGCAGTTCGGCCATTGTGATGGTCACCTCGTTGCTCGACGAACTGTATTTTGTCATCATGTTTCCGTTGTTGATTCTACTCACAGGAGCGGGAAAACTTTTTGCAATTCCCGACGCACCCGGATGGGCGCACGGAATCATGACGCTGGCGCTGATCGGTTACAGCCTGAAACTGATTTGGGTGCTGGTTCTGTCTTATGGCTTATTCTTCAATCCGCGCGGCTTGAGCAGATTGATTTACAGGATATTTCATTTGCCTGTTTTGTGTCGGTGGAAACGCGGAGCAGCCAAAGCGGCTGTGGATATTACGGTTACATCCGCCGAAATGAAATCGAAAAAACCGAAATTCTGGTTCAACGCATTTTTAAGTACTTTTCTTTCGTGGACTTCGCGCTATTGGGTGGTTAATTTTATGTTTCTGGCGTTCTTTGCAATACACGATCACTTCCTGATTTTCGCACGTCAGTTGGTCATGTGGATTGTTCTGCTGGTAAGCCCCACCCCCGGTGGCAGCGGCGTGGCGGAATTTATGTTCGATAAATTTCTCGGAGGATTTATTCCGATTGCAGGATTTGCCATTGCGCTGGCGCTCCTTTGGCGGCTCATCACCTACTATCCGTATTTGGTTATCGGAACGTTGCTGGTACCCAAATGGATCAACGATAAATTCACATCAAAAAGAAAATGACCGTCGGTTTATTTTTCGGATCTTTCAATCCTATACATATCGGGCATTTGGCTATTGCCAATTATATGCTGGCCTTCACGGAAATAGCGGAGTTGTGGTTTGTAGTCAGCCCGCACAATCCTTTCAAAAAAATGCAAAACATGTTGTCGGAAGCCGATCGCCTTCATTTAGTGAATTTAGCCATCGAAAGTCACCCGTCGTACAAAGCCTGCGATATTGAATTTCACATGTCCAAGCCGTCATACAGCGCCGATACGCTCGCACGTCTTACCGGTAAGTATCCGCAACGAAAATTTGCTCTGATTATGGGTTCGGACAATCTTGAGCAGTTTCACAAATGGAAAGACAGCGAGGCGCTCATCTCCGGTTATCACCGTTACATCTATCCGCGTCCCGAAACGTCGCCACATCTTTTGGAAGGTATCCCCAACGCTACGGTGGTGGATGCGCCGCTGATGAATATTTCATCAACAATGATCCGCCGGGCGATTGCCAATGGTAAAGACGTCCCGTTTTTTCTGCACGAAAAAGTATATCAATACATCAGGGAAAAGCGCCTTTATGAAAATTCCTGTGAAAAAATATTACCTTTGTAGACGTCAAGATTGAATAACCTTTGATAATGAATAGAATATCCTGTAATTGCGAAAGCGATGCGACCGAAAAAAGAGAAGCAATCATTGCCGGCGTTGATGCGATCATCGACAGCATTGGTACATCGCGCCGTGTGATTATTCCGTTACTGCAAGCCATTCAGAACAAATTCAGTTATCTCCCTTCGGATGCGCTCGGACGCATTTACGAAAAGACAGAGATTGACCGCGCGCAATTGATCAGCGTTTCCACATTCTATTCGCAATTCCGGCATATCCCTTACGGTAAACACCTGATAAAAGTATGTACGGGAACGGCCTGTCACGTAAAAGGAGCCGCGAATGTATACGACGCTTTCCGCCGCGAACTGAAAATGGCCGGCGACAGCATCACTACCGGCGACCGGCTTTTTTCCATCGAAAAAATCGCATGTCTGGGATGCTGTACGCTGGCGCCTGTGGTGCAAATTGGCGAAAAAATTTATGGCCATGTCCTTTCCGGCAGGGTGAAAGAAGTAATTGATGATTTTCTGACACAACAGGAAGAAAAAGAAAAGAACAAAACAGAGCAGGCATTACGGCATGTAGCCGGTGAAATCCGCATCGGTATGGGTTCGTGCTGTCAGGCAAGCGGTTCGGCCGATATTTACAGGGAGCTAATGACGGCTTCCCGCGAACTGGGTATCGGAATCAACATCAAGCCGGTGGGCTGCGTGGGCGTTTGCAACAAAACGCCGTTGATTGATGTAACCACCTTCTCCTCCCCAATGGGGGGGGCTGGGGGGGGCTTCACTCGTTATCCGAATGTGAAAGTCAAAGAAATCAAGGAAATTCTGCACCATCACTTTCAGGCGGCCGGCTACCTGAAACGCTTGAAAAACAGTATTCTCAACCATGTAGACACTTTTCATACCGACCTCACATGGGACAATGTGATTTGGAAACCCGTCAACGAACGCATCGGTGTTATTGATAATTTCCTTGCCGGACAAAAACACATCTCGACGGAAGGTTACGGATTCATTGCTCCGCTGAATATCGACGAATATATTGCTCATCAGGGTTTTGAAGCATTGAAAAAATCGCTTTCATCGCAAACCCGAGAGAATATCGTCGACGTCATCCTTGCAAGCGGTCTTCGCGGACGGGGCGGCGGCGGGTTCCTTACGGGAAAAAAATGGAAAATAGTGGCTGCATCGGACGCGAAGGAGAAATACGTGATCTGCAATGGCGATGAAGGCGACCCCGGAGCATTTATGGATCGTATGATGCTCGAATCGTACCCTTTCCGCGTAATCGAAGGGATGCTCATCGCGGGATACGCCACAGGCGCCGGCAAGGGTATTTTTTACATCCGCGCCGAATATCCGCTGGCGGTTGCCCGTATCCGCAAGGCTATTGAACTTTGCCGCGAACGGGATTTAGTTGGCGACAATATCGCGGGAAGCGGTTTTTCATTTCACATCAGCATTTTCGAGGGCGCAGGCGCTTTTGTGTGCGGCGAGGAAACGGCCTTAATCGCCTCCATCGAAGGAGAACGCGGATTCCCCAGGCAGCGTCCGCCGTATCCCGCAGTGGAAGGGTTAAACGGACGTCCCACATTGGTCAATAATGTGGAAACGCTCAGCCAGATACCCTACATCGTGAGGCATGGCGCCGACGTCTACGCACAAACAGGAACCCAAACCGGCAAAGGCACCAAAGTATTTGCGCTTGCCGGAAAAATCCGTCACGGAGGGTTGATTGAAGTACCAATGGGCGTCACGCTTCGCCAGATTGTTGACGATATTGGCGGAGGCGTGGAAGGCGGCGAACAACTCAAGGCGATACAGATAGGTGGACCGTCGGGCGGCTGTATTCCGGCGCACCTGTGCGATATGCAGGTGGATTTTGACGCTTTCTCGCAGATGGGCGCCATGATGGGCTCCGGCGGTCTGGTAGTGTTGAGCGAAAGCGACTGCATGGTGGACGTTGCCCGCTATTTCCTGAGTTTCACCTGCGAGCAGTCGTGCGGCAAATGTACCTTCTGTCGCGTGGGTATCCGCCGGATGCTCGATATCCTCGACAGGTTGTGCAGCGGAAAAGCCGAACCGTCTGACATCGATCAATTGGAAGAACTGGCGCTCAATGTAAAAAAGGCTTCTCTCTGCGGATTGGGTAAAACGGCGCCCAATCCGGTGCTGACTACCCTGAAATATTTCCGCGAAGAATACGAAAAACATGTATCCGGCGTCTGCAAAACCGGAACATGCAAAGATATGGTTAAATACGTGGTTACAGAACAATGCGCCGGCTGTACCAAATGCGCCAAAGTTTGTCCGGTGGACGCTATTCCCTACACGCCATACGAAGTGCACGCCATTGATGTTAAAAAATGCGTGAAATGCGGGCTGTGTATGGATGAGTGCAGTTTTGATGCGATAAAGATTGTACCGGCAATAAAATATCCTGAACCTGCTCAAAAAGCATGAACTCAACAAAAAGTATGTGAAGACAATAAACTGTTGATTGTTGAAACTATTTCAGCAACGCCTTCACAACCTCCATATCTAATTCAGTTGCCGGATTGAAGTTGTCCGATAACATGTATTGTTCAATACTGCGGCGGAATTGCCGTGCTGCGGGACGTTTGTCCAAGTCGGTAATGATGTCGGCGCTGCACATCATCAACTTGCCTTTACCTAATTTGGTTTCAAAAAGGATACCCAATTTCCGGTTGGTAAACCAGTCGTCGATGATGTGTACCAGCGGCCGGAAACCGGCGGGAAAAGCATCCATCGCCATGGGTTGGCTTCCTGTAACGACGTCCCACCACTGGTAATCGCTGTGCCCTTCGTTGGGAAAGCCTGCAAAAACCGGATGCGTTGCATCGCAATACACGCCAAGCGTATGAGGCGCCTGTTTGCGCGTCCATGCCGTATTCCAGAAGATACTCGAAAATCCTGCCCTGACGTCGCCGCCTTTATCCGCTTTCAGGGCGTCCTTAGGCAGGCAATACAGCACATTCTGTCCTGCCCGGGTATATGCCGTTGCATCGTTGTAATCGGTGGTAAAATATGGATTGTTGGTTTCTTTTTTTACTTGCGCTTCGCCGGTCACTTGCGGATATACCCAGAAATTCCACCGGTTGACGGCATTGGCTGCGGGTACGCTTGCCATGAGCGCCAACTGCGACGGGACAGCCACATCCGACAGGTCAAACTGAATATCTGTAACCGGTATGCAGTTATCTACCGGCAAGTCCCTGATTGTTTTTCCCGAAGCGAGCGTTTTTCCCGCAGCATCGGTTATCGTCCATTCAATGGCGGCGTTTGTCAATGGTTGCTGATCAAAATGCGATACCTCCAATGAGGCTGTGAACGTCTCATCGTTTGTCCACACCAATTTTTGCATCCGCGCCAACGGTACTGTCCGGTTGCAAAATGTGCTGTATTCCTTGCCGTCCACATAACCTTTTGTATTCCAGAACGGGTTGAGCACACCTACCAGCGCTGTACCCTGCCCCGGAAAATCGTGCAGGTCGAGCAACTGAAAACCGCCGAAACCCGGCGTGCGAAGCGCTGCCTCGATGTCTGCCTTGTAACAAAGCGTCTGTAAACGTCCTGAGGCATACAGGAATTTAGCGGCAAGGTCGCCCATCCTGTGCTCTTCCAGAGTTTCCTTGAAAATCTCAAAATTTTTGGCTTTCAACACGCCCGTATACTGTGGTATTTCCGAAAAATCGGGATAAACGCACCATTGGCCAATCTCGTGGCTGACCACAGGTATGGTTTTGTCTTGTATAATCGTGCGAAAATCATAATTTGTGCGGGGAGGTTCAGCATTGATGATGCTGTTCAGTTCTGCGCCCCATGCCTGTATACGCGGGTCAGGCGTATTCCAGTAGTCTGCATTGGGAATGTATGGCCAGCCGGCAGCCGATGTGTACGCCCTGCGCGAATCCTTAGCCTTCCAATGGTCAACAAACTTTTCCAAATACTCTCTGTGACGTCGCCCTCCGGGCTCATTGCCGTAGGCCATCATACAAAATGAGGGATGATTGCCAAATTCTTTCACTATCCGTTCGCTTTCAGCATAAAACCATTCATCAATATAATCGCCGTTACCCACGTTGGTCCATCCGCCACATTCCACCTGCAGATACATGCCTTCGCGATCGGCCATTTCAAAGGCGACACGCGGCGGACACCACGAGTGGAACCGTACATTGTTCAGGCCAAATTCCTTGCAACGCCTGAAAATCTTCGCCCAGTAAGCCGAATCCATCGAGGCGTAACCTGTGAGCGGAAAAATAGCGCATTCGAGCGTACCACGAATAAACACCGGCACGCCGTTGATATGAAACCGCGTTCCTTCGGCGCGAAATTCACGCATCCCAAAAGTCGTGGTTTTGCAATCTTTTCCATCTTTCGTTTTCAACTCTACATTCAGTTGATACAGATTGGGGGCGTATTCCGACCATGTGAGCATGTCGTCGCCCATATCCAAAGTGCAGGTAAAAGCGGGACTGTGTACGTCGAATGTCGCGTTCACAGGCTTCAATTCTTTGGGATGCGCACAGTTGAAACTCTTCACTTTCATCGTAATTTCGGCTGTTTCGCCTGCGGCAGTTCCGGCAAGTGCAACCACAACTTCTGCCTTACGGGTTTTGATATTGGGATATACCTGAATATAATCGATATACAAAGACGGGCGAGCCGTGAGGGAGATGTTCCCCACGACGCCGTTCCAGTTACTCTGCGTATGATCCGATACGCTGTGTGCATTGATTCCCACAGGAATATGCACACGGTTATCCACACGAAGCGTCACCATAAGTTTACCTGTTTCGTTAATTGTGTATCGGTGTGGCGTTTGCAACGCATCATTTTTGCCGATTTCTTTTCCATTCACGAAAAGTGTGGTTTCCCAATGCGTGCGTTCCAATTCCAGTTCGATATGCCTGTTGTTCCATGACGCCGGAACGTTGATTTCGCGTTGGTACCAGGCCACGCCCACATAATGTTTTTCGGGCTGCAACCAAAAAGGTATCTTGATATTTCCTTTCTGCCTGTATTTCTCATATTCAGGGGCGGTAAACCATGCGTTATCCACGATTTGCCCCGTCCACTGCGTATTGACGTCCACGTCGTTGCCAAAGCCCTGTTCCTGCAACGAACCCGGCAATTGAATCCTGCCGGTCAATGATTGGTTGTACCATTGTTCCTTAATTCCGACGTCATCGGTATCCAGAGCAAAAGCCCATTCGCCCGCAAGGTTGATTTGTTGCTGACGGCTTGTGCACGAACAAAGAAATGCACATAACATCGCAAAGATGAGTGATTGTTTCATGATTGAATTACCAATTTGCGTTAATATAAATGATTACCTTAAATTTCGAGATTAGCGACAAGTCAAACACCGGTGCGCCATTTCCATTCTTTTCCAGTTCGGCAGTTGCCCTTTTGATTCCATAGTTAAACCGGTTCACATAGCCCAATTCTTTCATCGCTTCGGCCAAAACAACGTTCCTGTAGTCGCTCGCATCAGGGAAGTTTTGTATATTCACCGCCCCATACAACCCTCCGGAATTGACAATTTCTATCCTGTTGGCAAATTCGTAAATATATATGGGTGCATTCGATTCGTAACTGCGGTGCATGATTGCGTTCATGACCATCTCCCGCAACGACCAGTACGGATAATTCCTGATGCGTGTTTCCTGAAAACTGTCGCCTCGTACCGGACGTTCCTTGACAATGATGTTCTTGATGAAATCGTCAATGGTTTTGAGTTCCGTCACAAAAGCGCCGGAAAATCGTTTTTCAAATTCAACTTCCGAAATCATATCAGTTCCTTTAAATTTCACATACTGTATATATGCGCCGGGCAGGAAAAACAAAGGTCTTTTGCCCAAAACAAGAACCCCCGCATGGGTAGGACAGGATTCACGCAAATCATAAAATCGCAGGGATGCTAATTGTTCCTCGGTGCTTCTGCAATTTTGAGCGAGCGTTTCTTCATCAATGGCCAAAGGAAGATACGAAAGTTTGAAATAATCAATGCTGATGTCCGCAAGTGTGGAGCCGAATGCCGGAATCAAATCGTAGGTCTTGGCATTCGACGCCCTCCGTTCAGTCAAGATCCGTTCTTCATCAATATTCGCTTTGTCTTTCCGGGTGCCGATACGTATCCAGCATCTGCCATCGTATCTTACAGGTGGGTATAATGATGGAATTATTTCTATCACAACCACTTCTCCATCGGGAAACCTGAAAACATCACTCATGGTCATGGATGGTTGTGGCAACACGTTCCCATTGGTTTTTACATTCCCGATCTTTTGCAATTCATCATCCGTCCATTTGCATCCGGCTATTTTACCATCATCATCAACTCCCAACAGAATATAGCCCGGTCTTTTATGATTCGGAAAATCATTGGATAAGGCACAAACAGCCGGCCCCAGTTTATCTTCACGTACCGAAGTGGTACGTTCGATATAATTGGACTCCATATCGGCTAATAATCTTTTTACGTCTTCAAATGTGACCATTGATTTCTGATTTCAAAATAAAACACAAAAATAAAGATTTTTTCCAAATCTTATCATCTATTTTTCAGAAGCAAAATGAAAATCAGGTTAAAAAGGTAACAAATCAAAAAAATATTTTTGTTTTACCATATTTATTTACCTTTGTGGTGTTGATGAACGTGTATCACGTTCGGAGTATGAATTTATTGCTTAGGTAAAATTTCGAAGATGTTAAAACTGAGGTTGGTCAGACACACCATACACTTTGCAGTGAATCGGACAATCGTATTATCCGTTTGGTTTACCTGTGTATTACATTATGCGATAGGCCTCCATGAATTCGTTACAATCTTCTTGGCTTTTGCTATGATTTTTTATGCTTTTATTATACGGGCTGTGGTTCAACCATATACAATTTGCGGCGCAATTCATTTTGATGAATCCACGGTCAGGTGGCGTTACAAGAATGGTGAAATCAATGAATATCAATACAGGAAAGTAACTTTTGTTAATGGAGGCTATTGTGGTAAGTATGTGTATGGTTTATATTTATTTTATCGTTTTACGGATTTTAAAAGTTCTAAGGATGGAGTAAGTAATTTTCTTGTTTTTGACGATGACCCAACGAAGAAACTGCAAATTATGCTTCATGACAAGAGAGAATACCGAGCATTGCTTGCTTATTTGGAGAAATTGCGGGATTTGGGTAAAGACGTAGTAGTGACCAATTATATGTTGTATCAAATAAAAACTTATCTTAAACAAATTAAACGATTTATACATGAAATATCCATGAACTTTTAAGCACACCAACAATGATGATTAAATTCGAGGAAATCAATAATATCATAAAATTTAAACAGATGAAAAAAATTGAATTGATTTTGGGTGGCGTATTTGTACTTGCACGGGTTTTTGCTGTGTGCGAGGTACCGGTACACGGCTTCTTGACTCTTTTGTCAGCAATACTGTTGTACTTCATGTATTTTCTTTTATCCTTCTAGATAATCACCATAGCTATGATAAAAAAGGCGCATCCATTACTTGTTGTTTTCTTAGGAAGTATCTTGTATTATTTTTTTATCTCTATAAGATATGCGGGGATTCTTTTTGACAAAGAATTTTGGTTTGTGTTTTTCCATTGCTTATTATTGTTGATAATAATATCATTATCTATATTTCTCATAATTCAGTTTATAAAATATTATTCATTGGATGATTTTATTATTTCATCTACCATAGATAAAAGGATATGTATGATTTCATTAGGGTTGGTTTTTGCTTTTTATGTTGTTAGTGAAAATATACTCCATTTTAATTCCACCATATCCAATTTTCATGTTTTTGTGTTAGTACTGAGAAATTTAAAATTATTTTTTACACCATTTTTGCCATCGTTCAATTTTTGCATTCTTACACTGATTGGTGCTCCAATAATAGAGGAAATTTTATTTAGAGGAATTTTACAAAAATATTTGATACACATCATGAATACTAAAAATCCAATCATCCCTATTACGTTAGCGTCAATCGCTTTTACAATAATATTACATTGGGAATTACATTTAACAAAAATTACGGTTATATTTTTAGGTGGTTTTGTATTTGGATATATTTAGGGCACTTCTATTAATACCTTTTTCTTCTTTTGATTTTTCAAATAGCCGAAGAGCGTTAAAACTC
>Ga0082212_10006913_pt1 | contig 15128 bp, 11 predicted proteins | sample TergutNt197P3_FD_71548 | JGI IMG/M metagenome (GOLD analysis project Ga0082212, IMG submission 71548) | Neocapritermes taracua P3 segment gut microbial communities from Petit-Saut dam, French Guiana - Nt197 P3 | ecosystem: Host-associated > Arthropoda: Insects > Digestive system > Gut ...
CGGATACGCGCAAGGAAGGAAGCTGGAAAGAAATATGCTGTCTGCCGTAACGGGTATTAAGAGCGGTAATTAAACTGTCAACATGGCAATAATCACCTGTCGATAGGGAAGAAAGACTGATTTCTCTGTAACCGCCTTTTTTAATAAATGATTCTGCCTCTTCCATTATAAAATCTGCACGTTTTTGACGCATGGGACGGTACCACATGCCTGCATGGCAAAAACGACAGCCGTTGGGGCAACCTCTCATAATTTCCACCGCACCATGATGTTGTACCGTTCTGATACTGGAAATTGGAAATACAGCGGCTTCCTGTTTTATACTGCCAAATTCTGCCTGTATTGCCCGTTTTACGCTGGTTTTTCCCGGTGCCCAGATGTGAGGGTGGAAAGTTATTTTTTCAAGCATAACAGAACGTGTTGCACCTTGTTTTTTTAAATCCAGGAGTTCTTTGGCAAGATCAAAGAATCCGGCTTCCGCTTCTCCAATCCAAAAAGCATCAATAAAAAGGCTGTATGGCAAAGGGTTGGAAACACAAGGCCCGCCCATAATCACAATTGGGTCACCGGAGTTCCGTTCTGCAGAACGAAGGGCAATACGGGAACAATCCAGTACAGAAAGGATACCCGTTATTCCCAATTCGTAACCAAGGGTAAAAAGCAGGATATCTGTATCACCAAGCGCAATGCCCGTATCCAGCCCATAAAGCGGAAATCCTTTTTCCATAAGGAGTTTTTCAAAATCCGGAGCAGGAGCAAAGGCTCTATCGCACGAAATGTCTTCCAATCGGTTCAAACCGTTATAAATGATCCTGAAAGCCTGGTTTGACATACCCAATTCATAGAGGTCGGGGAAAACAATAGCCGTTCGCAAAATTCCCTCTTTGGCATAGATCCCGTATTCGCCCCCGGTATATCTGGCAGGTTTTTCAATGTTTAAAAGAGCGGAACCAAAGTCTTGTATGGGATTAATGTGATGGATTGTACTCATTTAACGATCAAATCTGCGAATATGGATACTCATTGCAAGCCCAATACCTATCATTGCAGAAACCAGGGCAGACCCGCCGTAAGACATAAAGAGCAGAGGTATGCCTGTAATGGGCATAATTCCCATGGCCATGCCGGTATTGATTAAAAAATGAAAAGCATACATGGCAGATAAACCTGCTGCAATATATGCGCCAAAGGTATCGGAGGTAATTTTCATTAATCTGATAAGCCTTAAGCATATCAGAAGGAACAATGCCATTACAAAAATTCCTCCAAAGAAACCCCATTCTTCCGTATAAATCGAAAAAATAAAATCCGTACTTTGTGTAGGAAGAAAACGATAATGGCTTTGTGTTCCCTGAAGAAAACCCTTGCCGACAAGTCCTCCGGAACCTATGGCGGTCATTGACTGAATGATATGCCAGCCTGAACCCCTGGGATCTACATTGGGATCAAGAAATACAATAAGACGCATCATTTGGTATTCTTTCAGCACTTTATGTGAAAAATATGAACCGGCAAAAGAAAGCCCCAGCATTGCAGCAAAATAGCATATCCAGTAAAAATATTTTTTTCTGTAACGCGTATAACCAATATAGGAAGTTGCGCCAATTAGGCCAAAAACTACTACACTGACCAGAATAAAACGATAATTCATCAGGATCATAAATACCGGATAATCCCCGCGCAGTATTATTTCCTGCCAAAGCGGAAGGAGCGTCAGTATACTGGTTAAGGCGACAAGACCGCCCAGAAAAGATACATAACGCATTTCAATGCCGCCAATATAGGTCATTACAAGCAGTATGGGAATAAAAACAAGGGCGGTTCCCAGGTCCGGTTGAAGCATTATAACAAACATAGGCGCAAGAACAATTATACTGGCCAGGGCAAAACGGATTAATTCATTCCGGCTGTGTTTTGTAGAATCTAGGTAACGGGCCAGAAAAAGAATTGTACTAATTTTGGCAAATTCGGAAGGTTGTATACTGAAATTTCCAATGCCCAGCCATCTTCCCATACCAATCCAGGATCGGGAACCGCTTACCATACGCCCGAATACGCAGGTATAGATCAGGAGCAGGAGGATTATAATGTAAATGTACAGTGAAAAATCGTAAACCCGTTTGTAATTAAGCAGTGTGATTATAAGAGCTGTTACCAGGCCTCCTACAGCCCAGATTATCTGTTTGGTATATTCACTTGAAACCACCGCTCCTGTTGAGGTTACTCCAGAGGAATAAATAAAGAGTATGCCGAATACCGTAAGGATCAGGGAAGCGAAGAACAGAGGAAAGTCAATTTCCAGATAATCCTTTATTCTCATTCACGGCGTCCCTGTACCGGTGCAAGGTACTGCCATCCGAGGGCAAGTACAGCTTCTTCATAGGTCTGGTTGGCAAAAATACCTTGAAAGATAATTGCAGTTGCATAGGGAGACCACCAGTCCCAGGGGTTCGAAGCTTCCACAAGGACATTTACTATTACTTGTTCATCAGGATCTGTTGAATTGTACGGGCCGTAAGCTATAAACCAGCAATGCCAGCGATCGGGAAGCCCTACTTCGGCTGTTCCTGTTTTGCCGGCCAGTTCTACCGCTCTTATATTATCAACCCTGGCGGATCCGTGTGTTACTACAGTCCGCATGTTATACCGGACTGTTTCAAAAACATGCGGCGGTATTTCGTCCTGCATATTGTGGATAATTTCCGGTTCTACAGTTCTTTCCAGAGTTCCGGAAACAGGATCCCGCACTTCTTTCAGTACATGAGGTTTATAGGCAATACCATTGTTTATTACCATAGCCACCATATTGGTCATTTGTAAGGGTGTAACCAGCGTATAACCCTGACCTATGGACATATTCATGGTATCCCCTGCAAGCCACCGTTCGTGAAATCGTCTCTCTTTCCATTGAGGATAGGGCATAAATCCCCTGATTTCACTCGGCAGGTCTATGCCGGTCAGTTCTGCGTACCCGAAGCCTCTTGCATAACGATTAATCCTGTCTACGCCTACATAATCCCTGCCGGTTATCCAGAAATAAATATCACAGGATACTGCTAAACCCTCCTGAAGGTTTACCCAGCCATGGCCTCCTCTGGCCCAGCACCGCCAAAGCCGCTGGCCGTAGTCAATACCGCCGGTACAGCTGATCCGCATAGCCGGGTTAACCAGGTTTTCTGTTAATAAGGCTGTTGACATGAGTATCTTAAATGTCGATGCCGGCGGATAACTGGACTGAACGGCTCTGTTCAGAAAGGGTTTGTTGGGATTTTGGCTTAACTGCGAATATTCTGCGGCCATGGTTTTTCGGTTAAAAAGATTCGGATCATACCAGGGGTAGGAAACCATGGCAAGAATTTCACCATTTGGTTTCATTACCACTACCGTTCCCATTCGTTCTCCAAGAGCTTTTTCGGCCAAAATCTGGATATCTCTGTCAACTGTAAGAACTAGGTTTTTCCCCATTGATGGAGACTCACGCTGTAATTCTCTGGATATATGCCTGCCTCTGACATCTACCGTTCTTATTTCCAGTCCGTCTTTGCCCCGTAGTATGTCATCGTATTGCCGTTCTATGCCAAGTTTACCAATGATATCTCCCTGCTTGTATCCTTCGTTATAAAGCATTGTCAGTTCTTCCCGTGTTATATTTCCCACATAACCGATAATGTGTGAAAGACTGCCAACATCTATGTAATTCCGAACCGGTTTGGGCTGCCAGTTTAAACCAGGTAATGTATCAAGGTTTTCAGCCAATACAGCCACAGTTTCAAAAGAAACATTGGAAGCTATTTCCAGCGGCTGATAAAGTCTGTAGTATTGCTGAGGGATTTTTTCATCAACTTCCCGCCTGGGTACTCCAAGCAGCTCTGCCGTACGTGTAATCAGATCTTCCATTACATCTTCGGGAACTTCTGCAGGTGTTATGGTAACCGCAAAGGTGTCGTCGTTTACTACCAGCGGGTCATTGAAATTCCGATCGTAGATTTCTCCTCTTCTGGCAGGAAGTATCGTTATCCGTTTGGCTATGTCCAGTGACATACGGCGATATTCTTCGCCGCTCATTACCTGCATGGTAAAAAGCCTGGCCCCATAGAGTAAAAAACAGATGATTAATACCCAGCGGAACAGTTGTAACCTTCCGCCGTAGTGTTCATTTCTTATAATTGGATCAGGGTTAAAAATGGAAGCCATTATTTTTTTTCCTCAGTCATTAACAGCGGTTTAAATAGTTTCAAAAAGCCGAAAAGAAAAGGCGCCAGCAATGTATTAAGGAGTAGCTCTACCCAAAAAACCGGAGTTGTTAATGATGGATAAACCGGTACGATTCCCGAAAAAAAGAAATGCAGGCCAAAAATCAATAATGCTTTGAATATGGTAGCACTGGCACAGAGGAGCATGGGAAGCACTACTTTATCAAGGAAGAACAATCCCCGTAAAAGACCTCCCAATGCTCCTATGACCGTTCTGACAAAGGTATAAAGCCCCATTGGAGAGATAGAAAGAAAATCATAAAAAAGACCTGAAAAAAAACCTGTAACCTGACCGCTCATTGTTCCGTTTACATAGGCGCTAAAAACAAGTATTCCCAAAGAAATGTCCGGAACTGCACCATAAATTGTAAGGCGGTAAAGAAGAACGGATTGTAAAAGTGCCGCAATAGTGGAAAAAATAACTGCCCAAATACAGTTTTTTATCATTATTCTACAACCTCGTTTTCTTCATCTGTACTGTATTGGCGTGCGGTCGAATGAATATCGATCGCAAATACATATTCAAGCCGGGAAAAATCAGCGCTGCTTTCCAGTTCTATTTCGATGGAAGTGTCAGTATCCTGGTAGAGTACCCGGCTTACTCTGCCCAATAATATTCCCGGAGGATATATTCCGCCCAGACCGCTTGTTATTACCTGTTCGCCAATGGCAATTTCGCCACGGGTTTGGCGGCGAACAAAACGCAGGAGAAGCGGCGCATCCGGGCTACCCTGCCCTTCAACAATACCTTCAATCCTGGATTCTCCGAGTCTTGCAGAAATATACGATGTGGAATCGTATATAGGCATTATAAGACTTTCAAATTGAGCTGTTAGTACTACTTTACCTACCAGAACGGTACCGGTTGGAGCCATATCGGAAGTTCGCGTTTTTTCATTTCGCTGATAGGCAATTACCGGCATATTAACCATAATGCCGTCTCTTTTACCTTTGTTGATTACCAGTGCGGAGAAAAGATTATCGGGATCATTGCCGATTATTTCTGCAGAAATGTGACGGTAAGAAATATCCTGGGAAAAACCCAATTGTTCCCTAAGCCTGCTGTTTTCCTGCCTGATGCCGGCAGCAGTTTTTTCCAGTTGTTCATAACGGCTGATGCGTTCTGCCAATTCATCGTATTGGTCTTTAAGTATTGCCAGTTCCTGTATGGATAATATTGTACCGGAGATAAAACTTTTTAAACGGTAAACACTGGCCCGCAGGCCTGAATACATTGTAAGGCCTGAGCCTTTAATGGTGGTTGTAAAATCCCTGGAAGAAAGAAAAAGCATGGATAATGAAACCAGACAGAGTACAATAAACACATAGGAAGTAAAATTAATGCTTCGCCTTTTCTCTGATTCTTCCCGAATCATTGTTCCCCAACTTTTTGTGAAAACACAATTAACCGTTTAAGCTGTCATAAATACTGCGTGCACTGTCAAAGCCCTTTGCATAGTCGAAGTATTTTCCTGCTCCAAGAGCAACACAATCCAGCGGCTGTTCTGCCAGTATTACCGGAACACCTGTTTCCTTGGAGATAAGTTTAGGCAATCCCTTTAAAAGAGAACCGCCGCCGGTCATAACGATGCCGCGTTCAACAATATCAGCAGCCAATTCCGGCGGTGTCTTTCCTAAAGTAGCTTTAATTTCATCAATTATCTGGGTGATGGGATCTTTTAAAGCTTCCCGGACTTCTACCGAATCAATTTCAAGTCTTCTGGGAAGGCCGGTAATCGCATCTGTTCCTTTAATTTCTACTTTTTCTATCGTTTTATCCGGTGATGCGTTTCCTATTTCAATCTTGAGACGTTCTGAGGTCTGTTCTCCAATGATCAGGTTATGAACGCTTCTAACATGTTTAATAATTGATTCATCAAATTCGTCCCCGCCAAGGCGTATGGCATTGGTTACTACCATACCTCCAAGTGAAATAACGGAAATTTCCGTTGTTCCGCCGCCTATATCACAAACCATGTGTCCGGCAGGCTCAAAAATGGGGATATCAGCTCCAATTGCTGCAGCAAGGCTTTCTTCGATAACCCGTACATCCCTGGCGCCGGCTTTAAAAGCGCTTTCTTCCACCGCACGCTTTTCCACTTCGGTGATGCATGAAGGAATACCTATAACCATCCGGGGTTTAATGAACCTGTAACGCGGAAGAATCCTTGTAATAAAGTAACGGATCATCTTTTCTGTAGACTCAAGATCGGCAATTACCCCATCCCGTAAAGGCCGTATAGCCTGAATATTACCCGGTGTACGCAAATACATACGTTTGGCATCTTCACCTACTGCAATTACTTTTCTGGTACCCCGTTCAACCGCCACAACCGAAGGCTCATTAATAACAATCCCCTTGCCGCGGATAAAAATAAGGGTATTACAGGTTCCTAAATCAATACCGATATCCGATGATTCAATTCCGAACATAGATCCTCCAAGCTTTCTTTTGGAAAGCAGTTTTCCCTGATAAACGTTTACATTGCATACAACCGAGCCCATACCGGTGCATAATTTGGATCGGCGCGGTAAGATCTGCGCCAGGCTGCCCTTGCCCGTGTTGTGTCTCCAAGAGCAAAATAGATTTCTCCCATTTCAAATGAAGCTTCGGCGTTTTCGCCGCCTGTTTCCAGCACTTCTTCAAACGCTGAAAGCGCACCATCCGTATCTCCTTCATTGGCAAGAGCTTTGCCCAAAAGCAGTTGAGCTTTAAGAACCAGAGCCATGTCTTTGGAAGAATCGGCACAGAGAATCAGGTATGCCTTGGCTGCTTCCCACTCTTCAAGGTGTATATATGACTGGGCAATATGCAAAAGCAGCAGATCAGATCCTTCGCTGGAAGAAGGATTGAGAGAGGCTGTAAAAGCTTCTATGCTTTTTTGATAATCTTTTATTACTGCATATGAAAGTCCCAGATATTCGTTAAAATCCGCAGCATTAATTGAGAAACTTTTGGCTGCTTCCAGATATTTTACCGCAAGATCTGCATAATCCTGACCTTTGGCGTAGTAAGCCTTACCCAGAACATACCGTATTCTGCCGTCTTTATCTGCATTTTTACTTAGTAGGGCTTTTCTTAGGGAAAGTATACATTCCTCGAAATAATTTAATGCTTCTTCGTTGTTTACCTGGGCCAAAGCTACCTGATAAGCGGCAAAACCATTTATTGTCAGGAAAAACGAATCCATTGGGTTTACTGCCAGATTTTCCTGGCTTTTATTATATGCTGTTTCCCAATCGCCATTTTCCCAGTATCCAAGCAGGTCTTTTTTATCGCTGATTTCCCTAATTTTTGATCTGAAAAGAAAAACAAACACCGTTCCCAGCGTTGCCAGCACCAGGAATAACAAAACACCCTGAAAAACCTGTTTTTTAAAGGCTTCTGTGCTGATTTCAGACCTGTTTCGGGGTTTTTTCATCCTGAAAGTGATTTAATACTGTTTACCATAAAAAGTCAATAATAAGGAAGAATAAAAAAAAGCGATGAACCATAAGCCGGATTCTGTACCTTATACCGTCAGGCATAAGGCGGTGACCATCTATCTGTGACAGCTGTTACCGGCTGTCTCCATGCAGTCTACCCACGGTTAACCAGCGGACCACTGGTTTTCAGTAATAACCTTTAGGCCAAAACCGAAAAATGAACAGTATAACCATTCATTCCGTTGCTTGACTTTGCTCCCGATGAGGCTTACCATTCCAGCTTCGCTGGAATGGTCTGGAGTTTCGCAAACGAAACTCCATGCATTCTTGGCTAAGCTGGTCTTGCCGGCAATGTTGCCATTGCCGAGGTGGGCTCTTACCCCGCCGTTTCACCCTTTCCTAACCCACCGCTAAATTTAAGCGCCAGGCAAGGAGGTTTGTTTTCTGTTGCGCTGTCTGTTTCCAGCACCTTAATCAGTACTGGACCCCGGGTGTTACCCGGCATCGTGTCCTGCGGAGTCCGGACTTTCCTCCTGACCCGCCTGACCACCTAAAATGCCAATAAAATATGCTTGCCTTAAAGAGCTTAGCATTTTAAGTGGTCAAGCGGTCAGACGATCGCCTGATTCATCGCCTATTCTTCATATTCTATGCCGGCGTTTTCTTCGTCCTCTTCTTCATCATCATATTCATCTTCGTCGAGATCATCAAGATCGGAAAGGCTTCCCGCATCTTCGCTGTCGAAGTACTCTTCCCCATCTTCGCTGCTTTCTTCAAAGAAGAGTATACGTGAACAATATGGGCAGAAACGGATATCTTCCCCCTGGCGGATAATATTGGTAAAATGAATCGGCAAGACCATATGGCAGCCCATACAAACTCCTCCCTTGATTGCAACAATACCACGTCCCATTTTATTACGTATAATACGTTCAAATTTAAAAAGTAACTCGGGGTCGAGACCTTGGATAAGGTCTTGTTCGTCATTTTCAAGTTTTCTGATCTGATCATTTTTATTCAAAATACTCGCATCTATACCTTTACGCCGTTCTTCCAGATCCTTTTCCTGCTGTTCGATCATTGCTGTATTTTGTTTAATCTGCTCGTCCAAATCGGCTAAAAGCCGCTCTTCCCGCTGAAGTTCTTTGCGGTATTGCTGTTCTTTTTCGGCTGCCTCCCGAATTTCCTTGTCCAGTGCTTCGTATTCACGCTGGGTACTTATTACATCCATGTTTTTTTCGGATTTTTCACGCATTATTGCAGCTTCTTCAAGCAGATTACGGTATTCTGCTTCGGCGCTTCTGCATTTTTCGAATTCCAGATTTTTGTCAATAAAGGTTTTTTTAAGCCTGGACAGGAGTTCTTCCTGCGTAATCAGAATTTTGGGGATTTCCTCCACTTCGTGTTCCAGTTTTATTTTTTCTGATAAAATTTCCTGGAGCATTCTGAGCTTTTCAAATTTTTCTTCTATGGCCATGTTAGCAAATCCCCCTAATGATCTAAATAATCTTTTAGTTTTCGGCTTCTCTTGGGATGCCGTAACCGGCGCAGTGCTTTTGCTTCTATTTGCCTGATACGCTCTCTTGTTACATTAAAATATAATCCAACTTCTTCCAAAGTAAGTGAATAACCATCGTCAAGGCCGAAACGCATTTTTAATACTTCCTGTTCCCTGGCCGGCAGTGTGGACAGTACACCGGAAAGCTGTTCCTGCAGCAGGGTAAAAGCAGTTTGGCTGGCAGGATTTTCAACATCCTTATCTTCGATAAAATCGCCCAACAGTGAATCTTCTTCTTCCCCAATGGGAGTTTCCAGGCTTATTGGTTCACGGGCTACGTTTTTAACCATCTTTACGCGAAGAGCGGTCCAGCCAAGCCGTTCGGCAATTTCTTCGTCTGTAGGTTCCCGTCCCATAACCTGCATAAGCTGCCTAGATTCCCTGACGACTTTGTTGATTTGTTCAATCATGTGAACCGGTACACGAATCGTTCTGGCCTGATCGGAAATGGATCTTGTAATTGCCTGTCTAATCCACCATGTAGCATACGTAGAAAATTTATACCCTTTACGATATTCAAATTTTTCCACCGCTTTGATAAGTCCGATGTTCCCTTCCTGAACCAGATCAAAAAAATGAAGGCCGCGGTTGGTATATTTCTTGGCTATGGATACCACGAGACGCAGATTCGCCTTAATAAGCTTATCTTTTGCATTTTTCATCATTACACGGCCCCGGTTGATTTCCTTTGCCAAACTGTTAATGCTGTCTATGGTTTCTTCAAATTCCGCTTCCATCTGCCGAAGTTTTTTTTCCGTTACCTGGATATGACGAATCAATTCCTTTATTTCATCGGAGGAAAGCCCCAGTTCTTCTTCCAGTCCTTCACGTTCTGTTTTTATGGTAAGCGCCCGTCCCAGAGTTCTTAGTTCTTTCAGTGAAACAACCCGCAGGCGTTTTTCGATTCGTTCTTGTTCTTTTTTATACCGTTTTATTTTTTTGGCAGCCTGGACGAATTTTTCCGAAAAACTGCTTATTTCATCGGGGTGGATTTCGCTCTGAACAACTACAGCAAGGATTTTTTTCCGTAAAGCTGACAACTCTTTGTCTTCGTAAATATCAGTACCGCGGTTTATAAGCTGCCGTTTTATTTCCATGTAATTTTTAAGTTCCGCTCCTGCAATTCGAAGCGTATCTTTGTAAAATTGATTAAAACGCCGCCGTTCGGTCATGTATTCAGTTATTTCTTTTTTGGAAAGTGAAAGTTCTCTGGGGTCTTTTTTTGAAAATGCTTTCTGTGCTATATGGTAAAACTCAGGGATGATCATTCCGGAGTTTTTTATTACTCCCTTAATGATGTTTTCTCCTTCCTCCATGAGTTTGGAAAGTTCAACTTCCTGTTCGGCGTTTAAAAGGCTTTCCCTGCCTATTTCCCTTAGATACAACCGTATTGGATCGTCAGCCGAAGATTCTTTTTCGTTATAAACCAGCCGTTTTTTCCCCGTTTCAGTTTTACGGGAATCCGTTTCTTCGTTTTCGTCTCCCTGGGTATCTTCTTCTATCAGCTGAACGTTGTTTGCCTCAAGGAGGATCAGGACTTGTTCTATTTTATCACTGTTGGCAATATGTTCTGGTAAAAAATCCTGAAGTTCGTCGTAGGAAAGGATCTTTTTTTCTTTGGCATATTCCAGAAGTTTAAGTACCGCTGGATCATTGGAAACATCAATTACAGCGGGAATTCTGGATGCGGTATTCTTACCGGTTCTTTTTATCCTGGAGCCACGAGGTTTCTGTGCAATTGCAGATTTATCGCTCATTTATTTCCGGCCCTTTGCGTATTTGCTTTTACCGATCCATACCCGGCATTAGCGCCGAGACTTTTTAATCTGGTTAATTCAGCGTCAATATAGACTTTTTCAGCAAGTAAATCCGCCTGCTGTGGTTCTTGATTATGTAGAGAATCGCCATGTGATATATTACGCAATTCCCGGATAAGCTCCCTTCGCTTCTTTTCCAGAATTTTGATTTTCATTCTTAGCATTCCATCTTCCAGGAGTTTTGCCGGATTGGCAAAAGAACCCAAAGCTTCCTGTCTTAGAATAAAATCCCGTAAATTTCCATCCTGTAACCGATCCAGGAGTTCTGATGAACTCCCGTACCACTTAAAGTGGTCTTGCTCTCCGGAAGCCGTGGTTTCACGAAACCATTCTTCCAGAATGATATACAGTTCCCTGGCAGTGCTCTCTTCAAAATCTTCCGGCGAAAAACCGGAACGAAGTTCACTGAACAACCCGGGATTTACAAAAACCGCTCCCAACAAAAGCAATTCATATCCTGCCCGAACCGGTTTTTCCGTTGTCTGCTTTTCCACCTGCTCCATTGCAGAAATAGCAGTTCTGCCGGAACCAGTAGTTTTTTTCCGTTTATAATCCTCCCAAACAGCCCGTCTTTCTACCCTGAATGCATCAGCAATAGTTCCTATCACGCTATCCCGGGCAACTTCAGAATCCAGGGCATCCAGGTACGGAAAAAGAAAAGCCACCGCTTGTGAGCTTTCCTTTAACGCCCTACTGCGGAAAATCATAAAATCAACATCCAATATACATTTTTTTACACTGTTTTTCAATGCTTCCGGGCCAAATTTTTGTAAAATTTCAGCAGGATCCTTTGGAATTTCCTTTTTTTCCTTAAAAAAAGAAAATGTATCGATTATTGCACAATCTAAACCATTTCTCCGGCAGCAAAGAATTGCCTTTTGAGCAGCATTTTGACCGGCTTCGTCGTTATCAAGCATCAAATAGACCTTTTCAGCCCATCTTTTTAAGATTTTTGCCTGTTCATCAGTAAAGGCTGTACCCAAAGGGGCGATTGTATTGGTGATTCCCCCCTGATGAAGTGCTATTACATCCATATATCCTTCGGCAAGATATACTTCTTTAGTGCGCTTTATCTCACTCAAGGCAAGATCGAGAGCAAAGAGAGTTCGCCCTTTCTTAAAAAGATCCGAATCGGGTGAATTAATGTATTTTGGCCCTTCGGTTTCCAGACTTCGGCCCCCGAATGCAATGTTCCTGCCATTTTTATCGGCTATAGGAAAAATCAACCTATTGGAAAAGAAGGCGCTTTGCGGATAACGCCGGGAAAACAGGCCGGAAGAAGCCAAAAAATCGGCGGAAAATCTCTTTTCACTCAGAAAACGGTAAAGCCAGGAGCGATCTGCCGGGGCGAATCCAAGGTTGAATTTTTCAATAATCGATAAATCAATACCTCTGTTTAAAAGGTACTCCTTTGATTTTTTCCCTTCGTTTGTATTTAGAAGTATATGATGAAAACTTGCCGCTACCCGACGGTATAATTCCGACAATTCATCGATTTTTCCTTCTTTCTTTTGCGGAATTCCGCCATTTTCATAGTAAAGTGGAACGCCGAAACGTTTGGACATGACTTCCATTGCTTCCGGAAAGGAAAGCTTATCCATTTCCATAACAAAACTGACAATGGAACCGCCTTTATGACAGCCGAAGCAGTAATAGGATTTTTTTTCCGGGTCTACGGTGAATGACGGGGTTTTTTCATGGTGAAAGGGACAAAGCCCCCAATAACGCCCGCTTTTCTTTTCCAGACGGAGATGATCTTCTACAACGACAAGTGCATCAATACTGTCTATAACTGCTTCTTTTGAAGCTTCGGTAAATCGGGCCATTTATCCGCGGTTTTTAAAAACTAACAGAGCTTTGAAAAAAGCTCAACCTTTTGTAAAAAGAGCGCCTGCCTTAATATGGGCATCCAAAGTCTTGGAAAAATAATGCCGCCCGGCTTTTTCATCAATTAGACGGAAAAAGAGGTAATCGGTCTCGGACGGGTGGAAAACGGCATTGAGGGCGGCCCTGCCCGGAAGGGAAATGGGACCGGGAGGAAGGCCGGGGTTTACATAGGTATTGTACGGATCCTTAATTTCGATATCCGTAAAGTATAAAACAGTAGGATGCTTCTTCCCCTGGATTTCGGTAATAATGTATTCGACGGTAGCACAGGATTCCAGCGACATGTTTATCTTCATCCTGTTGTAGAACACTCCTGCCATAACAGCAGCTTCTTCTTCCACCCGGTATTCCCGTTCCACAATGGAAGCAAGGGTAACAGCATCGTAGAGTTCTTTGGGACTTAGAGCTTCCGATTCAGGTGCAATTTGCATGACCTTGTTAAAAAAAGTATCCGCCATGGTCCGTATCACCCGTTCTGCAGGATAGGAGCCGGGAAAAAAGTATGTCTCCGGAAAAAGATACCCTTCCATGGTTTTGCCGGGGATTTTATAGCTGTTAATGATGCCCATATCCTGGGCAGCCATAAGGAAATCCTCCCCCGAACAGATTCCGGTTTGATCAATAATAGCCGCCGCCTTTTTTAAGGTTACTCCTTCGGGGATAGTAACCCGCAAAAGGATCTGTCTTCCCTGAACAAGAATTGAACGTATCTCAGTCTGAGAAGAAGGTACCGGTATGCGGTAGCTGCCTATTTTTAAATAGTCCTTTTCATAACGGGAAAGCAAATCCCAAAACAGTCTGTTTCGTATTAGCCCTGCCTGTTCGAGACGCCGCCCTACTGCAATGGCGCTTTCTCCTTCCCTGACTTCAAATATCACCGTATGTGCGTCTTCCAGTTTGGCGCCTGCAAAATTACCGCGGGACAAAGGAGGTTCCGAAGGAGCCGCATTATAGTACATTATTGCTCCCCACAGGCCGGCAGCTAAAAGTAAAACACCGCTAATTAAGGAACTGATTAATATAAGAAAGATACGCAAAGATTTGGGAAGACCTTTATGTGCAGACAATTGTTTCTCCCAAACGGTCTTCAATTTCTTCAATCGAAAGCTGCTCATACAGCTTTTTTTCCAGTTTTACAAGAATTTGCCGTTCCTTAATATTTAAAAGAGCTTCGTTTTTTTTAAGCAGCGGAAACAAGACTAAAAGTTCTTCCAGTGTAAGGGTCAAAGGCTTAACTCCATTCCTTCCATAGCAAGCGAAATTTCAATTCCCTTGATACCCATACGCTCCGTATACCACCTGGCAGACTGGAGCATATTAAATAACTTTCGATCATCGTAAGTAGGATCGTGGTGGTACAAAATAAGCTCCTTTATCCCCCAGTTGGCTGCAAAATCCACTGCAAGGCTGAAGGCGCTATGACCCCAGTTGTATTTTTCTATGGCTTCTCCCAGCGTGTACTGGGAATCCAGAATTATACAGTCGGCATTTTCAAAATAGATGGTATTTTCTTCGGTTTTTTGGAAATCGTTGGCAGAAAGTTCTGTATCGGTAGCAAATATTAAACGCTTGTCCTTTTCGGTTATTTTATATGAATAAGAATCACCTGGGTGATTCATTTTTTTAAAGCTGATTTTAAGCTCTCCCAGTGTTATTGGCCCTAATAACTCATGGAATTCTTTTTTTGAACCCATGGATTCCATGTGTACCGGAAAATAAGGGCTTGTCATCTGGCCGTGAAGGGCTGTTTCCAGGTTTTTCATTGGCGAATAGAATTCTATCATTGTCGAAGGATCGTAACCGGGGTTAAAAAAAGGCAGCCCTTGTATATGATCCCAATGAAAGTGGGAAAAGAAAATATGGAAGTGATTCCGTTTTGGTTTTTCCTTTACCATGGCAATGCCGAGTTCACGTATTCCCGATCCGGCGTCAAAAACGATCAGATCAGCAGTAGAATCGCAGCTTACAGTTACACAGGGAGAATTACCCCCCACTGTGCCAAAAAGCCATGGAGGTAATGTGGCCAGAAACCTTTCGCGGTTTTCCGGGGATTTAATGTCTTCCGGGGTAAGCCTTTCCAAAATGGCAGATATTTTGCTTCTGAACTGGGAAGGAAGCTGAGGAGCAGGAATTGATCCCCGGACCCCCCAAAAATGGACCTGCACTAAACCCTCCTCGATAATACCG
>Ga0082212_10006914_pt1 | contig 15127 bp, 10 predicted proteins | sample TergutNt197P3_FD_71548 | JGI IMG/M metagenome (GOLD analysis project Ga0082212, IMG submission 71548) | Neocapritermes taracua P3 segment gut microbial communities from Petit-Saut dam, French Guiana - Nt197 P3 | ecosystem: Host-associated > Arthropoda: Insects > Digestive system > Gut ...
AGCAATACCGCTCCAGCTTACGCCGGCGAAGGTATTAAAGGGAAAATCGTTGTAGCCGGTTCGTCTTCGGTTACTCCTGTTATGGAAAAACTCAGAGAGGCCTATATCAAGATTAATCCCGACGCCGTTATTGAAATACAGCAGAGCGATTCTTCGGCAGGTATGAACGCCGCTATCAGCGGAACCTGCGATATAGGTATGGCGAGCCGCGAATTGAAAGAGAACGAACTCAAAGAACTCAAACCCGTAAAGATTGCCATAGACGGTATTGCGGTTATAGTAAACAAACTGAACTCGATAACCGGTTTGAGCAAGCAGCAGGTAAAAGATATTTTTACCGCCGGAGCCGTTTGGAACGATTTGCTCAACTAACTAATTTTATCAAAAAATATAAGAAAATACTCTAAAATAAAAAGGAGGCTTAAAACCTCCTTATTTATTTTGCTTATCGTTTTTTGCCCTTGGCCTTGTGTTTTTTAAACAGCATATACTCAATTCCATCAACCATTGCCTGCCATGACGCGTCTAATATATTGGATGAAACGCCGACAGTTCCCCAATGCTCCACGCCTTTTTTATGGTCCATAAGTACCCTGACCTTACCCGAGGTGCCGGCCTTTTCCTCAAGCACGCGAACCTTATAGTCGGTAAGCTGCATATCTTTTATTTCGGGGTAAAATTTTTCGAGAGCCTTTCGCAAGGCGTTGTCAAGCGCCGCGACCGGCCCCTCCCCGTCGGCAGCCGTATGCTCCTCTTTGCCGTCAACCTCGACCTTAATGGTAGCCTCGCATTTCATGTTATTGAGTTCATCCATTTCGGTAATAACCCTGAAGCCTCTCAGCGCAAAAAACGGGGAATACTCTCCGATAGCCCCGCGCACTATAAGTTCAAAGGAACCGCCTGCGGCCTCGAACTGAAAACCCTTGCCTTCCATTTTTTTGACTCTGTCGAGAATAGTTTTGGAAAGCGACGTATCGCTGTTTATATCTATTCCCAGTTCCTTTGCCCTGAATTCTATATTGCTCTTGCCCGAAAGTTCGGATATTATAACCTCTCTCGAATTGCCTACAATGGCCGGGTCTATATGCTCGTAGGTTCTGGTGTCTCTCTGCAATGCGGAAACGTGTATGCCCCCCTTATGGGCAAAAGCTCCTGCCCCTACATAAGGCATATTGGCCTGATGGACAAGGTTGGCGGTTTCGCTGACAAAGCGGCTTATTTCAGTTAAACGTTCCAATGTTTTGGCTGACGGGAATTTGCAGCCCATTTTGAGCGCCAGATTGGGAATAACGGAGGTAAGATCGCAATTGCCGCAGCGTTCTCCGTAGCCGTTGATGGTTCCCTGTACCGAAACAGCGCCGCCCTTGACCGACAATATTGAGTTTGCGACCGCGACCCCTGTATCGTTGTGAAAATGCACGCCGATAGGCCCTTTCGCCCGTTTCATGCTTTCTTCAACTATCGCGGCTGTTTCGTGCGGGAGCGTCCCGCCATTGGTATCGCAAAGCACAAACATATCGGCTCCCGATTCAAAAGCCGCTTCAAGCGCGCTCAGCGCGTAGTCTTTGTTGGATTTGAATCCGTCAAAGTAATGTTCGCCGTCAACAAATATCGGGAATCCCTTCTTTTTGATGTAAGCAACCGTATCGCGTATCAATGTCAGGTTTTCTTCCGGCGATATGCCTAAAGCCGTTGTTGCGTGAAAATCCCATGTTTTGGCAAATATCGTAATAATATCCGGCTTTGAGTTTATGAGGGATTGTATAAGCGAGTCGCCGTCGCATGTGGTATTTTTTCTCCTCGTTGAGCCAAACGCGACTATTTTGGCGTGAGAGAGTTTTTTCTCCCTGATTTTCTCAAAAAATAAATCGTCTTTTGGGTTTGAGCCCGGCCATCCGCCCTCAATATAATCTATTTTGAGGCTGTCAAGAGCGTAGGCTATGCGCAATTTATCGTCAATAGAAAAACTTATTCCGGGCCCCTGCGAGCCGTCTCTTAAGGTTGTATCGTAAATGGTTATTTTGTCGGTCATATTGTACTCCAGTAATATTATAGATAGGCATAATTAAAAAAAATGATTCTTTAGCAAGTAAATTTTACTCGACATGAAAAAAGGACGATAATTATATTGAGGTAATATGATATATTTGTTTATAGCTATATTCGTTCTATGTACGGCAGTAATTGTGTTTATTTTGCTGAACGCGCTCCGCATTCCGGGCAAACTAAGAAAAGCGGAGGAATTGCTTGAAGATGGTAAATTGAATGAATCCGGCGATATCGTCAGGGGCATTCTTGAAAAATACAAAGATAATGTAAAAGCCCGTTACCTCAGGGCGCAAATACTGATGGAACAAAAACAGTACTTGCTCGCCATATCCGAACTAAATGGGATTCTCTCCATGCCGGATTTTAAAACTTATGTGAATGAGGCTAATATACATTACCAGCTCGCCGATATGTATAAAGCTACCAACAACTTTCAAAAAGAAATAGATGAATACCGCCTGATCATTACATTTGACCCCGAAAACATTGAAGCTCACATGCGCATAGGCATGGCCATGTACAATAAGAATAACTACGCTAAAGCTCAGGAGCATCTCCTGAAAGCTGCCGCAAATGGGGCGCAGCCCTCTCAATGTTTTTTGCCGCTGGGGGTTGCCCTGTTTTATACCGGCGATTACGAGAAATCCGAGCAGTACCTGCTGAAAGCTTTGGACGGCGATGCCGAGAATCCGGAAATTATATTCTATTTGGGCTCTATCTACAAATTACAAAAAGATTACGAAAGATCTGAGAATATGTTCACGCGTTCAAGAGAGGATAAACGCTTTTATGTACAAAGCCTCCGGTCGCTCGGCGAGATTTATTTTGATCAGGGACGATATGACGAACTTATAGAACGCCTTGAGCCAGGCGTTGATATGCTGAGCGACTCCACAAAAGAGGGATTGACTTACAGGTATCTCCTCGCGGAATCTTACGAAATCAAATCAAGAATCAAAGACGCCATAGCTCAATGGGAGGCTATAAATAAACTTAACGCTGATTTCAGGGACGCGAAAAGCAGGTTAGACGCCTATAGAAATATCGGAAGTAATCAACATGTAATGGCTCTGCTCTCAATGAGTGCGGATGAACTTCAGGAATTTATCATCGAGATCATAACGCTTTTTAATTACACCATTATTTCCAAAGAACGCGTTTCGGTAAATGAATATATGTACAAAGCCTTTAACAGTAAAAGGATGGGCGACCCTCAGACGCTGGTATTTTTCAACCGCGCCGTATCTGAAATAACGGAAAGGCATTTAAACGACTTTGACAAGCGAATGTCGGCTGAAAAATGCAAAAAAGGGTTGTATATTACGACATCGTCTTTTAATATGCGGGCTCAAAATGACGCCCCGTCTAAACAGGTCGAACTTTACGATGGAGATTTTGTCAGCAAGGCCATTGATAAAATTAAAACCAAAAGTTTTTTAAACAAAAAGTAATAACGGAGATTTGTGTGCTAAACAAAAACTTTCCTTATTCGATTGCCGTATTGTTTTTCATAGCGGCGTTTTTGCAGTTTACAAATTGTTCAAAAACGCCTGCCGAAAAATTTGAAATAGCCCTGAAAAAGGTATCCGAAGGGAACGCTGAGGCAGCCAAACAAATTAAAGAGCTTCTTTTAGATGCGGCCTCGCCGCAGACTTTTTCGGGCGGCGAAATATATTGCGACACGGAGATACTGTGGGAAAAAAGCGGCGCAAATATTAATATACTCTACCCCAAAAAAGGCGGCTTCAAGCTGCAAAACAACGGCATGAATACAATGAGGGCTGTCGATGATAATAACGCCGTATTCAGCGACGGTACCGGTATTTTTATTTTTGCCTGGGACGGAAAGTTAAAAAAGCAAATCAAGGCAGGAACAAAACAGGAACAAATATTGGCTCTTGCCGTATCAGGAGGCACGGTATACTATTTTAAAAACAGCAGAATATACTCGGTTTCAGAAGACAGCGATGAAAAACTCTTTATTAAAAATACCTTTGCCCCGCCATATTCCAGATTATTCAACTCGTATATGCATATCAAAGGCAATACTCTGGGGCTTCTTCTGGGAGTGGCAGGTTCATACTATTTCAGCGTTATAGATACTGAAAAACAAAGGGTTGTTGCGGCTAACATACGCGCAGCCTCCTCGAGGCTCTATCTAAGAGAAGACAGCGTACTTTATATGTCGGGCAATACGGGCAACTGGAACCTTTCGAGGTTTACTTTTAAAACAGCGGCAAGAAAAGACTATCAGCGGTACAGAGATATAGAAGATGTTGAAATTTTTCAAAATGAGATAATCGCCAAAAACTCATCGGGCCTGCGCATAGGCTCGGCCGGTAAAAAAGATTATGCCATGCCGGATGAATACGAATTCCAGGGGGCCTGCGGTCCTCTCGCGCTGATTAAATACGGGAATGTTTTTTACGGCGCCGACCCTGAAAAACTTTATGAGTTAATCGTAAAAACAAGCGACGCTCAGCAAGAGGCGGGGAAATCTCCTAACGCCGCGCAGACCGGGAAAAAATAATTACTCTATTTTCTTTTTTTAACCGTCCCGGTACCGTTAGATTCTCCGAGCAACGCCCATGCTTCTTCAAGTTCTTTTGTATGTTTTACACTTTCAAATTTACTCATTAAACTATATGCGCATGGAACTATAATCAATGTAAGTATAGTAGACAAAAATACTCCCCCTATAACAACTATTGCCATAGGACGAACTGTTTCGGCTCCGGCGCCGAGAGCAAGGGCAGGGGGAATCGCCGCCGTAATAGTAGCAAACGAAGTCATGAGAATAGGCCTAAGTCTGATCGGACAAGCGCGGAGCAAAGCGTCATTGACATCCAATTTCTCATGCTTCCTCATATTATTGGTAAATTCTACAAGCAAAATGGAGTTCTTCTTGACAATACCCATTAGTAAAAGAATACCTATCATGCTGTATATATTCATAGAGATACCGGTTAGTTTTATGGCAAAAATAGCTCCTGTAACACTGAAAGGCAGCGCCAACAGTATTATTACAGGATGCAAAAAACTGTTGAATTGCGTCGCCAAAACCATATAAGCTACTATTATACCAAGAATAAGTGCTATATATAAACTGTTAAATGAATCACTGAAAGTTTGCGAACTTCCGGTAAGAGCTATATGATACCCTTCAGGTAAAATTTCAGAAGCGCTTGATTTAACATATGCAAGCGCTTCGGCCTGAGACTTGCCCGGAGCAACATTTGCAAAAACATAAATGGCTCTTTCCCTATTGTATCTTGTTATTGCAAACATGCTAGGACCCACATCTGTTGTAACTACTTCGGATAATGGAACAAGCTCGCCATAATTATTTCTCAATTTTATTTTTTTAATATCTGCTTCGGTCTTATTGTATTTATCCATTAGTGATACTCTAATGTCGCTTCTTTTTCCAACTTCATCCGTATATTTGCCTACTCTTAAACTGCTTACAGTTGCGCTTATGGTATCTGCAATATTAGCTACAGTAACGCCTAAAGTTCCGGCTTTTGTACGATCCGGATTGACTCTTATTTCCGGCATTCCGGGTTTATAATCCGTATCAATATCGCTCATCAATTTGGATGATTCCATTGCTTCCATAAGCTGTTTAGTATATTCTCCTAATTCATCCCAATTGTGACCTTGAACTGTAAACTCGATAGGATACCCGCGCCTTGAGGAAAAACCTGTCAGCGATAAATCCATAACCGTAACTTTTGAAACTCCCGGTATTTGCTTAAGCTCATTTCTGATGAACGGCATAAATTCCTGTTGTGTGGGACGTTTTTTAAAAGGGGCAAATACTCCCCGCTTTTTGGGGTCTTTCATAGTAACATTAACATTTGCCGTATTAACATTGCTTCCTCCTGTACCGCCGCCGCTTCCTACAGATACAAGATATCTCTCTATTTCAGGACGATTTTCAAATATTTCTTCAGCTTGTTTCATAACATCATCGGTATATTCAAGAGATGAGCCAAGAGGAAGTTGAACGGCAACCATAAAGCGGCTTTGATCTTGAGGGGGAACCATCTCCTTTTTTAATCCCGGCACAAATATAATTGAGCTCAAAAATATAAAGACCGCAATAACTAAGATTTTCTTGCGATGCTCAAGGCTATAAACGAGTATTTTAAAATATCGCGCGCTTAATTTTTCCATTATTCGATCTACAAAACTTGACAATCTATTTTCTTTTGCATGAGTAAGCATTTGAGAACAACGCATAGGAGCAAGCGTAAGAGCTTCAAGCAGAGATAAAACTACTGCAACGGATATTGCAATTCCAAACTGAAAGAAAAACTTACCTATAATGCCATCCATAAAAAGCACAGGCATAAAGATTGCTAAAATAGCCAAAGTAGAAGCAATAGCCGGAGATAAAATTTCTCTGGCGCCCAGAATAGCGGCCTCAACTCTGCTCCTGCCGGCTTCGTAGTGGCGTACAATATTTTCGAGTACCATAATAGCATCATCCACAACAATACCTATAGAAAGAGATAAAGCCAAAAGAGTAAAGGTATTCAATGTAAATCCGAATCCATTAAGGAATATAAATGATCCTACAAGAGAAACCGGAATAGCTATTATGACATTAAGAGCGCTGCTGAAAGTTCCCAAAAAGAACCAGCATACAAGCGATGTGAGAATTACAGACAATATTAAATTGGAGTATAATTCCTTAGTAGAATCTTCAATAAACTTGGTACTATCCCAAATCACTCCTAATTTCATATCCTCAGGAATAACATCTTTAAGGCTTTCAATTTTTTCCCTGACTCCTTTTGAAACAGATACGGCATTGGATCCTCGCTGCTTTATTACGCCTACGTTTGCCGTAAGTTCTCCATTGAATCGGGCAATTCTTCTTACATCGGCAAGACCTTCTTCTACATAGCCTACATCTTTAATTTTAAGAGGGGTAAAAATAGTTTCCCCTCCGCGTCTTGGTATTTGAAGCTCCGAAAATTCTTTGGCGTTTCCAAGTTCGCTTAAAACATTAACATTGGTTTCCTGATATCCGTTCTCCATATAACCTGACGGACTAAGCAAATGCTGGCCTCTCACAGCAGAAATAACGTCTTCGACCGTAATTTCAAGATTGCTCATCTTGTTACGGTCAAGCCAAATACGCATATTGGGATCGACAAATCCTCCCAAACGAATATCTCCCACGCCTTCTACTGTGGAAACCGCATCGCGTAAATTATCACGTACATGCAGTATCATTTTACGTCTATCTTTTGAACCATATAATGCGGCAAACATTATAGGCTGATCTTCAGGATTCGATTTTGTAACAACTGCCGGATCAATATCTGTAGGGAGATTTCTTTGTGCCTGCAATATCTTGCTTTGAACTTCCTGCAAGGCGACATTAATATCTTTATCCAAACCAAAATCTATTGTAATAGAAGCAACTCCCTCCGAAGATACGGATTTTATATTTTGGATCCCTTCAACCGTCATTAAGGCATCTTCAATAATATCTGCAATTGCAGTCTCCATAGTCAATGGAGAAGCTCCTGTCCAGTTTACTGTTACCGTAACTACAGGGTAATCGACATCGGGAAGCTGGCTTATGCCCATTTGTGAAAAACCTATAAATCCGAACAGCAAAAGCCCAAACATAAGCATCCATGCAAAAACCGAATTCTTTATTGAAAAATCGGAAATAGTCATTATTTAACGCCTTCAATCAATTTTATATTTTCACCGGCGTATTCAAATATAGCGATACCTAATCTGATGCGGTATAATTTGCGGGTAAGGTTAATTTTTTCGAAATCGTTTTTTGCCGATTGAAGACTTGTAAGAGAACTCAAAACATCCAAAACCGTTACGCGATCTTTTGTGTAATCGGACATCACAGCCTGATAGGTTTTTTGCGAAGATTCATAAGCTTTTCTATAAGCGTCATATTGAGATTTGGAAACATTAACAAGCGCGGCCGAATCTATTATATCCTGCTTTGCGTCTTTTTTGACTTTTGTAAGATTAAACTCGGCAGCCTTTTTTTGCGAATCGGCTTCTTTTATTTTAGCCTGAGCGCTTCCGCCTTCAAATATGGGCAGTTCGGCTCCAATTCCCACATAGTAGTCATTGCCGGGACCGCGGCTGTAAATACTGTAAGCTCCATGCGCATAGATATTCGGCAGGTGCCCGCCTATAGAAACCGAATAAGAGATATTCGCCTTTTCAAGCATTATACCGGCAAATTTTACATCGGGACGCGTCAGTAAAAGCTCATCCGCCTTTTCGATAGCGTCGGGTATTTCCGAAAAAGAAAAAGTGTCTTTAAGCAAATAGGAATTTACGCCGGTCAAAAAAGATAATGCCAATTTTGTCGAATCAAGAATAGTTTCAATATCTTTAATTTGAGCTTCAAGCTGGTATACCTGTGTATCGACTCTTAAAAGATCGCTTACTTTACTTCGGCCTATAGACGTTCTTCGCGCTATTTCGGCTCTGGTTTTTTTATACAGGTTTAAAATTTCGGTATTGCTTTTATATAAATCCTGCAATGTTAAAACCGAATAATAAGCCGCGCTTACATCAAGCAGCAGACCGTTTGTCATTACCGACAATTGCATCTTGTTTAATTCGACATCTTTCCCGGCTAAAGAATAATTCCCCCATTCTGACAATCCGCTTAAAATATTCTGCCTGCCGTATAAACTTATGCCGCTTGAAAGTCCTGAACTTGAAACAGGGGCGGAACCTTTTATAGATGTAGGAAGAACATAATTACCCTGAAAAGCAAGGTAAGGTAAAAAATTACCGAAATTCTGTCTTTTTCGTTCTATGGCCTGAAAGTAAGATTCACTACCTATTTTGAGATCTTCGGTATTATATACGGCAAGAGCAAAAGCGTCGAAGAGCGACAACTCCTGCAGATTACTTTTCGCGTTAGCTATATCAACATCCGTTATTCCGCTTACTTCTCTGAGAAGGGTCTCCCTTGAATTATCCGACGCGAGACAGACTAAGGGCATAGTTAATATTATAACAAAAACTCTAAATTTCATATCAGGACCTTAATGAGACATTCCTTGCCGGATTACGTACTGCGGGGGAATATTCAATCAAACGCCGGTTTGCGAACATACCATCCGCGCCGCTTTGGAAAAGCCGCTTAGCGCGTATATGCAGACAGCAAAGATTCCGCAATTTTCGGGTTGTTCTTATATTGTTTTCCAACGCTTTAAGGCAGGAAACCATTCCTGCATACTTTTTCGCGCCTTCTCGGCAGTCATATCTTTATTTGCTTCAACCATGAACGGCACACAGCGTTCAATCATGCCTTCCATTGTTAAATCTTCGGTAAATTTTCCGTCCTTATAGCAATAAGCGCAATAATCCTCATTTTTGGTTCCACCGGCATTTGTTCCAAAATCTTCATCTTTGCTTAAAGGCATTCCGCAACTTTGGCAAAAAATCATGTTTTCCATAACTACTCCTGTTTTAATGGCAAAAATTTATAATTTGCAAATTATTTTTTATGCAATAAGTGTAATTTTTTTATCTTCATAATGAAGAATTCTTTGTAAATACTATTTTGCAGATAATGTACCGCTTATGTTTGCGCTTGTCAATCAACAAATGGTTTTTGTTGTTATAATATTTGGGGCTTCCGGCTAAATGGCGGAAGGCAAAAGGTCTAATTTCCCCAAGTGAAACAGAATTGCAGTTCTACACGATGGGTTTGCAGAAACTTTTAAAAGCCTCATTTATTGGCTACGGAATAGCTTTAAAGGGAATCCTATGTTCTTTAGAATATTTTTCTATATATGAGCCCTTGTATCCATAAATAGTCAGATTAGTACAACCCAAAAACGCTCCTACATGAAAGCTGCCAATACTTTTTACATTCTTTGGTATAGTAATACTTGTAAGGTTTTCGCAATGAGCAAACGCCATCTCCCTGATATATGTAACACTATTGGGAATTGTTATGTTTGTTAAGCGTGTATTGTTGCTAAATGAGTTGCCGCTAATTTCTTTAACGCCTTTAGGAATTATATATGTATCAATTTCTTTAGAAGCAGGAAACTGTATTAAGGTCTTTTTATTTTTACTGAACAGAACTCCGTCAATACTTAAATAATTAAAATTCCCGTCTTCAACATCAATGCTTACAAGACTATCACAACCCGCAAATGGTCGGTCTCCAATATGTATAACAGATTTTGGTATTGCTATGCTTATTAAATTTGTGCATTCGACAAAAGCGCCTTTTCCGATAGATATTGTATTATTGGGGAGGGTTACATTTTTTAGACTTTTACAGCCTGCAAAATTCCCCTCGCCTATATCTGTGACAGAATCCGGAATTGTTATCTTTGTTAAGCTTAGACATCTTTTAAATGCATGATTAGCAATTTTTTTAAGACCGATTGATATTTCTATATTTGCCAGATTTATGCAATAAGAAAAAGTATTATCTTCAATACTTATAACATTATTTGGTATAGTTATACGCGTAAGGCTTTTACAGTTTAAAAAAGCGCCTTCACCAATAGATGTAACACTCTCAGGTATTGTCACAGTAATTAAATTTTTACAAAATATAAAAGCATTTGTGCCAATATGTGTAACAGTATCAGGTATTGATACACTCTCTAAACCTGAAGATTTATAAAATGCTTCCTCGCCTATAGTTGTAATACCTTTAGGAATTTTTACATTTTTACCAGTCCCTTTATATTTAACAAGAATTACTTTCCCATTTTTTTGTTCAATTATAAAATCATCATTTTGGGATTTCTTAATTTGACATGATGTAGAAGATATTACAAAAAAAAGAATACATAACAAACATATTTTTTTATGAATTTTTTTCATCTATATATCTCGACTAATTTTTTATTGTTGAGTTATCCATCTACTGTCATACTCATACATTCAGGTCAAGCCGAATCTCTACAATACCTCGATAAAGTTTATAGAAATAAAATACACGCTGTGAGTTCATCCGGTTTTTACGTAAAGAAAAATATTTGACCGCTTTAAAGCGCCCTGAAATACAGGTACTATATTAATTTTACCGGAGGACCAAGTGATAGGCGTAATTTTAGGCAGCGATTCGGATATGCCGAAAATAAAAAACTGCTTTTCCATACTGGAAGATTTTGGAATCGAATTTGAACTGCTCGTTTCATCGGCGCACAGAACGCCAGAGATTACGGCCGAATGGGCGCGCGGAGCAAGAGAGCGCGGCATAAAGGCGATTATAGCGGTTGCGGGCGGGGCCGCCCACTTGCCAGGAGTTGTGGCCGCGCATACCACGCTGCCTGTAATCGGCATTCCCATTGAGACATCAATAGCGGGCGGCCTTGATTCTATACTTTCGATCATTCAAATGCCGGCCGGTATTCCGGTTGCAGCCATGCCTGCCGGAAAAGCAGGCGGAAGCAATGCCGCCCTTTTTGCCATTGCCATACTCGCCGCGCACGACGAATCCCTTGCCGCGAAACTATCGGACTTCAGAAAAAGAGAAGCGCAAAAAATAGGCGCCAAAAACGATTCCATCAAAAGTTCGGGCTATAAGAAATACATCGAAGACCTTGAGAGAAACAAATGACGGAACACGGCAGGCATATAATAATACTTGATTTCGGCTCCCAATATACGCAGCTCATCGCCCGCCGGGTAAGAGAGCAAAAAGTCTATGCCGAAATAGTTCCCTTTTCCCATCCCATAGATGAAATAAAAAAAGCGAAACCCGGCGGCATAATTCTTTCAGGCGGCCCTTCTTCCATTTATGAAAAGCGTTCTCCCAAAATAGGCAGAGAAATATTCGACCTTGGGGTTCCTGTGCTTGGGATATGCTACGGACTCTACATTATAGTTGATGCCTTTAACGGAAGCATTGAAGCCGCCTCGTCAAGGGAGTACGGTTCGGCGCATGTTAGCATTTTGAAACGAAGGTCGCCCTTATTTAAGGGCCTTAAAAAAAGAGAGAAGGTGTGGATGAGCCATGGGGATAAGGTCATCGCGCCTCCGCCGGGATTTACCGTTACTGCGTCCTCTGAAAACGCGGAAATAGCCGCCATAGCTCATGACGATATGCGGATATACGGAGTGCAGTTTCATCCCGAAGTGCACCACACCATAAACGGGGTAAAGGTACTCAAAAATTTTATCTTTAATATATGTTCCCTCGCGCCGAACTGGGACATGGAAAATTTCATTGAGTCGTCGATCGAATCCATCAAAAAAACCGTAGGCAGCGGCACTGTGTTGCTAGGGCTTTCAGGAGGCGTTGACTCAACGGTGACGGCCGTCCTCTTGCAGCGCGCCATAGGCAGCCGGCTCTACTGCGTTTTTGTAAACAACGGCGTTTTACGCAAAGACGAGGCAAAGCAGGTAGTCGAGCGTTTTAAAAAACACCTGAAACTCAATTTGATACATGTGGACGCGTCAAAACGTTTTATGGACAAACTCAAGGGGGTAACCGATCCTGAGCTAAAGCGCCGCGCAATAGGCTCGGAGTTTGTGAAGGTATTCATGGCTGAGGCAAAAAAAATCGGCAAATTTGATTTTCTGGCGCAAGGCACTCTCTACCCTGACGTAATAGAATCGGTTTCGTCAAAGGGACCATCCGAGACTATCAAAAGCCATCACAACCGGGTTCCCGAAATTCTCAGGCTTATAAAATCAGGCAAAATCATCGAGCCATTGAAAGAACTCTTCAAAGACGAAGTGCGCGAACTCGGCCTTAAACTCGGTATACCAGATGAGTTGATACACAGGCATCCCTTTCCGGGACCGGGGCTTGCAATCCGCATAGTAGGCGAGGTCACGCCTGAGCGCGTAAAGATACTTCAACAGGCTGACGACATAGTCGTAAGCGAAACACGCCAGGCCGGACTCTACCGGTCGCTGTGGCAAATATTCGCCGTCTTTCTGCCGGTTCGTTCGGTTGGCGTAATGGGCGACAAGAGGACTTATGAAAATGTAATAGCCGTGCGTGCCGTCACCTCTGTTGACGCAATGACTGCAGACTGGGCATACCTTCCCGAAGAGCTTTTACGCAAAATATCCGCCCGCATAATTAATGAGGTAAAGGGAATCAACCGTGTCGTGTACGATATTTCATCCAAACCGCCGTCTACAATTGAGTGGGAGTGAGGTAGGAATTATGAGATTTTCAACAGATATTATTTTTGCGGATAAAACCTCGTTAAATATCCCAACCAATTATAGAAGAGATGTTTTGTCGTTGTTTAAAGAAGCTCTCAAAAGGATGAGTCCTGAATTGTACGATCAGCTTTGGGGAGATAAAAAAGCAAATTCTTCAAAGCCTTTCACATTTTGTATTTCTTTGCCTAATGCTCAATCTATAAAAGAGAAAGATAAAAACTATCTTAAAATCTCAAGCGGTGGTTCAAATCTCAGCGTGAGGCTGACAATATCTTCATCTGACCCTATTATTCTTATTAATTTTTATAACGCGTTGCTGAATATTTCAGGATATAAACTCTTTGGGAGCGATATTGAGCTTAAGCATTTTAGATTATTGCAGGAGATTCCATTCAATGAAAAGGTTAGCACATTTAAAACTATGTCTCCAATGGTTGTAAGGAATATGGATGTGCGGAATAACAAGGAAAAGGAAGGCTTAAAATATTTGACATCTGACGATATAGGCTTTGAAAATAACCTTTATCATTCGGTAAGGGGAATGTGCAAAGACTTTTTAGATAGCGGCTATGATCTTAAAATGGAAGATTTCAAATTTTCTAAGATAGATTGCAGAATTGAAAAGATATACCACTATAAAGAAGTTATTCCGGCTACATCAGGGACATTTAAAATAGAAGCGCCTGAAGAAATTCTAAAACTTATATTTGATGCAGGGATAGGCGCGCGCAGAAGCCAAGGTTTTGGGATTATGGATGTGGTGAAGTGATGGAGAGGTGTAAGATTTGGTATATGTTCATGAGTGGAGGGAGGTGAAAGGTTTGGAAGAAAAGAAGAGATATGTTATTTACCTTGATAATTGGATGATAAATGTTGGTACTTACGGTCTCCTTAATACGTTACTTACTGATAAAGAAAAGGCCCAGCTTGATGATGTTAAAGGATATGAATGCATATTAAGAAATGGTCGAATTTCAATATCATATAACAAACTTGAATTTGATAATGATGTATTCGCAGATAACGGAAATTTTGCAAAATTGTTTTTTGAAAAGGCTTTTAATATTTATGGGAGATATACTCGATATATAAAACGCCTCCAGTATATAAAAAAATTGATTGAAGACTATAAAATAACAAAAGATGAGAAAAAGCTCAAGACTCTTAGAGAACAGATAATACGTGAATGGAATTTTAAAGGAGCTTTTTCCTTACTAGGAAAGAAATGTGAATCCCATTTTAAGAACCCTATCAAATTAGGGACAGAATTAAAAGAAAAAACTTTTGATGATGATATTAAAGAACTTATGAGAAAAATAGATAATCTGCTCATTGTATTGGAATATAAACCATATTATAAAGAATTTTTCGAAAACGAAGTTCAGTTTTACTTATCAGGATATTTTGCAAATGCTAAAATGGGTATTAAAAGACAATCCGGTTTTTTAAATACTTCCGTTAAGGGGTCAAAAGAAGATCATTTTTATAAAAATGTTATTGAACCTATTATTAATAATAAAATTAAATATGATAAACAGAACAGATGTATAATTAGTGGCTCACGAGCAAAACAAAAGAGCAACTATAATTCAGGGCTTATTCCATTCCTTGGTCATCCTGGCAGTGATAATTATTTTTGGTTAGATGGAACAAAAGAACTCCCCCTTAATGAAATTTATGAGCTTATTTATTGGTGTTCATTTGCAGGCTTTACAGATATTACGGAAGGAAATAATTATAGATTCCTATTTTGCAATCAAGATGGTTCCATTGTTGATCTCTGGTCAGCTAATAGAAAATTATTTTTAGAATTTGAGAATTCTAACGATAGTATTTCATATATACATTTCCTCTCTAATCTTATTATAGCAGAAAAACAGAAATCTGTTTATAAACTTCAGAATACGGTTCTTAT
>Ga0082212_10006915_pt1 | contig 15127 bp, 13 predicted proteins | sample TergutNt197P3_FD_71548 | JGI IMG/M metagenome (GOLD analysis project Ga0082212, IMG submission 71548) | Neocapritermes taracua P3 segment gut microbial communities from Petit-Saut dam, French Guiana - Nt197 P3 | ecosystem: Host-associated > Arthropoda: Insects > Digestive system > Gut ...
ATTCCGGAGTTTCGGCAGTACCCGACAGCGCACGCGTCTCAAATGCAGAAGGACTGAAATACGATAGAACGAACTTCTTGCTAATGCACGCTATGGGACCCAACGTTGCCGGCGTAATCGGAAGCGCAGTAGCAGCAGGCATTTTGCTGAGCTTCTTGCATTAGTCCACAGATTTAGTCCGCAGATTTTCACTGATGTGTGTTGAAGAAATAACACCATTAAATGAAAACAGACAAAATAGCAAAAATGAAACTACGAATTGACATACTTACCCTGTTTCCGCAAATGTTTGAGGGGGTTTTCTCCGAATCAATCATAAAAAAAGCCATAGACAGAAATCTCATCGAACTGTTTACGCACAATATTCGCGATTATTCTTTAGATAAACATAAGCGGGTAGATGACTATCCGTTTGGTGGCGGCGCAGGAATGGTGATGATGATTGAACCTATTGCACGCTGCATCGAACATTTAAAATCGGAACGCCGGTACGATGCCGTAATTTTTATGGCGCCGGATGGAAAAACATTTAACCAATCTAAAGCCAATCAGTTGTCTATGTGTAAAAATATTATGATTTTATGCGGGCATTACAAGGGAGTGGACGAGCGGATTAGGGAGTTATTTATTACTGAAGATATTAGCATTGGAGATTATGTGCTTTCCGGTGGGGAAATTGCTGCTATGGTTGTGATAGATGCCATTGCTCGTATTATTCCGGGCGTGCTGAATGACGAATCCTCAGCACTTACCGACTCTTATCAAAACGGACTGCTCTCGCCGCCGGTTTATACGCGCCCTGCAGATTATCATGGGCGTAAAGTTCCTGATATTTTGCTTTCCGGACACGAAAAAAACATCTCCGATTGGCGCTTTGAGCAACAATTAGAAAGAACAAAATTAAAAAGACCTGATTTATTAGAATAGGACAAAATTTTACACAGAGATTTCGCCCCTTAACGAAACCGCCATGTAGTGTTTCACTTCTTCGTTAGAGAGTCCTTCGCCCAGCAGGTACATCAGTTTGGCAACTGCGGCTTCGGTGGTAATGTCGTGTCCGCTTACTACGCCAATTTTTTTAAGTAGTAAACTGACCCCGTAACGTCCAATTTCAACGGTACCACCACCTTTGCATTGCGTAACGTTCACAATTACAATTCCTTTTTGTACGGCTTCTTTCAATATTGCAATAAATTCAGGATGCGAGGGCGCGTTGCCGGAGCCAAAGGTTTCTAAAATCACAGCGCGCAACCCTTCGGTATTGAAAACCGAACGCATGGCTTTTTTCGTAATGCCCGGATAGAGTTTCAAAATGGCGATATTTTCGTCAATCTGAGTGTGTAGTTTCAGCAAATAATCGGTGGTAGGGCGAATAAAAGAGTCGTTGTATTTTACATGCACACCCACCTCCGCCAATTTGGGGTAGTTGGCAGAATGGAAAGCATTAAAGTGTTCGGCGTTATCTTTATAAGCCCGATTTCCTCTGAGTAGCGCATTTTCAAAATAGATACACACTTCCGGTACCCTGGGTTTTCCCTCTTTTTTTGCGGCGGCTATCTCAATGGAGTTCAAAATATTTTCACGACCATCGGTGCGCATTACGCCTAACGGCAGTTGAGAGCCCGTAAGAATTACCGGTTTAGACAAATTCTCCAGCAAAAAGCACAATGCCGACGCCGTATAAGCCATCGTATCCGTACCGTGAAGCACCACAAACCCATCAAAATCTTTATAATGCTCATCAATCAGTGTGGCGAGCCGCACCCAAAAATCGGGATTTGTATCCGATGAATCAATGAGAGGAAGCATCTCTTTTACGGATATGTTTGCATCTACTAAGCGCAGCATGGGCAAGTGAACGTAAATATCATCAAAAGGAAACGGTTCCAGCGCCTGAGTTTCCTGATTCAACATCATCCCGATAGTGCCACCGGTATAGATTACTAATATTTTGGATTTTAATAACATATTCCCCAAACTTATACATTATATATAACGAGGCGAAAATAGAAAAAAGAAGTAACAAAAAGTAAGTTTGTTAACTTAGCAGAAAAAAATGTTTCTTTGCCGCAGTATTAAAAAATCAAAATTATGGCAAAAGTAATCATTATAGGCGCCGGTGGTGTGGGCGCCGTGGTGGCTCACAAATGTGCAGCCGTTCCTGAAGTATTTACGGAGATTTTATTAGCAAGCAGAACCCAATCAAAATGCGACAAGATTGCCGCAGCGGTGGGCGGAAATCGTATCCAAACCGCACAAATAGATGCAGATAACGTTCCTGAACTCATCGCTTTGATTGAAAGTTATAAACCCGATTTAGTGATCAATGTGGCACTGCCCTATCAGGATCTTCCCATCATGGATGCCTGTTTGGCAACGAAAACAAATTACATGGATACTGCTAATTATGAGCCTATTGATGAAGCTAAATTTGAATACAAATGGCAATGGGCGTATCACGAAAAGTTTAAGGAAGCCGGCATTATGGCGCTGTTGGGCTGCGGTTTTGACCCCGGCGTTACTGGAATCTATACCGCATACGCTGCTAAACATTACTTTGATGAGATGCATTATTTGGATATCGTGGATTGCAACGCAGGCGACCATGGCAAAGCGTTTGCCACCAACTTTAACCCAGAAATCAACATCCGCGAAATTACGCAACCGGGTAAATATTGGGAAGACGGCGCATGGCACGAGATTCCCGCCATGTCTATTCACCAACCCATTCATTATCCTAACATCGGCGAAAAAGAATCTTATCTGCTGTTTCACGAAGAGTTGGAGTCTTTAACAAAAAACTTCCCAACCTTGAAACGCGCCCGCTTTTGGATGACTTTCGGTCCGAAATATATCAATGTTTTGAACGTGCTGCAAGAGGTAGGAATGACCAGCATTAAGCCTGTAATGTATGAAGGCAGAGAGATTGTACCGTTGCAATTTTTGAAAGCAGTGCTTCCGGAACCCGCTTCATTAGCAGAAGGTTACAAAGGACAAACCTCTATCGGATGCCAAATTCGCGGTATTAAAGATGGGAAGGAGCGCACTTACTATATTTGGAACAACTGCGACCACGCCGAAGTAAACAAAGAGATTGGCGCACAGGCAATTTCATACACAACCGGCGTACCTGCCATGCTTGGCGCAAAAATGATCCTTACCGGAAAATGGAACGGAAAAGGCGTTTTCAACGTGGAAGAGTTTGACCCGGATCCGTTTATGGCAGAAATCGGTAAATACGGACTGCCCTGGAACGAGGAGATTGACAAGGCATTGCCGGTGGAAAGAAATAGTTAGGCGGCATTACAAATGCCGCCTAACTACGAATATAGCATGTTTTCGCTTAGTTTAATTACGGCGTAGAGTGTATAATCACTCTGTCATCTCTTATAGATTCTATTTCAATACCTTGTGTGGTTTTTTTGCGAATTTCGTTGATAAAAACATCTCGCACCGGCACTTCAAGATAGATTACAGATTCTGGAACCGAATGGCTTAAAAACTCATCGCCACCAAGCGCTAAAAAGTTGATAGTTACAATAGTGTAAATTTTATCGCTTTCTAACGGCGCGCCACCGATAGTGTAAGAAAAGAGCCGCCCGTTTTGGTAAATGGTTTGCACATTTGCCATAGGCGCGTTTCTTTTTTCGGTAAAAGTGTCAAACATCTTCTTTAATTCGCTGCCTTTCACACAGAAAAAAGCCACCGTATTGTCGAAAGGAGCCACTTGGTAAATATCCCCAATTGTAATTTTGCCTTGCGGCAACGATGCCCTGATGCCGCCGAAGTTCAATAATGCCAAATCTGCTTTTTCCATCTTTTTTTGATCCAAATAATCGTTTCCCCATTCAAAAAGCATATCAACCAACAAATTAGACAACGGACTTACCGGAGCAAACGATGATAAAACCGCTTTTGAATTGCCAATACTTTGACTCATCACTTTATCTTTTTCTTGTTTTAAATGAAACAGATACGTTTCAATGGTAAGGTCGGCGCCTTTATCGAAAGTGGTGTCCATTTTTACTACTTCATATTGATAATTGTAGTTTTCATTTTGTGCATTAACATAAAAGAAAATGTTAAAAAGCAGAAACGAGACAATTATTAACCGCAAAGAACGCAAAGAAGGCGCAAAGGATGCAAAGGATGCAAAGGATGCAAAGAAAAAAAACAATTTTTGTGTCATATAGAAAACCTGTTATATTTGCGGCGAAATTAAAATTTGTTTTTTATGATAAAAAAATCCCTCTCCTTTTTTCTAATTATGTTGATTTTTTTTAATGTTTTTTCTCAAAAAGCAGTCTATCAACTACCTGTTGATTTGAAAACTACCGTTACCAATCCTACATTTTTTTACACATTACCTAAAACTGCTTTTAAAGTGGATGTTGTGGTTACAAAAACTTCACATATTAAAGGATTATATGCAGATTTTGCGGAAAAATTGCTGGGTATTACCAATTATTGCAAAGAAAACAGCGCAACTTTTCAATTAAAAAATTTAATGATAACTCCATTTAGCGTGCCGGATGAAACGCTGCAATTTGTGGTAGAACTCTCTTCTGTTCAAATGAAAAATAATTTTTTATCCTCTTTATATGAAAAAAATGCAACTCAAGATTTTCAAACTTTTTCCACATTTGAGCAAAATAATGCAGATCTATTGCCCGATTTCTTTAAAAATTATGCAGATGTAGTGATGCAACAAACTTATGAAACTTATACCGAAACCAAAATTATTGACGGTGTAGTTACGCAAGTTCCTGTTACACAAACTAAAACTACGACCAAAACGTTAGCCCAACAAGCGCAGGAAGCGGTTGATTTTATTGAAAAAATAAGAAAAGACAGATACGATATTCTCTCTTTTTCCCAAGAAACTCCACTCTCGCAAGAGGCTTTTGAATATCTTGTGAATCAATTAAATACTTTAGAAAAACAATATTTGGAACTCTTTACCGGAATCACTGTTTTGGAAGATAGCCATGAGAGTTTTGTAGTTTACCCTCAGAATAGTAGTGGGTTGCAACATGTATGCTCTGTAACGCCCACAGCGGGGTTTAGTACTTCAATATGTAAAACGGCTACCTATAACTATTTACTCAAATTTGCACTGCAAACCTCTACGGAGATGCGAGCCAATTTTAATGAAACATTGACATCAAAAAGCAAAAAAGATTCAGGTTATTGGTTACGCAAAGCCGAGCCGGTGTTAATTACATTAGTTCATGGCGATATTGAAGAAACCACTTTAGGCATTTTTTATGTATATCAATTTGGAATATTGGAAACGTTGCCCGCCAATTTAGACGGTTTTGATATAGGGAAATGGGTATATATCAAGTAATTAAAAAAGAGGCTCAAATGAGCCTCTTTTTTTTGTTTCATGTCGCGCTTTGTTATTCATCGGCGGCTTTTGAAAGCATTTGTTGAACATAAATGGCTTTCAATTTTTGATCTCTTCTAATGACAGAAGGTTTGGTAAACTTTTGGCGTGTGCGCAATTCGCGTACCACGCCGGTTTTTTCAAATTTCTTTTTCAATTTTTTCAAGGCTCTGTCAATAGTTTCGCCTTCTTTAACGCTTACAACGATCATAAAAAATACCTCTTTCTTTTTTAATTAATACTAATAATTTTTTTTTGGGCGCGAAAATATATTTTTTTTTGAATTCTGCAAAAAGTTTTTTTTAGATTTTTTGGCTAAATTTTTTTTTCGTTTATTTGCAGAATGAATTTTAAACTCTATTCGCAATTTTTGCCTGCCGGCGACCAACCCGAAGCCATTCGGGAGTTGGTTGAGGGTCTGGGGCGCGGTGATGCGGCACAAACTTTACTGGGTGTTACCGGATCCGGAAAAACATTCACTATTGCCAATGTGCTGCAAGAGGTGCAACGTCCGGCATTAGTGCTGAGCCACAATAAGACTTTAGCCGCACAACTTTACAGCGAATTTAAGCAGTTTTTCCCCGACAATGCAGTAGAGTACTTCGTTTCCTATTATGATTATTATCAGCCCGAAGCGTACATTCCCAGCACAAATACCTATATTGAAAAAGATTTAGCCATTAATGACGAAATTGAGAAGATGCGTTTAAAAACGACCTCATCGTTACTCTCCGGTCGGCGCGATATTATTGTAGTAGCATCTGTTTCTTGTATTTACGGCATAGGAAATCCTGAAGATTTTGCTAAAAATGTGATTCGACTACAATCAGGGATGATCATTAGCCGTGAGCAATTTTTGTATGCGCTGGTCAATAGTTTGTATTCGCGTACCGAGTTGATGCTTGAACCGGCAAAGTTTAGAATTAAAGGCGATACAGTGGACGTTTTTCCTCCTTATCACGATACGGCTTATCGTGTTATTTTTTTTGATAATGAAATTGAACAGATCTCTGAAATTGATCCTGAAAGTGGGGCGAAATTAAGTGAACAAGTGCAGTTAACGTTGTATCCTGCCAATCTTTTTGTTACCTCGCCCGATGCTATGAAGGACGCAATTTGGCAAATAAAATTGGATTTAGGAAATCAACTCGAATATTTGAAATCTATTGGTAAGCATTTGGAAGCGAAAAGATTGGACGACAGAGTTACTTATGATGTTGAGATGATGAAAGAAGTGGGTTTTTGTAGCGGAATTGAAAACTACTCACGGTATTTTGATAAGCGAAACCCCGGCGAACGCCCGTTCTGTATTTTGGATTTTTTTCCCGATGATTTTATTTTGGTGGTAGATGAAAGTCATGTTACGGTCCCCCAAATTGGCGCTATGTACGGTGGCGACCGATCTCGTAAAATGAATTTGGTAGAGTACGGATTTCGCTTGCCTGCCGCTATGGATAACCGCCCTTTGAAGTTTCATGAATTTGAACAATTAATAGGACAAACCATTTATGTGAGCGCCACGCCGGCAAATTATGAGTTAGAAAAAAGTAATGGCGTTGTAGTAGAGCAAATTGTGCGCCCCACAGGATTGTTAGACCCGCCGATTGAGGTGCGACCTGCCGATAATCAAGTGGATGATTTATTGAATGAAATTGATAAAACGGTAGGGCGAGGCGAGCGGGTATTGGTTACTACTTTAACTAAAAAAATGGCAGAAGAATTAAGCGGCTATTTAATACGTATTGGTATTAGAACACAATATATACATTCAGAAGTGGATACGTTGGAACGCATTGAGATTCTAAAAGATCTGCGCTCAGGTTCCATTGATGTGTTGGTAGGGGTAAACTTACTGCGCGAAGGGTTGGACTTGCCGGAGGTTTCGTTAGTAGCGATTATGGATGCCGACAAAGAAGGTTTTTTGCGCAATGAACGTTCATTAACTCAGACTTCCGGAAGAGCGGCACGCCACATTAACGGTCATGTGATTTTTTATGCCAACAAAATTACCAAATCCATGCAGGCTACGATAGATGAGACTAATAGAAGAAGAACTAAACAAAAGGCTTACAACCGCAAACATAATATTATTCCACAAACTGTGAAAAAAAATGAAGGGCAGATGCCCGAAAAAAATGTGGTGTATCGGTTTACGGATATTATAGAAACCAAAGCAGCGGAAGAAAAGCCGTTCCAAATGCTAAACGAAGAACAGTTGCAAAAAAATCTGAAAACTTTGCACAAACAATTAGAGGTGGCTGTAAAAAATTTAGAATTTATAGAAGCTACGGAAATTCGGAATAAAATTCTTGAAACCAAAGCGCAAATTAAAACTTTGGTTCACAAATAGATTAGACCAAAACGCAACATTTTTAGCCGTTAATTATTAATTTTTACGATTTTTTTAATTATTTCTTCGGTTTGGGTATATATTTTTACAAAATAAAAACCGGCAGGCAAATGGGAAATGTTGATGAGATGATGAGATGATGAGATAATTAGATGATGAGATAATACGTTTCTGCCATACACATCAAAAATTTCAACATTATTAATTATTAATTGTTCATTGTTAATTGTTAATTCTCCATTCGTTGGGTTCGGGTAAATGATTACAGTCTCTAACAAATTTTCCTTAATGTTAATGAGTGGCGGCTCGCAGCCTTTAAAACAAGAAATTCCGCCTGCCCAGTTGCCCACGATGAGGTCAGGAATAGGGTTGCCGTTAAGGTTGGCTATTATGGCGGCTACTCTCATCCCCTCGTTTATTCTGTATGCTTTATTTTGTACGGTTTCAGCAATTTTTTCCAAGCAGGTAAATTTGCCGTCTAAATTATTGTCAATATTGGAAAACAAAAACAGGTTTCCCTGCTGGTCGCCGCAAAGTAACAGTGTTTCATCATTATATCTAAAAAAATGCGGCGTTGAATATCCGTAATGTGCGATGCTCAAATCTTGCATATCCACGTTTCCAAAATTTGCAGTAACAAGTTGAAAATTCGGATTTTGATTAGTTCCCATATTTTGGTAATAAGAAATAATTCCCCGTCTGTTACCCATAATCAAATCTAATTTTCCGGTTTTATTCATATCAAAAAGTTGCGGCGTACTAAATGCATCTACTTTAATATTTTGATAATTATCTACCGGAGGTTTAAAATGGGGTAAATCTCCATTTGTCGCGGTATTTTCAAAAAGCAGCAGAGAACCGGCGCTGTTTCCGCATAAAAGGTCAATTTTTCCATTTCCGGTCAAATCGGCAAAAGTGGGATATAATGCCAAAAAACCATATTTTTTCAACTCCCCAAAATCGGAAGTTACATACTCAAATTGAGGGTTATTTTTTGCTCCTACATTTTTATAATAGGTAATGGAAGAAGAGTAGTAAGATTTTAAGATGCCATTTTCATAATTTGCGCTGTCGAAACTGCCGTAATTGGCAACAAACAAATCCAATAGTCCGTTTCCTGTCCAGTCGAACAGCACCGGCACGGCGCCACTGCCCACATCAATCATCTCTTCTTGCAGAAATGCTTTGGTTTCCAACACATAATCCTTAATCTGTTCATTATATCGGTATCTCCATACTGAGTTCATATCTTCCGATTTTGTAAGCGAGGGGTCGGAAGGAGAAACAAAAAGGTCCGGTTTTTCAGTATTCCAAAAATTTAGCGTAGAAACTGTCGGCATAGAGTAAAGATGCACCTTATTTTGCGCATTGGGAAAATCGTCTGTTTGAGAAATCATTACCGCTTCCTCTTTGGTTCCGCCATTAATCAACAGTTTCAATCCGGGAAAATCCACATCGCCAATTACCACATCCATCAATCCATTATTATTAAAATCAATTAAAAAAATAGAAGACCCTACATGTTTCGGGTCATTAGGATTAGATTTTTGTTCACAATTTGTAGATAGTGTAATTTCGTTATTGTCGGCGGCTTCCGAAAATTTTCCCCAGCACTCATCGGCTAATGTATATGTAAAAAAACGGTCGTTTTGTGAAATATTTTCATAAAAATGCACAAATTTTCCCAAGACCCAAAAATTGAGAATATCTAACTTTCCATTACCGGTAATGTCTGCGATGCCGAGATAATCATCGGGCGATGCATAAATATTAACCCCATTGCCATAAAGCACCGGATCTGCCACTAATTTAAAATCAAGTTTTTGATTGGAAACATTTTGAAAAACGCGAATGCCTCCCAATCCATAGGTAAAAATGTCTGCTTTTCCATCGTTGTTAAAATCTTTCAAAATTACCCAATCATGCAAATCCGGAAAACAATGTTTATACTCAGGGGCATACGCAAATTTAGGGTTTTGGATTGTGCCGATATTGACAAAAGGCAAAATTCGATTTCCGTGTTTTTCAAAGGCAATAAAATCGGGAATACCGTCCAAATTCAAATCAATTTGCGAAAAAAACACAGCGTTCATGCCCCCCGCCCACGGATATTGCAACGTTGTGCTATTTTTTTTTACTTCAATTTCCTGATTTCTAACAAAACCTAATTTATAATGGGCGGATTGTGCAAATAAATTGCAACCAATAAGCGTAACAATGCAAAAACATGAAATAATTGAAAGGCGGTTCATAAATCGGTACAAATAAATATTTTTTCTTCAAATTATTTTCTAATTTTGTCGCCGAAATAAATATAGAATGAAAATTTATCACGGCACAAACGTTATCATAAAAAAACCAAAAATAATAAATCGTTTCAAAACGCTTGATTTTGGTGAAGGATTTTATACTACAGAAAATGAAGATCAATCAAAAGATTTTGCCGTAAAAGTTTGTGAACGAAGAAGCCCAATGCTTTGCCCTATTGTTAATTGCTATGAATTTAACGAAGATATGGCTCAATTTTCTGTTCTTACATTTGATACTCCTGATGAAAATTGGTTAGATTTCGTTGTTGAACGAAGAAAAGGGATTGCATTAGAGCATAAATATGATTTGATAATTGGTCCGGTAGCAAACGATGATGTTTTTGGAACAATAATTTTATATGAAGCAGGACAATTAGACAAGGAAAGTGCAATAAAAAACTTTAAAGTAAAGCAGTTATATAATCAAGTAGTGTTTTGTAATGAATATGTATTAAGCAAGTTAATTTTTATTAAATCATATCAAGTAAAGTTTTAGTATGAAAGATAAAAATCAAATATCTACGCTTTTAGGAATTTGTATTATTCCGCAAATTATTGCTGAAATAAAAGTATTTTACAATAATGATGAAGAAAATGCAATAAAAGAATTTTACAAATCGGATCTATTTGATAAATTACAAAATCCTCGTACAGGAGTTTGGCATTTAAGTCCTAAAACATTATCAAACATATTTTTAGCAGAAGTTAAAGAAAAAATTATAGAATTTCCGGAGGAACAATCATGAGTAAAGAGCACAAATTTTTAATTTTTGTAGTTGAATATTACCGTAATCAGAAAAACTTGTCAGGCAAGGAGGTAATTGCATTATTTAACAAATATAATATTTGGGATTTGGCAAGGGAATCCTATTTTCTTTGGCATATAGAATCCCCTGTTCATTTTGTGCACGAAATTGACAATTACGTTTGCGCTTAAACAAACCATAATGATACTGCCTTATAATTATTACCTGCATCCTGATGTCGTTTTTCTTGCCAAAGATTTGATTGGAAAATATTTGTTTACTAAAATTGATGGGCAAATTTCCGGCGGCATTATTACGGAAACGGAAGCCTATCAGGGTATTACAGATAGGGCATGTCATGCATTCGGCGGCAGGCTAACCCCACGCAACGAGGTGATGTACGCGCAAGGTGGCGTGGCTTACGTTTATCTTTGCTACGGCATGCACAATATGTTGAATGTAGTAACCAACCAAAAAGATACGCCCGATGCGGTACTAATACGCGCCATTTACGCTACGCACGGCGAAGAACTGATGTTGAAACGCACGGGAAAACCGCAAATGAAACCGCAAGTAACGGACGGACCGGGAAAAGTAACCAAAGCCTTAGGGATTACTATGATTGATAACGGCGAACCGCTTCAAAATAACCGTATTTGGATTGAAGACCGAAATTTTGACTTGTCGCAAACCGAAATTTTAATTACTCCAAGAATTGGCGTGGAATATGCCGGAACAGATGCACTTTTGCCGTATCGGTTTAAAATGAGGCTGTTTTAAATGTGTAAGTTATATTTTTTAACTTATATTTAATAACCAATGGAAAATAAACATGAAATTTTGAAATTGCACACAGACGGATAAAAATTGGTTAAGTTTTTTAGACTAAATCTTTTTTTAACACGTTTGTCACAACTATTTTCTTAAAAAATCCTATATCTTTGCTAACTTTTTTAAAAATTATATTCTATTAAGTATTTTATTAATAATCAAACTAATATCTGTAATGAAAAAAACTTTAGCAGTTACTATTTTTATCATTTTTATGACACAATTTTTTACTTCACACGCGCAATTCAATGTGAATGCTCAAAATAAAATAGTTCAGGAACTATCTAAAAACAGCAAAATCTCAAAAGAACTTATACAAAGAGGCGTTAATCAAGTAGCGTTATTATGGAATCGGGCAGATGGCTCTGAAAGCGATTTTTATGATTTTTGTATAGAAAATTTTTGCAAAACACCTGAAGAAAAAGAGCACCTTTTTAATCGTTTGGCAAATAATTTTGAATCCATTTTCGGGCATAACAACCGCGTAACGCTCGACCTTCTGCGCCCTACTCATGTGGCAGGTTATGAGCAGTTGCCTATTGATGAACTGTTTGCAACGTATGATGTAAACGCACATTTTTCTGATGATATGTTTGCCAATAAAATAGCTTTCATCGTAGCATTGAATTTTCCCTATTTTACTTTAAATGAGAAAGAAGATAACGGTGTCAAATGGAGCAACTTGCATTGGGGGTATGTTCGGCTGGGCGACTATTTCTATTCGCGGGTGTCGGCAAGTTTGCAACAAAATATTACGGTAGCGGTGGGAAATGCTGACAATTATATTGCCAATTACAATATCCCGATGTGGTTAATTGAAGACAGTCAGGGAAATAAACACTGGTCTATGGGAACCAAACTGATTTCTCACTGGGGCTTGCGAGATGAAATAAAGGCTGCTTATGCCGAGTCTGATGCGGGGCTTGTAAAACAGCATGTCATCTATGGTATTATGAAAGCAATTATAGAGCAATCTATTCCTACTGAAATTTTGGAAGAGAACGGAGATATTTGTTGGCGACCTGTTCAAAACAAAACCTTTCTTTGTGGAGCGGTTGAATTTGGCACTACCCCCGAACCGAACACAAGATATCAACATTTGCTCAACGTGTTTAAAGCAGTAAGCGCCACCGATAAATGTTACACCGGAAAAAGTACTTATATTTCCAGAACTTTTGAAACGGATTTGGAAATGACCCTCACCGATGTGGAAAAACTTTTCATATCTGTACTGTCTTCTCCGCAAGTAAAACAGGTGGCAGAGATTATTGCAAAAAAATTAGGAAGAAAATTGCACCCCTTTGATATTTGGTATGATGGATTTAAAACCAGAAGTTCAATCAATCAGGAGGAGTTGGATCGTGTGGTGCGTGAGAAGTATCCTAATGTAGAGGCATTTCAAAATGATTTGCCCAATATTCTCATCAAATTGGGATTTCCCTCTAAAAAAGCGAATGACATTTGCAAATATATCCAGGTTGACCCGTCGGTGGGTGCAGGGCATGCGTGGGGCGCTGAAATGAAATCGGATAAATCCATGTTGCGCACCCGATTTGTAAACGGAATGGATTACAAAGGATATAATATTGGGACTCACGAGTTTGGACATAATGTAGAACAAACCATCTCGTTGCACGATGTGCCTAACTATTTTTTAAAGGGAGTGCCCAATACCGCATTCACCGAAGCGCTGGCATTTACATTTCAACAAAAAGATTTGTATCTGTTAGATTATGAAAATGATAATGAACTGTTAGAGGATTTGAATACCCTCGACATTTTTTGGGGATGTTATGAAATTATGGGTGTTTCGTTAGTGGATATAAAAGTGTGGCAATGGATGTATCAAAATCAGGATGCGGATGCCACAACTTTGAAAGATGCCGTAATGACCATTGCAAAAGAGGTTTGGAATCAATATTTTGCTTCTGTTTTTGGAATCAAGGATCAAACCATTTTGGCAATCTATTCTCACATGATTGACGCGCCACTCTATTTATCGGCTTATCCAATTGGGCATATTATTGATTTTCAAATTGGTAATTTCCTAAAAAACAAAAATTTGAGTGATGAAGTTTGCCGAATGTATGCGATGGGAAGAGTAACCCCAAAACTTTGGATGGAGCGCGCCGTAGGTAGCCAAATTAATACGAACGAATTGTTGGCAAGTACACAAAATGCTATCGCTAAAATTAATGAAGCAATGAAACTAAAGTTAAAAGTTAAAAAAAATTAGAGCTTTAGAGTTTGCACCCTATGGAAAATGACACGATTATGCAACGATAGTCCTGCAAGGGCGACATCTTGATTACGCCCTTGCAGGGCTCGGGTTTGTTGTCCTGACTTCGACGGTTTTCTAATTTAAGCGCATGATTTCCAGCGATGTAAGTTTTCATATATTCACTACATCTACATTTTGGCGGTCAGTTTGAATGGCACCACGTGCCTTGTTTTGTTCATTACGTCATATATCCTGTTTACATCTTCCGTGGGTTTAGAAGGTACTACATATCTATTGTTATTGGTTATGTCTCTAAGAATACTCTCCTGTACTCTGTAGAGTTCCTCTCTGATTCTTTCAGCCGAAAAACTTTCTTTTGTTTTCTGTTTTATTCTGTATTGTAAAAAACGTATCAGCGTAAATGCCACAAAACAAATGGCAATATGGGCATGAATGCGACTTGCCGTCCAATGGAACACAGGGCGCATTCTTAAATCGTGCTTGCTGATACGAAACGATTCTTCTACCTGCCAAAGTCCATGATATTGTGTAAGAATATCTTCTGCACTCATCGTTTTCTCATCAATATTGGTAAAGATGCCATGCAAACCATCCCACAAGGCTTCTTTTGCCAACTTTGCCTCATCAATGCGCACCTGAACCTCGCCATCTACGGCAATAAATTTTTTGTAACCATAGTTGCTGATCAGGGATTGAGGATTTTTACTTTTTTCAAGTTTTTGCTTTAACTTTTCAATCGCTTTTTCTCTATCTTTACGGTCTTTTTCTGCACGTTTTGTGCTGTGTGTTACGATTAAACGACGATTTTTTGAATATTGATGCGTAGCAATCCGCAATATGTCGTCCTCTTTTTTCAGTTTTTGATAATCCCTGTAACTCAGAATCTTATCCTGCCATGGCTCGGTGAGAGACCTTAAACGTGCCCCAAGTATGTAGTCAAAACCTTCATCTACAATCATATCTATATTCTCTTTGGATAACAACCCGCTATCTGCCACAATAACAGTGCGTTCTACTTGATAGCGGTGTTTGATTCTTTCAATGGCTTGCCTGAAAGTTTTGCCTTCATTCATATTACCAGGAAAAACATCATAACCCACAGGCAACCCCTCATTAGTAACCATTAGGGCTAACAGAATTTGTCCCTGATTAAACTTATGGTCTTTGCTGTAGCCGAAACTGCGGAGTTCATCTTCGGTAAAACTCTCGAAATAAAGCGTTGTACAGTCGTAAAACATCACTTTGATTTCTTCGGTAAAC
>Ga0082212_10006916_pt1 | contig 15126 bp, 11 predicted proteins | sample TergutNt197P3_FD_71548 | JGI IMG/M metagenome (GOLD analysis project Ga0082212, IMG submission 71548) | Neocapritermes taracua P3 segment gut microbial communities from Petit-Saut dam, French Guiana - Nt197 P3 | ecosystem: Host-associated > Arthropoda: Insects > Digestive system > Gut ...
TGCCCCTGTGGAAAGTCTTCCTGATCCAACTGCTGAACATCGCGGGCCTCGGGCCCGTGTTCGGTCCCATTCTGGGCGCGCTGTACGGACCGGCGGCCCTGCTCTGGGTCGTTTTCGGCTGCATTTTCGCCGGCGCGGTGCATGACTATTTTTCCGGCATGATGTCCATCCGCTACAAGGGCAAATCCGTGCCGGACATGGTCGGCGCCAATCTGGGCAGCGTGGCGCGCCAGTTCATGATCTATTTCTCCGTCGTGGTGCTGGTCCTGGTCGGCGTGGTGTTCGTCAACGGTCCCGCAGGCCTTTTGAGCAAGATCAGCGGCATGTCCACCATGTCCTGGGTGGTGGTCATCTTCATCTATTACTTCCTGGCCACCATTATGCCCATTGACGTGATCATCGGGCGCATCTACCCCCTCTTCGGGGCCATTCTGCTGTTCATGGCCATGTCCCTGCCGGTCATGATGTTCGCCAAGGGATACAACGTGCTGCCCAACCTTGACTTTGCGACCAACACCCATACTTCGCTGCCGATGTGGCCCATGATGTTCATCACCATCGCCTGCGGCGCGATCTCCGGCTTCCATTCCACGCAGTCGCCCATGATGGCCCGCTGCATAGGCAACGAAAAACTGGGCCGCAAGGCATTCTACGGCGCGATGATCGCCGAGGGCGTCATCGGCCTGATCTGGGTCACCGTGGGACTGTCCTTCTACGAAGGCGCCGAAGGCCTGCGCAAGGCTCTGGGCCCCTCGGGCAACGCGGCCCTGGTCGTATCCGAAGCGTGCAATACCCTGCTCGGCGCCGGTTTCGGCGGCACCCTCGCCATCCTCGGCGTGGTGGTTCTGCCCATCACCTCGGGCGACACGGCCTTCCGCAGCGCGCGCCTGACCATTGCCGACCTCTTCAAGCTGCCCCAGCAGGCGGTGCTCCCCCGCCTGATGATCGCGGTGCCGCTCTTCGTCATCGGCGGCGTACTCTCGCAGGTCAACTTCGGGGTCATCTGGCGCTACTTCGGCTGGGCCAACCAGACCCTGGCCATGTTCATCCTCTGGACAGCGGCCGTCTACCTGGCCAAGCGGGCCAAGTTCCACTGGATCTGCTCCATCCCGGCCGCGTTCATGACGGCCGTGACCGTCTCCTACCTGTGCTTCGACAAGATCGGCTTCGGCCTGCCCTATCAGGTGTCGAACTACATCGGCATCGGCACGGCCGTCGCCTGCCTTGCCTTCTTCCTGGTCAGGGGCAGCGCTCCGAGCCCCGTGCCTCTTGAAGACTAAACGCGCCGCATAACAAACGACACGTCCGGCGGTCCCTCGGGACCGCCGGACGCCTGCTGTCTGCCCGGTGCGCTGCGGATTTTTGAGGAATAGCTCTACGCGAACTTGACCAGTTCAAAGAGCTTGTGGCGCGGCGTCACGCTGATGTGGTAATACTGGTTCTGCGGGATGTAGATATAGGGAACATCCTCGTTGCGCTGGTTCAGAAAAAGCGACAGTATGGTGCGATTGATGGCCTGGTGCCCCACGATGAGCAGGGTTTCATCCCCGGCCAGAAACAGCGCGCGCGCAAGACCGCGCCGCACGCGTTCTTTCAAATCCGCGTAGCTTTCCCCGCCCGGATAGGTATACCCGTACTTGTCCGCGGACCTTGCGCTTGCTATCTCCGGCCTGTCGCGGCGGATGTCTTCATAGCGCATGCCTTCGCATTCTCCGGCAAAAATTTCGTCGAATTCCGGCATGCCCAGCGTGGCCGTATCCGGGCGTTCCGCAAGCAGGGGCGCGGCGAACTGGTGCGAACGCAGGCGGGTGGAGGTGAAGACAAAGGGCAGATCCTTGCCGTGAAGATGCCCTGCCAGGAATTGGGCCTGGCTGATCCCCCTGGGGGTAAGGGGGGGATCGCCGCCGACGCGTCCTTCCAGGTTGAACGCGGTTTGTCCGTGCCGGACCAGGTACAGGCAGCGCACCCAACTGGAGACGACGCTCTCGCGTATGGCCGGGTAATAGGGGGAATGATCGCAGGGCTGCTCCTCAATGACGCGGTTGGTCACCGCGTCAACGCGCATCCAGTACCGCTCCTCGCCCACCGGGCTGTAGATGCTCTCGTAATACCGGATACGGGATAGAAAGCTCTTCAGCGCGTCTTCCTGGGCATAGGAGGCGTATTCGGGCAGATGCGTCTTGCGGAGAATGCAGGCGTCAAGCAGCAGCGGATCTTCGTTAACGCATTCAAGAAACAGCACGGGATACTCGGCGCAATACTCCTCGATCCGGCGGCGGCGGCTGCCGCTGGCGTTGGTGGCGTCCATGATCGCCACCTCGCCTCTTCCGGCCAGGTACTCCCTGGCCAGCTCCATATTGCGGTGGGCAATGCTTTCGCGCGCCAGCAGGCCGAACGAGTTCAGGGGATTATAGAATTCGGCTTCGGCGGATTCCGTGCCCAGCATGGAGCGGCGCAAATCGCCGTTATTGAAGATGGCGGCCTCAATGCCCTCTTCCACCAGGCATTCCTTGATGCGCCGGGCCAGTGTGGACTTGCCCCGCGCCGGAAGACCGACCATGACCACAACCAGCTTGCGCATGGCAATCACCGACCTGTGCTATGCCGTTACCGTAAGCCGCAGGAAACGTTTTTTGCCCAGTTTCACCATGTATTCGCCGGGTGTTAAGGGCGTTTGGGCATCCTCGCAACGAACGGAATCAATGCTGAGCGCGCCTTCCCTGATCAGGCGGCGGGCCTCGCCGCGGGATTTCACGAGCCCGGCCGCTTCCAGAAACACGGGGGGAGTGCTGGCTTCGCCGCTTGGGCACACATGGGCCCGTGCGTCATCCGGCGTCGCGCCGCCGGCGAAGACGGCGTTGAAGCCCTGCCTTGCCTCATGCGCGCATCGTTCGTCGTGATAGCGGCCGACCATTTCAAAGGCCAGCTCCTCCTTGGCCGTCTTGGGGTGCAGGCGGCCCTGCTCCACGTCGGCCTTGATCACGGCGATTTCGTCCAGGGTTTTGGCGGAAAGCAGTTCGTAATAGCGCCACATGAGCGTATCGGAGATGGACATGAGCTTGCCGAAAATTTCTGCGGGCGGCTCGTCAATGCCGATGTAGTTGCCGTAGGATTTCGACATCTTGCGCACACCGTCACAGCCTTCGAGCAGGGGCATGGTCAGAATGCACTGCGCCTCCATGCCGTATTGCACTTGCAGCGCGCGCCCGACAAGCAGATTGAACTTTTGGTCCGTGCCGCCCATTTCCACATCAGCCTGCAAGGCCACGGAATCATAGCCCTGGCAAAGCGGGTACAGGAGTTCGTGGATGGAGATGGGCAGCTTTTCCTGGAAGCGCTTGGAAAAGTCGTCGCGTTCCATGATCCGGGCCACCGTGTAGCGCGAAGCCAGGCGGATGACGTCGGCGAAGCTCATGGCGTCGAGCCAGCGCGAGTTAAAGTCTACCAGCGTTTTTTCCGGGTCAAGGATTTTGAAGACCTGGCGCTTGTAGGTTTCGGCGTTGGCGAGCACCTGTTCCCGGCTGAGGGGCGGACGGGTTTCGCTGCGCCCGGTGGGATCGCCTATGAGCCCGGTAAAATCCCCGATAAGGAAAATGATGGTATGGCCCAGTTCCTGAAAATGACGCATCTTGTGCATGACTACGGTATGGCCGAGATGCAGATCGGGCGCCGTGGGATCAAAGCCTACCTTGACGCGCAAGGGCGTGTTGCGGGCCAGTTTTTTGCGCAGTTCCGCTTCGTCAATCACTTCGGCGCAACCGCGCTTGATGTATTCGATGTGCCGGTCAAGGGAAGTCATGATCACCTGCGTGGCTTACAGCGCGGAAGGGGGTGCGCCGCGTTGTGCAAGCCAGTAATACGACAGACGCGGCCTGGTGGCAAGTTCGATTGACCGGGCATGTCTTTCGGGATAGGTAGGATCGTCATCAGTTCAGGGAGTCGCTTGCGGGAGGAAGCAATGGCGCAGGAGCAGGAAAAATGCGTGGGAGTTCTTGGCGGCATGGGGCCGGACGCGACGGTGGATTTCATGACCCGGCTTATCCGCCTGGTTGACGCGAAGGAAGACGGCGATCACATCCGTTGCATTGTGGACAACAATCCCAAGGTTCCGTCGCGCATCAAGGCGCTGTTTGAGGGCGGCAAGGAAGACCCCGCTCCCTGCCTGATGGACATGGCCCGCCGCCTGGAGGCCTGGGGCGCGGATTTTCTCGTCATGCCCTGCAATACCGCCCACCATTACCTCAAGCAGATACAAAGCGCCGTGCGCATCCCCGCGCTGGACATGATCGGGATCGCGGCCAGCGCCGCACGGCAAAAATTCCCGCACCTGCGCAAGGCGGGCATACTGGCTACCAGCGCCACGGTGCGGGTGAAGCTGTACGAAAAAGCCTTTAGCGAACTCGGCATTGCGACGCTGTATCCCGACGAGCCGGATCAAGCCGCGCTGCTTGCGCTCATCAAGAGCATCAAGGCCGGGCACAGCGGGGAGGCCCAGCGTGACGCCCTGGTCGCGGCCAGCAGGCGCATCCTGAAACAGGGCGCGCAGGCGCTGGTGCTTGCCTGTACCGAACTGAGCGTGATCGCCCCGCACGAGGGCGAGTTGCCTTGTGTGGACGCCTCGCAGGCCCTGGCGGAGGAGACCTTCGCCATAGTCAAGCAGGGCAAGGAGATCCCCTATCCCCGCGCGGCCAGTTTGCCGTAAGCGGCCACGCCCCTGCCGGCGCCGGCAGGGGGCATTGCCTGGGATACGGGCGCATTTTCGGTCGCTGCCTGGGCCGGTTCCATGGTCATCGTCTGGTAGGCGGCCTGGGCCTGCAAGCGGCCCATGGCGGCCGGAGGCGCGGGCGCGTTCTGGTTCATAATGGGAACATTGCGCTTTGCCAGGCTGTTTTCCTGCGGGTTCTGCCGCGCGCTGATCTGGGCGGCGGCGGCCTGGGCTTCCGGCGTGTTGACGATCTGGGCGTACGCGCCGCGCAGCCCCGAAAGAATGCCCACCACGCTGTCCAACTGCTGCACATCCAGCCTGGCATTTGCCTGCAACAGCCTGGTTGTGCACAAAAAATACAAATTGTTCAGGTTTTCCGCCAGGGTGCCGCCGCGTTCCATGTTCAGGGAAGAGGCGAGTTCATTGACGATGTCAATGGCCTTGGAAATGAGCACACCCTTGCCGGCCATGTCGCGCTCCAGCATCTTTTCCCTGGCCTGGGCCAGAAATTTCAGAGCGCCGTCATAGAGCATGAGCAAGAGCTGCCCCTGGTCGGTGGTGGCGATGTGGGTGCTGAAATACGCCTGGGCTCCCTTTTGCATATCGTCTTCTCCTGGGCTTGGCTATGGGGCAAGCTTGGCTATTTCGCTTTCCAGCCGCTGCTGGTTGGCGGTGTACTGGGCAAGCAGGCTGTCCAGGCGCGAAAAGGCAAGCTTTTGCGCCCGTTCCCAGTTGACAAGGCGCGTCTGCTCGCGCTCGATCTTCTTGTCAATATTTGCCATGATATTCGCATAATTGCGCTTGAGCACTTCCAGGGCGCCGCCTGTGTGGTTGATGCTGTCATAGCTCCGTGTTTCCGCAGTAAAAAAGTCCTCCATTTCACGGACTTTTCCCTGCTTGATGGAAACCTTGCCGGAATGGGCGCCTTCATTGAGGTTGTCGATCTGGATGGCCAAACCGGCGGAAGGCCCGCTTGCGGAAGTAAACCAATAGCCTTCCATGCTGCTGTCCCGGACCGCCTTTTTACCGTCAATGTACACGTCAATGATGGGCACGCTGGGCGCCGCCGGGTCGTAGCTGACCGTATAGCTCACGGAATAGGTGCCGGCCTTGGTGCCGCCCTTGATGTGCGAAGCGTAGCGAAAATCCGCCGAACTGCTGCTGCCTTCGTCATCGCAGGCGAAGAAGTCGAGCAGGGCGTCGAGGTTGTTGGTCAGCGCCGCGTCAAAGGCTCGCGCATCCATGTCCTGCATGCCGCTGGTCGCGCTGGCCGGAGCGATGACAAGCAGGCCGTAGTTGGGATCGTCCTTGTCGCTGACGGTTTTGATGCCGATTTGAGAAAGCGAGGAAATGAGGTCGCCGCTGAACAAGTCGTTGCCCAGAATTTTTTGAAAGCCCGGTGGCATGCCGGCGGCCAACTCCTTCATGCGCGAATTGAGCAACTGCACGCCGTAGTTGCCTGTCAGCAGCGATCCGGCTTGATTGGAGGAGGTATTTTTGTCATCCTTTTTCGCCACCGAAAAATTGTAACCCGAGGTGCTGTCGTCCACCTTGGAAAGTTCCCTGATGGCCATCCGTACGCCATTCACGGCGTCCAGAAAGTTCTGGATGTTCTGCTGCACCGAATCCGTATCCGTGGCTATGGAGAACTGCACCTTGCCGAGGTCGTAGACGGTGATGGTCACGCCGTCGAGGACATTGCTTATGATGTTGGAAGTGGATTCAAGTTCTTCAGGCCAGTTATCAAGCTTGAACTTCGCATTCTGGGGATCCTGCACCACCCAGCCGTCGAAGATGAAGCCGCCTGACAGGTGGTTGGTGGAGAGGGAGACGGCGTCCTCGCCTGCAACCGGCGTAACGGTCAAACCGTTCACAGCCTGGGCGCTTGAGCCGTTGACGCCCGCGCCGTGGGCCGAGGCGGCTCCGGCGATTTGTATCGCATACTTGCCGCTGGCATTTTTCACCAGAAAGGCCACGTCGTCCGACCCGGAATATTGCGCCTGGTACGCCGCGTTGACGGCGTTGACCAGGTCCTCGGCCGTGCTGACGCCGGGAAAGACGTCAACCGTAAAATCATCCCCCTCAATGGAGAAGCTGAAGTTCACAGCGCTGCTGCCGGCCAGGGAAGCGCCGCCCTGCCCCTCAAAGGCGCTGGCGCCGTCTATACGCAAGGCATAGCCTCCGTCAACGGCTTCGGCCCTGGCTATCTGCCCGAAACCTGCGGCATTGATCTCGTCAACCAGTTCCTGCAGCGAGGTAGACCCAGTGACCGAGATGCTCTGCGTCGTCCCGTTGACGGTGATATCGAACTGCCCCGCCCCGCTATGGATGGGGTCAGACGGGTCGGCGACGCTGCCCGCGCTTTTCCATATGCTGCTCTGCGTGCTGATGGCTTCATGCTGATCGTAATATTTCGCGCTCGTCCAGTACGAGGCGCCGATGGTTCCCGCCGTGGCCGGCCCTTTGGCCGAGGTCGCTCCCGTGATGACCAGCCTGCCTTCGTCATCCAGCTTCGCGGTATCCGGGCCGGATGCGGCATTGATGAGGTCTATCAGATCGTCAACCGTGGTAGTGTTGTTGATGGCGATGGTCTGCTCCGAACCGCCGTAGCCTACCGTGTATTTGAATTCGCCCGCACCTACGCCCGAAGCCCAGAGCGCATCGCCTCCGGCATAGGATTGGGAACTCCGCCAGGCCGGATCGCTGATGAAGTTCAAACCGGGCGCCGGCGTAATATCCAAGGTGGCGTCCGCCCCGGAGTCCTTGCCCTGGATTTGCAGCCTGTACGTGGAGCCGGACTGCACTATGCTTGCGCGTATGCCCTTATTCTGCGGATCGTTGTTGATCATGTTGACAAAGGACTCAAGACCGGTATTGGCCGCTATTTGCAGCGTGCGCGTCTCGCCCTTGTAGGTGTAGGTAAATTCCGTATTCTGCGTGGCGATGCTGGAGGTTCTTTTCTCAAACTCCGTGCCGCAGCTCCAAATGGCGTTGCTGGCAAGCTGGGTCACCTCAATGGAATGGGCGCCGTCCAGGGCCTTGCCCGTGGCGCTGATGGAAGCGACTGTCGGCTTCGAGCTGGTGGCGATCTTGGCGACGAACTTGTCCCGCGAGTTGATCTGGGACAGGGCGGATTTCGCGTCGCGCATGCTTTGCAGCACGATTTCGAAGGCTTCGGCGCGGGCCTGCCAGTCCGCCTTCCATATCTGCATGCGCTGCATGGGGATGGATTCGAGCTTTTTCAGTTGCTCGATGATCGACCCGAAGTCCGTGCCGCTGCCCAGACCCTGAAAGGTGATGGAACCTGAAAGATACTCCGCCATATTCCACTCCGGGAGTTTTTTGCCTGTTTTTTCGGCTACGCCGAGGCCTGCAAGCTTAGTGCCAGATTGAACGGCACAAGCCCCGTGCGCAACGCTCCGCACCACGTTCTATCGGCGGATTTCCGGAAAACTTAGGGCAAGCGCACTATGCAATGGCCCTGAAATCACGTATGTGAACAAAGTATGGGCGCACCCAAAATTGTTCTTGCCACCCGCAATCCCGGAAAAATCCGCGAGCTTGCCGACGGCCTGCACGCGTTCGGCCTTAAGGTGCTTGGCCTGGACGCCTTTCCCGCTATGGCGGATGTGGAGGAAAACGGCGCAAGCTTTGAGGAAAATTCCCTCCTCAAGGCCTGCGCCGTGGCCAGGTTTACAGGCTTGCCCGCGGTAGCCGACGATTCCGGCCTTGAGGTGGACGCCCTGGGCGGCGCGCCGGGCATATATTCCGCCCGGTACAGCGACATGCGGCCCCTGCCGCCGGAGGCGGAAAATCCCGCTCTCAGCCGGGATGAGCGCAACAACCTGGTGTTGCTGCGCGAACTTGCCGCCGTGCCCGATGCGGGACGCACGGGCCGCTTTGTGTGCGCCATGAGCGCCTGCAAGCCGGGCGGGATCAGCATTACCCTGCGGGAGACATGGGAAGGGCGCATCGCGCGCGCGCCGAGGGGCACGAACGGCTTCGGCTATGACCCGCTGTTTTTTGACCCGGAAGCGGGGCGCACGGCGGCGGAACTCGGCCCGGAAGAAAAAAACGCGCGCAGCCACAGGGGCAAGGCGCTCGGACAGCTCCTCGCCCTGTGGCCGAAATTTTATGGATAACGCCGAGGCAGTCGCAAGACTGTATAACAGAAAATACTGTATAACTGTATGCAAGGAATAGCGTAAAGATGGCAAAACTCCCTGTCATGATCAACGGCTTCGGCAATGTAGGCAAAAACGTTCTACAAGCCCTGGAAACAAGCCCGGACATGCAATGCATCGGCGTGCTGCGCCAGGCCCGCAGTCTGGGCACGCGGGCGCGCGACATGCGTGGCGTGCCGGAATTTTCCGACCTGGACGATCTCGTCCGAACGGTGGGCAAACCCGTGGTGGGCATCCTCTGCGGTCCCTCGCGCAAGGTGCCGGAGGACGCAGCAGCTTTTCTTGCCGCCGGTTTGCACACCGTGGACAGCTTCGACATCCACTCCGAAATCCCCGCACTGGTGCGCGATTTAGATGCGGCAGCCAAGGCCTCGGGCAAGGCGGCCGTCACGGCGGCGGGCTGGGACCCCGGCACGGACTCCGTGCTGCGCGCGCTTTTGGAGGCCATGGCGCCCGTGGGCACAACCTTCACCAACTTCGGACGCGGCCGTTCCATGGGGCATTCCGTGGCGGCGCGCGCCGTGGCCGGCGTCGCTGACGCCGTGTCCATCACCATCCCCACGGGCGGGGGACGGCATTCGCGCCTGGTGTACGTCTTGCCGGCGCAGGGCGCTTCGCAGGACGCGATTCGCAAAGAGCTCGCGGCGGATCCGTACTTCAGCTCGGATCCGCTGGAAATACGCTTCGTCCGCGCGCAAGAGGAACTCCACGCCGTTGCGGACGATTCCCACGGCGTGCTCATGGAACGCACGGGCGCTTCGGGCTTCAGCTCCAACCAGCAGTTCCGCTTCGACATGCGCATTGACAACCCGGCCCTGACAGGACAGGTGCTCGTCGCGGCGGCACGGGCAGCCGCCCGCATGGCGCCCGGCTGCTACACATTGATTGACATTCCGCCCGTTGCGCTGCTGCCGGGTGAACGCATGGAGCATGTGGCGCGGCTTGTATAGCCGCTTACGAGAAGAGTCCCGGCGGCTGCCTCCATATTACCCGGCATTTTGCCCAAAACGGGTAAAATGGTTACGCCCCCTGTGCGTTTTTTCGCGCATGCGAAAACATATGTCCTATATATCCGGCGACTTACGCATGCGATGCCGTGCGGCATGCAAGTTGCTCATTGTAGGTCAAGCTGTTTCAGCTACACAAAAAAAGGAGCTGTATATGAAGACCTTTCGTTTTGTATGTCTCGCACTGGCTTTGTCTCTTGCGCTCGGGGCGTCAACTTTCGCCCTGGCCGCGGAATCCGGCAACGTCCCCGAACAGCCGCAAAAAGCTGTGGGAATGAACAAGTACGCTCATCTGACCCCTGAAAAGCAGGCCATCGCCAAAAAACTGCACGCCGATTTCCGGCAGGACACGAAAAACCCGCGTAAGGAACTTGCCGCCAAAGAAGAAGATCTGCGTGCCCTGATGGCCGCCCCAACGCTTGATGAAAGCAAGATCCGAACTCTGGCCAAGGAAATCGCCGATCTGCGCGCCGTGATCTATCTTGCGAAGATTGACATGCGGGTCAAGCTTGCCAAGGAAGGCATCTCCTTCGGAGATGGCGAAAGGCGGGGTCGAGGCGACGGCTTTGGCAAGGGCAAAGGGAGACACAGGGACGGCGCCAATTAGGGAAACGCTGGATTATTGAGCCTTGAGGAGCTAAAAAAGACCGCGGGTGTTCCACCTGCGGTCTTTCAGTTTCCTGCCGGCATTACTTCAACCCCTCCAGCTTATATCCGCCGCCGTCGGGCCGCACCAAGCCGATGCCTGGGAAAGGCAGGTGCGCGCCCGCGATGGGCGTCTTGTCCTCCGCAAGCTGCTTGAACATGCGCAGGCGCATTTCCTTGGCCTTGGGCTGGTCAACGTCAAAATCCACCGTGATGTCCGGGCGGGGCATCTGCAAGGCCGCGCCATGCAGGAGGTCGCCGACAAAGAGCAGTTTTCTGCCCTGGGAGGCGAGCAAAAAGCCCGCATGCCCCGGCGTGTGCCCGGCAAGGTCCACGCTGGCGATGCCAGGGGCGAGTTCCTCGCCCGGCGTAAAGAAGACCAGCAGCTTGTCCTGTTCGAGCACGCGCAGCACTTCCCGAACCAGCGGGAACAGCCCGCGCCTGCCTTCCGGGGCCTGGCGCATGGCCTCCTCGTTCATCCAATAGTCGTACTCGGCCCTGGCGACATACACCTTCGCCCTGGGGAAGGCGGGCTTGCCGTCCCGGACCAGGCCCCCGATGTGGTCGCCGTGCAGGTGGGTGATAAATATTTTGCCGATCGCCGCCGGGGCGGTTTTGGCGTCCTTCAGACATTGAGGCAGACTCCCGTTTCTGCCGGGGCGCAGCGTGCCGGTGCCGGTATCCACCAAAAAGCGATCCTTGCCGCGCTTGATCAGATACACCATGAAGGTGCCGGGTAAAGTCGACAGCCCACCCGCCGCCTGTTGCATGGCAGCCTCGTCAGCGCCTTTGAACAGGTTGATCGCAAAGCTATGCACGCCGTCCTGCAGCGGAACGACGGTAAAATCCCCCACGGAGACTGCTTTGCCGGCCGTTGGCTGCGGCGCGGGCGTTACGGCGTGGGCCGTCGCGGCAAAAATGACCATACACATAAGGCCCAAAAGATAGCGCAGCATAGGCATGACTCAACTCCCTGTTCAGTTTTTCTCTTCCGTAGTCTCTCCAAGCACAAAACGGCAGCCCTTGTTCGGGCAGCCCACATGTTTGCCCTTGACCCTGGTAGTTTTTTCCACCAGGACGGGCGAGGCGCAGACCGGGCAAACACCCGGCACGGGCCAGTCCCAGAGGGCAAAATCACAGGCCGGGTAACGGTTGCAGGAATAGAAGATTTTTCCCTTTTTCGAACTTTTTTCCACCAGTTGGCCGTCGCAGCCTGCACGGGGGCAGGGTACGCCGGTGCCGAAGGGCGCGGCATGCTCGCACTTGGGGTAGTTGGCGCAGGCGATGAAGCGGCTGCCGGTACGGGCCTTTTTTATCACCAGGTCGCCCCGGCATTGGGGGCACACGCCCACGACCTCGAACACGGGTTTGATTTTTTCTTCGAGTTGCAGCGCGCCTTTTTCATCCCGGCTGAAGTTGCTGGTAAAGCGGCAGTCCGGGTAGGCGGTGCAGGCCAGGAAGGAACCCGCCTTGCCGAACTTGATCACCGTGGGCTTGCCGCAGGCGGGACAGGCCATATCCGTGGGGAGCCCGCCCTTGACGGCGGTCATGGACTTGGCGGCTGCCGCGAGGGTGGGGCCGAAATCCCGTGAGAAGGCGGTCAGCAGGTCCACCCAGTTCACGCCGCCTTCGGCGACCTGGTCGAGCTTCGTTTCCATCTCCGCCGTAAACCCGACATCCATCAGGCGCGCAAAGTGCGTACGCAACTGTTCGCACACCACGCCGCCCAGGTCGGTGGGCGCAAGCTGTTTTTCCTCCATGCGCGCGTAATCGCGCTCAAGCAGGGTGGAAATGATGCTGGCGTAGGTGGAGGGACGGCCAATGCCCCGCTCCTCCAGTTCCTTGACCAGGGCGGCTTCGGAATACCGCGGGGGCGGCTGGGTGAATTTTTGTTCCTTGTCGAGTCGTTTCAGATCCAGCACCTCGCCCTTCTTCAGTGCAGGAAGTTCCACGGCGTCCCCATCCTTGTCCGCGTCCGGATCCGGGCTTTCCTTTTTGCCGGATTGCGGATACGCGGCCAACCAGCCGGGAAAAAGCAGGCGTTCGCCCCTGGCGCGCCACTGGCTGGGGCCGCAGTCCACGAGTACCGTGGTGTCGTGAAAACGCGCCCCGGCCATCTGCGAGGCCATAAAACGCGACCAGATAAGGCGGTAGAGTTGATACTGTTCAGGCGATAGCTGGCTCTTCAGGGAGTCCGGCGTCAGGCTGACGTCCACCGGGCGGACGGCTTCGTGGGCGTCCTGCGCGCCGCCCCTGGATTTATACAAGCGCGGCGTGTCGGGCAGGTAGTCTTTGCCCCAGGACTGCTCGATAAAATCCTTGGCGGCAGCCCTGGCTTCGTCGGCGATGCGGAAGGAGTCGGTACGCATGTAGGTGATGAGCGCCGTGGTGCCGAGCGCATCCAGGTCAACGCCCTCATAGAGGCGCTGGGCGATGGTCATGGTGCGCTTGGAGCTGTAGCCCAGACGCTGGTTGGCGGCCTGTTGCAGCGACGAGGTGATGTAGGGCGGCGCGGGCGCCTTGACGCGCTCCTTTTCCTGCACCTCGGAAACCACGAAGGGCTGCCCGCGAATGGCGCGTTCCAGGGCTTCGGCGGCGGCGGCGTCCGGAATGCGGGCTTTTCTGCCTTCCACCTTGTGCAAATCAGCCTTGAAGGACGGCGGCGACGCGCCCGCAAGCACAGCCTTGAACAGCCAGTATTCTTCCGGCGTAAAGGCCCGGCGCGCTTCCTCGCGTTCCACGACGATGCGCAGGGCCACGGACTGCACGCGCCCGGCGGAGATGCCGCGCTTGATGGTTTTCCAGAGCAGTGGAGAGATTTTATAGCCCACCAGCCGGTCAAGCACGCGCCGGGCCTGCTGGGCGTCAAACAGGTTTGCGTTGAGCGCGCGGGGATGGCGGAGCGCCTCGCGCACGGCCCTGGCGGTGATTTCGTTGAACTGGATGCGCTTGATGTCTTGCGCCTTGTCGCGGATAAGCTCCGCCACGTGCCAGGCAATGGCTTCTCCTTCGCGATCCGGGTCGGGCGCGAGATACACGACATCCGCCTTGGCGGCAGCCGTGCGCAGGCCGCTGACCACCTTTTCCTTGCCCTGGATGACCTGGTAGCTGGGCGTGAAGCCGCCGGCCTCGTCCACGCCGAGTTCGTTTTTGGGCAGATCGCGGATATGGCCCACGCTTGCCTGCACCATGTATTTATCGCCCAGGAACTTTTTGATGGTTTTTACCTTGGCGGGCGATTCCACGATAATAAGTTCTTTGCCCATTGCGACTCCGCCGTCATTTCATGTTCCGCACCCGTTTTTCAAACTGCCTGCCATTCCATTCGTAGCGTACCTCGTTATCCACCGGCACATGCGCCCTGCCCTGCCTGTTCCAGAACACGGCCTGGGCTTCCAAGCCCTGTCCGTCAAGGCAAAAAAGGATGGAAGCCTGCACATCCTTCGGCATTCTGTTGCCCTTGGCGAAAAAATCCGTCACCGGCGGCTCCGGCGGACTGTCGACGGGCGCGAACTGCCCCCTGTCCATGCGCCAGAGTTCCAGCGTGCAGATATCCTCGCTTCTGGAGCCGGTCAACGCCAGCGTGCCGCCGCCGTCCTCGCGGTAGGCATGCAAAAACACCCGCGTATCGCCGAAGGGCAGGGAAACCAGTTCCAGGCTGTCCCTGCTGTCCGGCAGCAGAATCCAATACTCGCTTTTGCCGTAATCGAGCAGGCGCTCTTTTTCATCTTCGTCGAGGCCTTCCAGCGTGTTCTCAAAAATCGTGGCGGGCAGCAGCCGGAATATCTCCAACGCGGCGACAGGCTCGGCCGCGCGGGCGGGCGCTGCCCGTTCAGCAGCAAAGCCCGCAACAGCAAAAAAAGCAAGAAAAAACGACACAAAAACAACACGGGCACGCATGGCTGGCTCCTGTTCTTGAGGAGAAGGATGATTTATGCCCCACAGCATTTCTTGTACTTTTTGCCGCTCCCGCAGGGACAGGGCTCGTTGCGACCGGGCTTTGGCTCGGCGCGCGCGGCAGGGGCAGGGGCGCCGGCCGCAACGCCGCCGCCGGAGTACGAATGCCCGGCGGCGTCCTTGTGCGTAAAATCGTCCTGCTCGGTTTCCTCGCGCCTGACGCGAATACGGGTAAGCGCTTTAAACGATCCCTCGCGTATACGGTAGAGCAGGTCGCGAAACAGCTCAAAGCCCTCGCGCTTGTATTCCAGCTTGGGGTCTTTCTGGCCGTAGCCGCGCAGGCCGATGCCGTCGCGCAGGTGATCCATGTTGCGCAGATGTTCCTTCCAGCCGCGATCCAGTTCCTCAAGCAGAAAATAGCGCAGGATGTCCTTGTAGATGTCGCCGGCCTCGTGCCTGAGTTCCACAAAGATCCGCAAAACAAGCTCACGCGCCTCAGCCCGCGCAGGCAGGCGCGCGCCTTCGCGCAGCGCGCCGTCCGGGGTGAGGGCCAGCACGCGATCTATGGTAAAGACGTCACGCAGGCGGGCCAGGGTCAGGTCTTCGGCGTCGGCGCGGCCGTCCTCCGGAGCGTTTTCCAGCGGGGCATACATCTCCTCAAGCACATCGTCGAGAAATTCCTCGGCCA
>Ga0082212_10006917_pt1 | contig 15123 bp, 14 predicted proteins | sample TergutNt197P3_FD_71548 | JGI IMG/M metagenome (GOLD analysis project Ga0082212, IMG submission 71548) | Neocapritermes taracua P3 segment gut microbial communities from Petit-Saut dam, French Guiana - Nt197 P3 | ecosystem: Host-associated > Arthropoda: Insects > Digestive system > Gut ...
TGTGTTCTTTGTTGACAACTACCCGCTTACTTCCTCGGGCAAAATTCAGAAATATCTGCTGCGGGAGCAGGGTGCGAAAATGGTCGCAGAACGGGCGACATAGCCGCCGTTCAAAAAGGTGACTGTCACCGCATTGATTTTATCGGCGGGGCGTTGTAATATACCCCTGCCCCTGCCAGGAACCGTGCGGGCGGGCGCCGCCCAACCCTGCCAGGTCCGGAAGGAAGCAACAGTAAGCGGATGCACGCTGCGCCGCGGCACTCCTGGCGGGGCATTAAATTCACTGTTACTTGTTAATTGATAATTGCTCATGTATACTAAAGCCATGTCAGACAGCCCGGGCTATGAAGTAACCGCGACAAAACGCCGCCCCAAAACCTTTGACGAACTTGCGGGACAGGAATTTGTCGTCTCCACCCTGAAAAATTCCCTAAAAAGCGGGAGCATAGCCCACGCCTACCTGTTTTCCGGGCCAAGGGGCTGCGGTAAAACCAGCGCCGCCCGCATACTTGCCCGCGCGCTGAACTGCGATTCACCGCAAGGCGAAAAAGGCCCGGTGGAAAATCCCTGCGGCGTCTGCGACAACTGTAGGTCGATTGCGGCGGGCGCCAGCATGGACGTTATCGAAATTGACGGCGCTTCCAACACTTCCGTCAACGATGTTCGCCAGATCAAGGACGAGGTGCTTTTTCCCCCGCAGACAGGCCGCTACAAGGTATACATCATCGACGAAGTGCATATGCTCAGTAACAGCGCCTTCAATGCCCTCCTGAAAACCATCGAAGAGCCGCCGCCCTACATCATCTTCATTTTTGCAACAACAGAACTGCACAAGGTTCCCGCGACAATAAAAAGCCGCTGCCAGCAGTTTGGTTTCCGGCTTATCCCCATCGAGACGATTCAGGAAATATTGAAAAAAATCTGCGGCGAGATGGGAATTGAAGCCGAAGACAACGCCCTGTTCTGGATCGCACGGGAATCCACCGGCAGTCTGCGGGATGCCTTTACCCTGTTTGATCAGGTGGCGTCATTTTCCGGCGGCCATATACGCGAAAGTCTAATCCGCGAAAAACTCGGCCTTGCCGGGCTGGAAAAAATCAACTCCCTTGCCGAAGCATGTGCCGCCGCCGATGCGCCCGCAGCATTCTCCCTAATTGATGCAATTCTTGCATCGGGCGTTGCCATAGAACAGCTTATCGTTGATCTTGCAGGCTTTTACCGCAGCCTTCTGCTTATCAAAAACGGCATAAGCCGAGAATCCCTGTTGGGTTACTCAAGGGATCAGTTTTCCGAAAAAGCACTGCAAGCCCTTGATTCGATTCGGCTGGAACAGGCGCTTGAAATTCTTCTTGCCTGTTACCGCGATATACGGTATTCGGTGTCGCCCCGTTTTGAACTGGAAACGGCGGTTTCAAAACTTGCATGGTTAAGCCGGTGGGTTTCTCCCATTGAGCTTAAAGAAGCCCTGGACGGGGCGCGGCAAGTCCTTGGTACCCATGCCGGCTCTGCCGCTGCGGCAACAGCGACAACAGCAGTGGCAGGCGAATCAAAGCCCCGGCAGGAAGCGCAGCCGCACAGAACCGTTCAGCACAAAAACGCTGAGGAACAGGCAATTGCCGACGAATGCCGGCGGATACTCACTGCAGATAACCGGCCAGCACAAACAACTGAAGACGACGATGAACCTGTCTGGAGCGGAATTTTGAGAAACAAAAATATCGAAACTCCGCAATCAAATAATACATTGCCAGGCAATGTATTGCCCGGTGACGAGTCACAAGGTGACGAGTCACAAGGTGATGAGTCACAAGGTGATGAGTCACAAGGTGATGAATCACCCGTTGACCGTGTGCTCAGGCTGATCCCCGGAACTTTGATAGATGATTGAGGCAGTATGAACATTAACCCTTTGGACATTTTGGCAAACGCCCAGAAGCTGCAGGAACACATGGGCGCGTTTCAGGAAAAACTGACGGCGTTAAGCGCCACGGGTTCCGCCGGCGGCGGCATGGTGGAAATCGATCTTAACGGCAAATTTGAGGTAACGGCCGTACGGATTGCGCCGGAAGCCGTCGAGGACGGCGACATACAGATGCTTCAGGACATGGTAATGGCGGCGTTTTCCGGCGGCGTTGGCAAAATACAGGAAGCAATTAAAAGTGAAATGAGCGCCATGACCGGCGGGTTAAACATTCCGGGGCTTTCCGGCTTTATGGGTACTTAGCAATGATCCCCAACGCCATTGACAGGCTCGTCGCGCTGCTTGCAAAACTTCCCGGTGTGGGGAAAAAGAGCGCATCCAGAATGGCCTATCAAATCCTTGAAGGCGAAAGTTCCTATGCGTTGACCCTTGCGGAAGAGCTGGCGGCTTTGCACCGTTCAATTTTCCGCTGCGGTGTCTGCGGAGGTTTTACCGAAACCGATCCCTGTCCCATCTGTTCCGATCCGGGCCGCGATCGTTCGATCCTCTGCGTGGTCGAGCGCGCCCAGGATCTCCGCATCATCGAAGAATCTCGTGAATTCCACGGAGTTTTTCATGTACTCGGCGGCCTTATCGCGCCGCTGGAAGGAATCGGCCCCGGCGATCTTGCCATCGGCAAACTGATTGCCCGCCTGGGCGGACACGAAAGGCCGGAAGAGCGAGGCGTAAAAGAAATTATCCTCGCTCTTAACCCCACTGTCGAAGGCGATACCACGGCGCTGTACCTGCACAAGGTACTCAGGGACTTTCCCGTCGAAGTAACCCGCCTCGCGTCCGGTTTGCCGGTGGGCGGCGATCTGGAATACACCGACCGCATTACCCTTTCGCGAAGTTTCCGCGGCCGGGTAAAAATATAAAAGTTCTAATGTACCACAACCAGGTGGCGCTGTTCATTAAGAAAGGGAACAGGGCAGGGCAGCAATTCCCAGCTTCCGGTAAGGTTCGGCAGCGCTCCTTCCAGCGCCGCCATTTCCGCATGGATTTTTTCGAGCCGCCCCTTATACGCCGCTAAAACACCGTCTTCCGCGCAGAGCCGGTGCAGCTTTTTATAGATTTTCGGCTCCAGCGGGCGAAAGGCACGGAATGTTACCAGCGAGAAACGTCCCGGTTTAACTTTCTCCATTTCGCCTTCTTCAACGGTAACATTGCCAATACCCAGCACCGTCCGGGTATTTCGCAAAAAAGTAGCCCTGCGGCCGCTCCGTTCTATCAGGGTAAATTTTGCCCGGGGCAGGACAATTGCAAGGGGAATGCCCGGCAGCCCGGCGCCCGATCCGACATCTGCAACCCTGTAAGCAGGGTTGCCTGCCATTTGAGCTGCGGTATCCTTCGCCAGCAAACGGGAAATAATTCCCAGCGGCGCAAGGGAATCGAGTATATGCCTTATGATTAGTTCCCGCCGGTCATTGGTTCCCACAATGCTCAAAGCGGGATTATACCGTTCGATCTCGGCAATGTATCCGGCAAGCAGGGAAAGAATTTCTTCACGGCGGGGGGCGATAATGTTTTCCATGCCGGAATCGCTGCTGCAAAGCAGCGCCAGACCGTCGGAAAGTACGTCAAAATTATTATCCACCGGCTGCAATGCCTAAATAAAATGCGGCGCCGTCTTTTCCTCGGTAATGTACCCGCCCAGATGCGATGCCGCATAGGTGGCAAACGAGGCAATCATCACGTCGAGAAAAGTACCAACCGCGATCAGATAGAAGGCCATCGGTTTCAGGATGAGGTAACCCGCCTCAAAACCGCGCCCATAGCCGATACACAGCACTGCCAAGGCGTAGTAAGCGCCGTCGCCGGGATGGCGGGCAAGCAAAAAAGATATTGCCAGGGCGCGCACGCTGATGGATATAACCTCCGCAGTGGTTATCCCCAGGCTGGAATAGGACTTGATGATAACGATAAAGGCCACGGCGGCGACCATTGCGCTCCCCGCCCGGCAAAAAGTATTGAGCAATGTCAGGTTGACCGCGTTGCTTCTCCGCTGTACACCGAAATTTTCTTTGGTATGACGGAGCAGCACCGGCAGTGAAAAATGCACGTCTCCCGAAAAGAAAGCCGCTATTGCCGGACCAAGATGACCGTACAGTACCAGCCAGGGATTTACCTTGGGCTTGAGAAAATAGAGAAACAGCGGAATAATCGCAAAACCCAGCACGGAACCGATAATGCCCAGCAGGAGAATCAGATCGGAAAATATTTCCGCCCGAAGAATTTCCCGAAACTGGATCGTCCAGTAAGCCGAAAGCACGATCATTAAAAAACCAAGTATCTCAATAAAAAACGACGCTATGTGGTAGAAGATGCGCGAAAGGGAATCGACAAGCGCGATAACCGGTTTTGAATAGGTCTTGTCATAGGAAAGTCCCATGCCCAAAAAGAACGCAAACACGCAGATCGGAAACAGGTATTCCCCGTTCCCCGCGAAGACGGCAAACATATTGTACGGGAAAATATCCTTGATGTTTTCCGCAACATCAAGCCCAATAATCTCGATTCTTTCTTCGGCCAGTATGGGAATCCTTGAGGGCGGAAAAGCAAGCGTTGCAAGAACCCCCACAAATATTACAAAAATCGATATACCGGCAATTATAAGGAAATTCCTGAGAACCAGCGGCCAGAACTGACCATCCTGGCGAAGTTCATAAATACCGATGGTGAGCGAAAAAACCAGTACCGGAATAATCGCATAACGGCCGACACGAAGGGCAAGCTGCTCCAGCCAGATCAACGCTTCCAGCATCCGGGAATTTCCGGGCAGGAAAAACCCCAAAACAATGCCCAGTATCGATCCAATGAGGAGTTTTATCCAGACTTTCATTAACCAATCATACCAAAGACAATGAATAGTGGATAGTGGATAGCAAAAACAGTTCTAAAGGTACATTATCCTTGCTGCCGTAAGGACTTCGTAACCGTTCTCGGTCATAAGAAAATCGTTTTCCAGGCGGCAGCCGCCGTGAATGGGATCGTACAGTCCCGGCTCCAGAGTGAATACCATCCCCGGGACAAGTTCTTCCCCTGCCTCACCCGGGCGATTTCTAATAAAAGGCATTTCATGCACATCCAGACCAATGCCGTGTCCCAGCCCATGCACGAGGCGTTTCCTGGACTTGGCAAATAATTCCTCAACCGCCAAAGCGGGAAACGTCGTTTTGTTTCCCTTGACAAGACATTCGGCGGCAATTTTTGCGGCCTTCTCGACCAGGTTTACCATCTTTTGCTGCTGGGCACTGGGGTCACGAACGAAGGTCAGGGTGACATCGGTATTATAGCCGCCGAAGGCAAGACCAAAATCAAGAATCGACAGACCCTGAACGGCAAACGGGGCAGCTGTCCATGAGGGGAAGGCATGAATACCAAAACTTCTGTCCGGCCCTGCGGCAAGGGTTTCAAAACCCGTGCCGTCGCAGCCGCGTTTTCTCGATTCAATCTCGATCAGCAGGGCGGCATCCGCCTCGGTTTTTATTTTTCCCGAACGTACGTTTTTTTCCAGAAGATCGATAATTTTATTGGTTATGCCCGCCGCCTTGCGGAGAATGGCAATTTCCTCGGCGTCTTTTACCATCCGCAGATCCATTGCATGGCTGGCGGCGCTTTTTTCCCGGCAAATGATGTCGAAATCCGCCAGATCGCCCACGAAGTCAAGAAAAGCAGGATACGGCGTTACCGGCGGAATTTCGATTTTTGATCCGGCGCTTATTTTCAATTTTTCCACCACACCGGCGATTGCTTTTTTCGGCATGCGATCAAATTCATTATAGGGAACAATCATGTCCGCTCTGGCATACGCCTTCGCGAGAATAATGTCCCAGGGTATAAGCAGCGTTTTGCGATCCTGCGAAAGGAACAGCAGCGCATCGCCGGGATGCCCGGTAAGCCAGCGTATGGTTGCATCCCGCCTTCCCTCGGTATCTTCAAACATCAGCAGGGCTATTTCTTCCCCGGCCATCCAGTCCCACATTTTTTCAAGGCGCGCATCGTAGCTGCTCACTGTTTCTGTCCTCCCGCATTTGCAAAACCGGCAAATATTTCCTTCGCCGCCGCCAAAATCGCCTCGACTTCATTATCGCCAATCCAGTAATGGGTAACAAAACGGAAAACCCCCTGTTCCGGATGATTGATCACGATGCCCCTGTCGGCAAACTGCTTAACCATTTTTTCCGCCGCCGGTGACGATGCTGCCGCCGGATGGCTGAAAAAAACCATGTTAATATCAACATCATTTTCATTAACACTGACACCGTTAATTGCGGCAAGGCCCTGCGCCAGCTGTTTCGCCCGGCGGTGATCTTCTGCCAGAAGGCCGGTATGCTCTTCGAGGGCGATGATGCCCGCAGCGGCGAGAATACCCGCCTGCCGCATACCGCCGCCCATTATTTTTCGCTTCAGCCGGGCGGCTTCGATACATTCTTTCGGCCCGGCAAGAAGGGAACCCACCGGGGCGCACAGTCCCTTGGACAGGCAGAACATCACCGAATCCGCCCTGGCAGCGATTTCGCTTGCGTTGCAGCCAAGCGCGGCGGCGGCGTTAAAAATCCGCGCCCCGTCCAGGTGAACCGGCAGGCCCCATTCGCCGGCAATGGCTTTTACCGCATCCATGTCCGCAAGAGAGGCAACTTTCCCCGAAGAATGGGCGTTTTCCATGCAGATAAGCGAAGTGGCCGGCGCATGCAGATCCTGCCGCCGCAGCCGTTTCAGAACATCCCCCGGCTGCATAACGCCGCCGGAATCGGGAACGGGGCGGGTCTGCACGGCGGCAATTACCGAAGGAGCGCCCGCCTCGTGGACGACAATGTGGCAGTCCTCGCCGAGGATCACCTCGGTTCCCCGTTTACACCAGGTAAACAGGGCAAGCTGATTCCCAAAAGTCCCCGACGGCACAAAAAGGGCGGCTTCCTTGCCGAGCATTTGGGCGCCCAATTTTTCCAGCTGGTTTACCGTCGGGTCATCGCCGTAAACGTCATCTCCCACTGCCGCATCGGCCATTGCCCGGCGCATTGCCGGCGTGGGCTGGGTTACGGTGTCACTGCGAATGTCGATCATGTCATTACAATGGAACAAAGGCGCAATATATGCAATACTGGTTAATTCATGAAGGTTCTTGGCATCGAGACATCCTGCGACGAATGCGCTGCGGCAGTCGTGGAGGACGGCAGGAATGTTCTGTCCAATGTTGTCGCCACTCAAATTCCCCATCATGCGCCGTACAACGGCGTAGTCCCCGAAATCGCCAGCCGCAAACATACCGAATGGATTTACTGCGTTGTCAAAGAAGCGCTGGAAAAGGCGGCGCTGGAACCACAAGACATTGACGCGGTCGCCGCGACCAGCCGTCCCGGTCTTTTGGGATCGCTGTTGGTAGGGCTTTCCTTCGCGAAAGCCTTTGCCTGGTCAAGGAACATCCCCTTCATTGCGGTAGATCACATGCTGGCGCATCTGTACGCCGCGCAGCTTTCGGTTGAGACGTTGGCCTACCCCTATCTGGGGCTTTTGGTTTCCGGCGGACACAGCATCATCTGCCGGGCCAACGCCTTCGACAACATCACCGTGCTGGGCACAACCATCGACGACGCAGCAGGCGAGGCTTTCGACAAGGTCGCCAAGCACTACCATTTCGGCTACCCCGGCGGCGCCGTCATCGACCGCATGGCAAAGGACGGCGACTCGGACAGCTTCCGTTTCCCCATGCCGAGCCTGCACAAAGGCTCGCTTCCCAGGGGAAGCGAACACCGCTGTGATGTTTCCTACTCCGGCCTGAAAAATGCCGTTATCAACCAGCTTGAACAGTTCCGCCACAAAAAGGACGGCGCGACAAGAAATGAAGACATAGCCGCATCGTTTCAAAAAACGGCGGTCGAAATTCTTCTGAGGGCGTTGTTCAACGCCTGCGAGGACACAGGACTTTCAACCGTTGTGGCGGGAGGCGGAGTCGCCGCCAATTCGTCCCTCCGCAGCCGCCTTGCCCAGCGGCAGGACATTCGCTGTATTTTCCCGCCGATGGAATTGTGCGGCGACAACGGCGCGATGATAGCCGGCATCGCCTGGCATTACCTGGCGCGGGGAGACCGTTCGCCGCTCAGTGTAACCGCGTCGGCACGGGTAGAAGGGTTCAAGAAAAAGTATCCGTAGTATATAATTATCTTAACAACCATAAAATGGAGTAAGCCATGTATTTTGATTATTACTATTTGATCCTGATTGTTCCGACTCTCATACTTTCCCTGTGGGCGCAGATCATGGTCAAGTCAACATTTGCGAAATATTCAAAAATACCATGTTCAAAAAAAATAACCGGACAGGATGCGGCAGCCAGACTGATGAAAGCGAACAGTATCCTTGATGTCACGATCGAGGCGGTCGGCGGTTCCCTTACCGACCACTACGACCCGGGCTCAAAGGTACTGCGGCTTTCCAAATCGGTTTACGGCGAAACTTCAATCGCCGCAGTGGGTGTTGCCGCGCACGAAGCCGGACACGCCATTCAGCACAACCTCTCCTGGGGACCGCTGGCGCTGCGAAGCACGCTTGTTCCGGTTGCCAATATCGGTTCCATGTTCGGTCCCTATATCGCAATGGCAGGACTGATTCTGTCAATGCCCATGCTTCTTAACATTGGGATAATTCTTTTTGGCGCAGCGGTGCTTTTTTATGTTATTACCCTGCCGGTGGAATTCAACGCGTCCTCCCGCGCCATCGCCGAGCTGCGATCCAGCAGCCTGCTTTCGGAAGATGAACTGAAAGGCGTCAAAAAAGTATTGACTGCGGCGGCAATGACCTATGTGGCTTCCGCCCTTACCGCCCTGATGAGTCTGTTAAGGCTGATACTGCTTTCAAAGAACAGGCGGCGGCAGTAGACTTATTTTTTGCCGACGACCGAATCCACCAGATTGATAAAATTCTTGTCAATATGTTCATCGCCATCAATGGCTTTACTGTTAATGTAATGAATGCCGTCCTGTTCCATGATCACTTCTTTGCTGTTCGGGGGAATCCGTTTGAAACTAAAAAGGAAAAATATTATCAGAAATACGGTCAGGAAAACTGCCGCAATTATTACTGCCCTTGCCGGCTGCGGAAAAGCCAGGGCAGTGCCGCTGTAAATACGTCCAAAATAGTATCCTTCATCCATAGGCACCGAAACAAGGGAAAGCTCCGTATCGGGAAAAACCAGCGGAATAACACTCCTGTATCCTTCAGCCCAGACGGCAGAAACACCCGCGAGAATTGCATCGGCGGATTTAGCCGGAAGACTGCAAACAAAGCCGGGGGGAGCCGCAACAAAGGCAATATCATCTGCAATAGCCTCGGTTAAAATCCTCTTCGATACGGCAAACAACGCTGTCCCGCAGTAAACATCATGCGAATCATAAAGGGGAAAAGAAAAAATTATTCCGTCCCCGGTTTTATTCAGTACCAACCGCGCCTCTTCCTGTGCCGGTATCCGGGGCTCACCGGCGGGCAGAACGGCAAAATCCCCGGGCTGGGTAGAAAAAAGTATCCTGTCCCCGCCGGAATCCACAAAACGCACCGAATGGAGAGCAGGAACCGACTCGTGCAAAAGGCTGAATATCCCGAACCTTGCATACATATCGGCCGCATCCTGGCCGGGGAGCAAGCTGCGGCGCACCGCCGGTTCCCGCAGCGAAGAGGAAAACTGTTCATGCAGGCCGGTGAGGATTTTGCTGAGCGATTCCGCATCCCGCGCCGCCTGCCGCAGGAGATTCTCGCTTAACGCCGGGCTATAAAAACGATTTTCAATCAGATCAAAAATTCCGGTATAGGTAAGCACCGCAGCACCCCCGACCAGTAAAGCCGAAAGTACCAGGCTTAAAATCAATTTTTGGACTACATTCACCGTTTTAGTATACCCGAATATTTGCCTGTTTTGAAGGGTTCCACCGCGCCAGGCGATTGTATTTTGACCGCAATGTAATTATATTAAGATTTGCGGGGGAAAACCGATGAACGAACAGCGTCATGTTATAATGATGGTTGACGATGATGAAACCTATCTTGCCACAGGCGGGAAAATACTCGAAAAAAAGTACACCGTGTATCCTGTCACCTCAGGCGAGCAGGCGTTTACAATTTTGGAAAAAATTGAAATAGACCTGATCCTTCTTGATATTGAAATGCCCGTCATGGACGGATACGAAGTGATTAAGCGCCTCAAGCACAATGCACAAACAAGGGAAATACCGGTGATCTTCCTTACCTCCCGTACCGATCCCGGATATGAATTTGAAGGTTTGAGCCTGGGGGCGATTGACTATGTCACCAAACCTTTCTCTCCTTCCCTTTTGATACAGCGCATTGAAAATCATCTGTTGATAAGTTCGCAAAAAAAGGAGCTTGTCCGCTTCAATCAAAGCCTGCAGGAAATGGTTGATGAGCAGACCGAAGAAATCAGGCGGCTGCAGAATGCCATTTTGAATACTGTTTCGGAACTCGTTGAATTCAGGGATGAGATGAGCAGCGGCCACATTGAACGCATCCTTCAGTATATAAGAAAGATGATCGAGGAAATGCTGAGACAGGGGCTGCATGCAGACGAGATTGAAAGCTGGGATATAGAGGTTTTTATCAATGCCGCCCAGATGCACGATGTAGGCAAAATCTGCGTCGATGAAGCTATTCTCAATAAACGGGGCAAGGTTAGCCGCCGGGAATTTGAGGAAATAATGAAGCACCCCGGCTACGGATTGATGATAATAGACCGTATCCGGCAGATGACCGGAGAGCATTTATTCCTTGACTATGCCGAAATTTTTGCGGAGAGCCACCATGAACGCTGGGACGGTTCCGGATATCCCGAAGGCCGGAAGGAACAGGATATTCCCCTTGCCGGACGGCTTATGGCAATCGCCGATGTGTACGATGCCCTGGTGTCCAGCCGCCCCTACAAACAGCCGATGATCCCCGGCGAAGCGGCGCAGGAAATTATCCGCGGTGCAGGATCGGCGTTTGATCCCGCGTTAGTCGAAATTTTTAAGGCCGTTTCCGGAGACTTCGCAAAAATTGCCGAACACCGCGATATGCTGATATAATAAAACCGCTGTGCGGTCATAGCGCGCTGAAAAGGAGCAAAACATGGGGTTAATTAAAGCATTAGCGGGCGCTGCCGGCGGAATGCTGGCCGATCAGTGGCTGGAGTTCTTTGTCTGTGAAAGCCTGGAAGCGGACGTATTGGCCGCCAAGGGACAGAAGCGTGTCAGTAAACGGAGCAGCAATACCAGGGGAGAAAACAATATTATCTCCAACGGTTCGGGCATCGTTGTAAACAAGGGACAGGCGGCCATTATCGTTGATAACGGTAAAATTGCCGAGTTCTGCGCGGAAGAGGGGCACTATACCTACGATCAATCCAGTGAGTCCAGCTTCTTTTCCGGAAGTTTTGGACAGGGCATTGCGGGCGCCTTAAAAAGTCTGGGCGAACGTTTCAAGTATGGCGGCAGTCCCGGCAAGGATCAGCGAATCTATTACTTCAACACCAAAGAGATAATGGGAAACAAATACGGAACCCCTTCCCCCATTCCCTACCTGATCGTCGATCCCAACATCAACCTGCGTTTAACGATAAGCCTGCGCGCCAACGGGGAGTACTCCTACCGGATAAGCAATCCCCTGTTTTTTTACGCCAATGTCACCGGCAACGTGGAAGAGGAATTTACCCGGGACAAAATCGACAGCCAGCTAAAAAGCGAAATAATCACCGTTTTGGGACCGTCGCTTGCAAAACTTGGCACCGGCCTTGAATATCACGAGATTTCCTATCACACAGACAAGCTGGCGGAAATCCTGAACGATGTCCTCAGCGCCAAGTGGAGGGAAGGCAGGGGCATTGAAATTGTCAACTTCGGCATTACCTGTACCGCCACGCCGGAAGACGAAGCGAAAATCAAGCAGCTGCAAACCGCGGCGGTAATGCGCGACCCCACCATGGCTGCGGCTTCTTTGGTGAATGCCCAGAGTGACGCAATGCGCACAGCGGCGGGCAATACCTCAGGCGCCATGACCGGTTTTTTGGGTATGGGAATGGCTGCGGGGGCCGGCGGCATGAACGCGCAGAATCTTTTTACAATGGGTCAGCAGCAAGGCCACGCGCCAAACCCGCCTGCGGCTGCCACAGGCGCGGCGATCTCACCGGCCGGCTGGGACTGTGAGTGCGGTCACAAGGAGAATACCGGCAAGTTCTGCGCCGAATGCGGCAAACCCAGACCAACTGCCGCCGAACAGACGATGGGCGCATGGGACTGTGCCTGCGGGCAAAAGGGAAACACCGGCAAGTTCTGCGCCGAATGCGGCAAACCGCGTACATAACGGAGAGCGGCTGGCTTATGGAAATAAAAGAATACAAATGCCCCAACTGCAGCGGAACCGTAAAATTCGACAGTTCCAGCCAGAAAATGAAATGCCCCTACTGCGACACTGAGTTCGAGATTGAGGCCATTGAGGCGTATCAAAAAGAAATGGCCGCGCCGGAAAAGGACAATATCAATTGGGATGCCGCCGGTACGGAGCAGCCCTGGCAGGACAGTGATCTTGGGGATCTCTGCACCGGAGCCTGTCCCTCCTGCGGTGCGGAACTTGTCGGGGACGCGAATACCATCGCCATGGTCTGCCCCTGCTGCGGCAATGCCCAGATTGTGCAAAAGCGAATCCAGGGATTGTTGAAACCGGAATATATCATCCCCTTTCAGCTGGAAAAGAAAGCCGCGGTAGATGCCCTGAAAAAATTTTACCGTGGAAAACGGCTTCTTCCCGATCTGTTCAGGGAGGAAAACCGTGTCAGCAGCATACAGGGTATATACGCCCCTTTTTGGCTTTTTGACGCGAATGCCAAGGGTCACATACGGTACAAGGCGACCAGAGTAACGGCATGGAGCGACAGTAACTACCATTATACCAAAACAGATTTTTATTCGGTAACAAGAAACGGCAGCATAAACTTTGAAAAAATACCGGTGGACGGTTCGGAAAAAATGGACGACGCCTATATGGACGCCATCGAGCCTTTTGACTATTCCAGATTGAACGGTTTTCAAAGCGCGTTTCTGGCCGGTTATTCTGCGGAAAAGTATGATGTGGACGCCGGGACAAGCAAGGAACGGGCGAACAAACGGATAAAAAATTCCGTGGAAGCCGAATTCAGAAAATCCGTCAGCGGGTACGCGACGGTAACGCCCGAACGGACTGTTATTGACATAGAAGGAGGCAGGGTACATTATGCGCTCCTGCCCGTGTGGATACTCAATACCAAATACAGAAAAACAAACTACCAGTTTATAATGAACGGTCAGTCCGGCCGCATCGCGGGAAAACTGCCGGCCGATACGGGCAAGACATGGAAATACCGGCTCATGTTTACGGGTGTTATCGGCGCAGCCCTTACCCTTGTCATTCAGTTACTGCGCTTATTCATGTAAGGGAGTATTGTATGAAGAAACTGTTTGCACTTTGTCTGATATTAACCGCATTGTCCGTTCCTCTTTTTGCCCAGCGCGTTGCGGATAACGCCGGACTGTTGAGCGCCGCCGAAAAAGACAGCCTTGTCAGTATGTTAGATGCAATTTCCGGGACGCATAATTTTGACATTGTTATTGTAACCGAAGAGAATATTGGCGGCGCGGATCCCCTGGATTATGCCGGTGATTTTTTTGGCGGCGGCGGCTACGGCCAGGGCGACGACAGGGACGGCTGCATATTCCTCGTGGTCACCGGCAGCCGGGATTCCAGCATCAGCGCATCCGGCCGGGGCATGGATATATTGACCAGCGCCGCCTACGGCAAACTGGAAAGCGACGCACTGAACCATCTGCGCAACGATGATTATTCCGGCGCTTTCAGGGTATTTATTGCGGATTGGGAACAATTTCTGAAACTGAACGCCAAAGGCAGGCGTTACAACTTCTTTCATCAATACAACACGATTTTGATAATCGCGGCATGGCTTTTATCCCTGGCAATTGGATTTATTGTCGTCGGAATATGGAAAGCCGGAATGAACACAGCCCTGCCCACAAGCCAGGCCGCCTCGTACATAGTTCCCGACAGCCTCAAATTCGGGGAACAAAAAGACCGATTCCTGTACAGCACTGTTACGAAGGTAAAACGGCAGACCCAATCATCTTCTTCTGTCGGCAGAACCCGCAGCGGCGGTAAAGGGAAGTATTAGGCCTCAATATAATTTTCTGGAACCTTTTATTTTTAGTCTCCAACGGAGACTAAAAATAAAAAGCCCGGGCTGCCGGGCAAAAAAACTCTGTTTTTTTGCCTTGGGCGTTTGCACGCGGGCTTTTTAGTATTTTCAGGGTCAGGCGCGCAAACGCCCAAGGCATTCTAGAACTAATATTTATTTTGAAAACCCGCTAAAGCGGGATTTTCAAAATAAAAAAAGCCCGGCGGCTGCCTACTCTCCCGCCGCTTAAGCGGCAGTACCATCGGCGCAAGGGGGCTTGACTTCCGTGTTCGGGATGGGAACGGGTATGGCACCCCCGCCATAGCCACCGGGCATAATACTTACACAAAACTGTAATCAGCAGAAATGTATGCTTGGTAATTTTACTTGGGGGTCCTGTCAGAGGTCAAGAGCACCGTGCCTGCACGGCACTCGCGTACCTTTGGTACGATACCTCTGCCACCCCATGTTACCGTTATTCAGCATACATTTCTGAATAATTTCCACTCTATTTCATTACAGAAAAGGTATGCAGTTTCGCTGGGCGAAACTACTAAAACAAAAACCGCAGGTTTTTGTTAGAACGACAATATGGTCAAGCCTCGCGGCAGATTAGTACCGGTCGGCTGAACATGTTACCATGCGTAGACCTCCGGCCTATCAACCAGGTAGTCTCCCTGGTGCCTTCGGGGGGGTTATACCCCCGGGGATGGCTCATCTTAAGGCGGGCTTCCCGCTTAGATGCCTTCAGCGGTTATCCCTTCCGGACGTAGCTACCCGGCACGTGCCCCTGGCGGGACAACCGGTACACCAGCGGTCCGTCCGTCTCGGTCCTCTCGTACTGAAAACGGATCCTTTCAACCATCCTGCGCCCGTGGCAGATAGGGACCGAACTGTCTCGCGACGTTCTGAACCCAGCTCACGTACCGCTTTAATTGGCGAACAGCCAAACCCTTGGGAC